>JAEEGL015408523.1_pt1 | contig 13724 bp, 9 predicted proteins | sample 9134231 | NCBI WGS metagenome assembly JAEEGL01 (sample SAMN16246548, study PRJNA631951) | gut metagenome | biome: gut microbiome; feature: rumen; material: fiber-attached | host: Bos | place: Iran: Karaj | collected 2018-10 | reverse complement strand
GACGCCGATGACGTCTCCGGACAGCTCGTTGTCAGCCATGCACGACGCCATGTGAGCCCAGTGGTGCTGAACGCGAAGCAGCGGAACGCCTTCGGTTTCCGAGCGCCGTTCGGCGTACCCCGTCGACATATAATCCGGGTGAAGGTCGCAGACGACCTCCTCCGGCTCTATCGAAAAGAGCTCTTCGAAGTGTGCTATCTGCCCGCTGTAGTTGTCGAACGTCTCCAGGTTCTTGAGGTCGCCTATGTGCTGGCTCGGGAACACGTAGTTTCCCTTCGACAGCGCGAAGCTCGCCTTCTGCTCGGCTCCGCACGCGAGTATGCTCTTTCCGCAGCCTCTGAGCGTTACGGGATACGGCACGTAGCCCCTGGAACGCCTTACCGGATACTCCTTTCCGCCGTAAACGTACATGAGCGAATCGTCGCAGCGCGCGTGTATATCCCTGTCGTTGAGGAGGAATCCGTCGGCTATCCCGGAAAGCTCCGCGAGAGCCTCCGCGTTGTCCGATATTATCGGCCGGTCCGAGAGATTGGCGCTCGTCATTATGAAGCTGTCGAGGCCCTCCGCGAACAGCAGATGGTGCACGGGCGCGTAGCCCAGCATCGCTCCGATGTATCCGTTCTCGCTGACCTGGGGATAGCTCCCCGGGACCTTCTTTTTTAAAAGGACTATCGGCGCGGCGGGGCTTTCCAGCAGCCTGCGCTCGTCTTCCGAGACTTCGCAGTACCGCTTTACGGTCCCGACGCTGTCGCACATGACGGCGAAAGGCTTTTCGTCTCTCTGCTTTCTCGCGCGCAGCTTCGCGGGCACCCGCGGGTCCTCGAACGAACACGCCAGGTGTATCCCGCCGAGCCCTTTTACGGCGAGTATCCCTCCGGAGCGGATGACGTCCGCCGCGAGCCTGAGGGGATCGCCCTCCTGTTCCCTGCCGTCCGGCGAGAAGAACATGAGGCGCGGTCCGCATTCGGGGCAGCACACCGGTTCCGCGTGGTATCTTCTGTTTTCAATGTCCGTGTATTCTTCCGCGCACTGCGCGCACATTGCAAACGGCGCCATGGTCGTCTGCCTTCTGTCGTACGGCACGTCCCGTATAATCGTGAAGCGCGGTCCGCAGTTGGTGCAGTTTATGAACGGATAACGAAAGCGTCTGTCGTCGGGGTCGCGCATCTCCCTGAGGCAGTCCCCGCAGACCGCCACGTCGGGCGATATGAGCGTGTTCCGCATGAGCGACGACGTGCTACCTGCTATCGAAAAGCCTTCGAAGCTTCCGGTCGCTTTGCCGAAAGAGACCTTTACGCTGTCGATCCTGGCGAGGAACGGTCGTTCCGCGCTGAGCGCCTCCGTAAAAGCTTCTATCGACCTGGCGTCTCCCTCGACGGTGATCTGCGCGCCGTCGGAGGTGTTCCTGACCTCGCCGCTGAGAGAATACCGCTCAGCGAGCCTGTGGACGAATGGACGGAATCCGACGCCCTGAACGATGCCGAACACCTCTATATCTGCCCTCAAGACTTCCATCCGCGCCCTTCTTTTTTGCGTTTTCCGTTTGCGTGCACGCAAAAATTACGTGCTTCTGCACACACATCATAACTATATCAAAAAAAACTGCCTTGGGCAAGGCAGTTTCAAGGTTTGGGGAAAATTTCGAAGCGGTCCGCCGGTGACCGCCCGGCGCCGCAGATCTTTCGGCGTAGAGCAGCCTCCGAAAGACAGACTTGCCGGCCGTTCCGCGGAGCGCTCCGGCTATCAGTATCCGAGAGCGTGAAGAACGCTCATGGCGGCGGCCGCCGCGTCCACCCTCTTTACGGGCGCGTCCGCGGACGCTCCGTCCGCGCCGAACCTAAGGCTTTCGTTCAGCCCCTGTCCGGACGCGAATCTGTTCAGTACCAGCGTCATCTCCGCGAGCGTGATCGCCGAATCCGGATCCGCTATGTTCCCGCCGTCGGCGGGACGTCCGAGGATATATCCTTCGGCGGCGGCCCAGTTGACGGCTTTCGCGTACCAGGCGTCTTTCGCCACGTCGGGGAAGACGCGGTCGCCGTCTATGACGACCTGACCGTCCATGAAGTGCTGCATGTTGGCGAGGATCGTGGCGAACTGCGCCCTCGTGAGGAGATCCTCTCCCGCGAAGGCTCCGCCCGGATAGCCGCGGACTATGCCGCAGCGGTGCGCTTCCTCGATCATCGACGCCGTAGCGGCATCGTAGGAAACGGCCTGCTTCCCGCCGGACTGCGCGTCGAAGCCGTCCGAGAGCTGTATGACCGTAATGTCGGGATCCATGAGATCGGCGGCGTAGAGCGCGCCGCCCGCGACAGCGAGACCGCGCGGCTGCTCGACCGTATAGCTGCCCGGGACTGACTCGGTGAGGGTCGTCACCCTGCCGTTCTCTATGACGCGTATCGCGAGGTTGCCGGGATCGGAGACGTAGAGCCTGCCTCCGTCGGCGGCGATCCCGACAGGATGGTCGAATTCGGCTTTCGAAACGGGTCCGTTGACGTATCCTCCGGCGTATTCGGAGCCGTCGGCTCTTGCTATGCCGGCGACCACGCTGACGGATCCATCCTTAACGCTCAGTATCCTGTTCCTGCCGGTCTCACAGACGTACAGCGTTCCGTCCGCGAAGCAGAGACCCGTCGGTCCGATCGTTCCGGAAGCCGCGACCGACAGCGCGCCGTTCGGCGCCATCACGACTATGCGGTCGTTTGCCGTATCGGAAATGTAGAGGTTCTCGCCGTCCGTGGCAAGGCCGGTGGGATGTTTGAGACCGCCCTGCTTCGTGACGAGCGTCTGGACTATGCCGCCCGCGACGTAGCGGACCACGTCGGCGTCCGAGTCGCTGACCGCGTAGCCGTCCATGAACGGCACGACGGCCCAGGGAAGCGTGAAATAAGCTTCGGAGGCTGCCGCGTCCTTGTATATCGGGGCCGGCTCGCCGCTCGCGCCGGCGGGCGCGATCCTGCCCGCGATCACGGTCCAGCTGCCCGCGCTGCCCTTCAGCACCTGCTTGTTGAACAGATCCGTTATGACGAATCCGCCGTCCCCGGAGGGACAGATGCCCGAAGGTCTCATGGCCCCGAGCACGTCCGCGGCCGCGGCCGGAACGCTGAAGCAGAGCACCATGACGATGCAGATGATCAGAGATATCGTTTTTTTCATGATAGCCTCCTATCGCTTAAGACTGTCGAGTGTAAGGACCTCGAATCCCTCGGCCTTGCCCTTGAGCTTTATCGCGGAGCCGAGCGAAGTGGTCTGCGCGCGGTCGCCGAGCATGTCCGCGACGACGCGCGAAATATATATAGTCCCTGCCGGAGCGTTGCTCTCAAGGCGGCTGGCGGTGTTGACAGTATCGCCTATGGCAGTGAAATCCATCCTCTGGGGCGCTCCTATGTTTCCGACGACCGCCGGTCCGTAGTGGACCCCGACGCCGAACGAGACGCTGCGGCCGAAGCGCGCCTGGAGCTCTTCGGCAAGGGGCTTCGCCCCTTCGGCCATGTCCATGGCCGCGCAGCACGCCAGGTACACGGGGTCCTTCTGCGCCACGGGAGCGTTCCAGAACGCCATCGTGCAGTCCCCGACGAACTTGTCGAGCGTGCCGTGATAGCGCATTATGCATTCCGTAGTGAGCGTAAGGTATTTGTTTATTATCTCGACGACCGTCGCCGGCGGCAGAGACTCGCTCATGGTCGTAAAGCCGCGTATGTCGACGAACAGCACGGCGATGTCGAAGTTCTTTCCGCCGAGCGTCTCGGCCGCGCTGCCCTGAGCGAGCAGCTCGTTGATTATCGCCGGATCGACGTATCTTCCGAACGTCGCGCTTATATGCCTCTTCTCGTTCTGCGCCCTTATATAATTCAGCGCCACCGCCGCCACGAACAGCACCGTGACGGCCGCCGGTATCCAAAGGACGTGCAGCACGTACCCTGCCCTGTACGACACGAAGCACGCGCCGAGCCACAGAGCGCAGCACGCCAGCCATACGACGACGGCCCTGCGGACCGACGCGTCGAGCAGCAGCGCCATCGCGAGCGCGCTGACTATGAACAGCAGCGCGCTCTGCGCCGCGTCGGGCAGCTCCACGGGATAGCGCCCGCTTCTGAAAGCGTCTATCTGGTTCGCCTGTATCTCTATGCCGTACATAGGCGAGGCGTGGTCGACCGAGGTGCGGTATTCGTCCTGCATGCCCATCGAGTAAGGTCCGATGAGCACCATCTTGCCCGCGAAGTACGCGGGATCGATCTCGCCGTCGATCAGATCCACGAAGGATATCCCCTCGTAATACGCTCCGGGAGACGCTTTATACGGCAGATAGAAGAATCCATCCCTCGTCTTTGGCGCGGGATTCGGCTGCGTGCCGTGCGCCTCGCACCAAAGCTCGTATATCACCCTCGCGAACGATCTGACCTCGCCAAGGCCCGGGACCTCGTACGAATAAAGCGCGTGCCTCATTATGCCGTCGCTGTCGGGCATGGCGTTTATCTGAGCGACCCGCGCGGCCGACGCCAGCTCCTCGTATGGAGCGTCGAACGCCAGGATCGCGCGCGTATCCATATAGAATCCGTCCTCTTCCGTGACGAGCTCGCTTCCGAACGTCGCGGCGGAAGCGACGACGACGTTCCCGCCCAGAGCGCACGCCTCGGCAAGAGCCGCGTCGGCGTCGGGATAGGCGCTCGCGCCGACGTAGAGCACGTCTACGCCTATCGCCGCCGGCCGGTTGCCGGGATCGGAGTTCAGAAAGCTAATCGCGTCGGCCATGTAATAGCGCGGCCACGGCATCGGGCCGAGCTCGTCGAGAGCGCGCTGGTCCATGCCTACCACGACGATCTCTCCGTCAGTAGCTCCCGGACGGTTGTAGAAAGCGTCGGAGGCTATCCCGTCGAGCGTGCCGAGGGCAAGCCTCGCCGCCGCGGTCACCACGGCCGCGGCGAGAAGCGCTGTGATCAGTTTTTTCAACGACGCGCTGCGCATGAAGGCCCCGCCCGCTGACTAAGGATTGTTCGACTCTTCGACGTACGGAATTACCAGCTCTCCGCTGTTGATGTCTCTGTAGCGCGCGAAGTATACGTAATCGTCGTCTATACTGATCGCCGGATCGTAAGAAATGTAGATATCGGCAGGATCTGTCGCGTTCGGGTTCGCCCTCACCCAGTCGTTGAACGTCAGCGACATCTGGACCTGCTTCGGCGTCACGTATTCGCGGTCCTGCGGCGTAGGCGGCTGAGTCTGGAGCTTGCCGTCGGTGGCCTCGTACGAATACGTCGCGTTCGTATCCATGAAGATCACGGTGTAAAACGGCTCTGTCACGACCTTGGTGGTATCGATCAGCCCGCCGAAGGTCGGATCCTGCATGCTGTTCGGATAGCGGAGCTTGCGCGCGCCGAACAGAGGAGCGTCGTTGAGGCTCGTGAGCATCGGCTCTACCACTCTCTGGTATTCCTGCGAGCTGGCGGTGTTGGTCGGCAGCTTGACCGTGACCCCTATATCGTAGGTCAGAGTGAGATCGCCCGTCGGATTCTCTATGTCATACGTCTGACCGGAGACGTACGCCGTCGACGCGCCCGCGGCGTTCAATCCTATATCGTCTATCGTATAGAACTCCTCGTTCACCGTCTGCGGAACGAGCGTGGCGCGTATGGACGCCGCGGTGGTCCTGTAGATCACCGCTTCGCCGCTCGTCGTGCCGGTGAGCGTTTCATTGCCGTTCGCGAGAGTGACCGTAAAGAATCCGCCGTCTGGTACCCTTATCGCTATGCCTTCTGCACCGGTCGAACCGCCCTGATACGGCTCGAACTCCAGCTTGCTTATCTTCATCTTCTCGCTGAGAGCCTGGGCGTCCCTGCTGTCGTACAGTATCTTGACCTTCGTGAAGATCTGGGAGGACGCCGCGTTGTCGATCGCGCTCATTACGGTGCCGCTCTGCGAAGCATCCTCGGGCAGCTTCTCGAGCTTTATCTGAAGATCCGCGCGCAGCGCCGCGTTATCGGGAAGCGAGCTCTTGGCGAAGAACATCCCGGAGACCTGCTGCCCGCTGTACGCCTGAGGCGGCTGAGTCTTGTCCAGCTTGGTGTCGCCGAGGTAAGCCCCGGTACACTCAGCGGTAAAGCCGTTGGCCGCGCTGCCTTCGTCATAGCAGAGCCAGAAGACCACCGAAGATGGCGTCGCCGTATAAGTGGCGGGATCCGTTCCGGAGCTCGCCGGATCGTTCTGCGTGTCGTTTATGAACACGAAAGCGCTGGCGAAGCTGTCGCGCGCGGCGACAGAGAACGTTACGGGACCGGTCGAAAGCTCTTCGCCTCCTGTCGTTCCGCCGGAAGAGGTATCATCGCCTCCGTCATCGCCGGTGCCGGACTCCGCGGCTCCCGAAGAGGAGCCCTGCCCGTCTCCGGGCGCGGCGGCGCCTGCGCCTGTCGCCCCGGTCTGCGTTTCGAAGACCGGATCGATATTTCCTTCGGCGGATCCGGAGCCCTGAGTGCCGGTCTCTTCGACGGCAGCCTTAACGCCTTCTTCGGCAGCGGCGTCCGCGGACTTCTGTTCCTGCGTCTGTTCCTGCAGCGCCTCGCCGACCGAAGTCTCGAGATCCTGCCTGTCTTCGGCGCTCATGTATTTGAGGCGGAAGCTCTCATAGAAACCATCGAGGACCTTTTCGGAGATCCCCCCGTCTATGACCATGAGCCTCTGCGTGTCGGGGTGAAGATCCGAGACGGCGATCGAATCGCCGATCGGCGTCACCTCGGCGGCGCCTCCGCCGATGATTATACCGTGCGCGGCGCTGACGACGTGGATCTCTCCGTCTGTCTTGTCGTAGTTCTCGGTATCGCCGTCCGTCATGCAGACGCGCGTCGCGTTATTCCCCGGCGAGTACGTCACCTCGACGCCAGTCCCGCGTATGCCCGTGACGGCGTTCGTCGTGTGTATGTCGACGGTCTTGCTGCTGGGGAGCGTTTCCCCTATGTCGGCGACGACCGTGCCGCTTTCGAGCATCACTCTTATCCTGTTGCCCGACGTGCCGAGCGTCATCTTCGACGCGGACGCGAGCATAAGAGCGCTGCTGCCGTCGAGCGAGATGAACGCGTTGCTGTCCGTGCCGGTCGTTATGGTGTATCCGGAATACAGCCTCATGTTGTCGCGGATCTGGACGTCCGTTCCTGAGGCGTTCACGACTTTCAGCGTGCCGGTGCACTTTTCAAGCGTCACCTCCGACGCTTTGCCCACTTTTTCGGCCGCCGACGCGAATGCCGCCGACGCGAGCACAAGCGCGAGCGCCAGCGCCAGCGCGATGATCTTTCGGGTCTTCATTTTGAGTCCTCCCAGGCTCTGCTCTTTTCGAAACGTTCAAGTATTACGGGATCTATGCTTCCCTCTTCGGCCATACCGCGCAGTATAGCCAGGGCCTTTTCGACCGGCATCGCCGGTTTGTACGGTCTGTCGCGCGCCGTCAGCGCGTCGAAGACGTCGAGTATGGTGAGAAGCCTCACCTCCTGCGGTATATCCTCCGCGGTCAGGCGGCCGGGATATCCCCTGCCGTTCAGGAGCTCGTGATGCTCCGCGGCCCAGACGGGCGTATCAGAATACTGCTTCGGGAACAATACGCCGCTGAGTATCTTCGCCGTCGCGGTGACGTGGCTCTCCATTATCTCCCTCTCCGCGGCTGTGAGCGTGCCCCTGCGCACCGAAAGCGCCGCCGTCTCGCTCTCCGAGAGCCACGGCAGGACGTTTCCGTTTTCGTCCGTGAACGTGCGCGAGGCGAGCTCTTCCACCCTCGCGAGGTCTTCGTCCGGAAGGAATCCGGCGGTGTTTATCCTCTTTACGAAGTCCGAAGCCGACGCCAGCTCCTCGAGCAGGTCCGCCTCCGCTTCCTTCGTTATTCGCCCGCTGAGCGCGTCTATCCTCGCCAGGAGGCCTATGACGCGAAGCCGTTCCAGAAGCGCCCCGAGGCCGTCTCCGAGCCTGCTGGACTTGTCCATGACCTCGAGCGGCGTCGTGAGCTTTCCGACGTCGTGCAGCCAGACGCTCATTATGAAAGCGCTCCTCTTCTCGGCGGAGAACGCGCCGGGATCGCCCGAGGCTTCGAGCCTGTCCAGGTAGCGTTCAGCGTACTTTACCATGTTCCGCGTGTGGTTCGCGTTGTAGGGCGTACGCGCGTCTATCGCCGCGGACAGCGCCCTTACGAGGGAATCCAGAAGGTCTTTTATCTGCTGCGCGTACTGCATGTTTGTGAGGCTTATCGCGGCGAGCGACGCCGCGGCCTCTGTGAACAGGCGCATCTGCTTGTCGAACGGCACGACGTTTCCCTTTTCGTCGAGCGCGTTTATGAGCTGCACCGCGCCTATCGCGCGTCCGCTGTCGTCCGTCAGCGGCACGACGCACATGCTGCCCGTATAGTAGCCCGTCATCTCGTCGTAGCGCTTCGGGCCGGAAAAATCGAATCTGTCGTCGCTCCTTACGCTGTCGATGTATACCGTGCTCGCGTTGAGAACGGCCCACGACGACACGTACTGCGGCTGCATGGGGACAGGCGGGAGCGTTATAGGATCGGCGTGGCCGCCCTGCCTTATGCCCATGGACTTCGTGACCATCCTGCAGAACGCGAGCCCCTCGTCTCCGAGAAGATACAGCGTTCCGGCGTCGCAGCCGTTGATCGCCATGATGCTGTCGAGAAGGTCCGAGAGGAGCTTCTCCCTGTCCCTCTCCGCCGAGAGCGACAGGCATATCTCGAGGAAACGCTGCGGATCGAACCTGTTCACAGCATTATCTCCTCGCCGTCGAAGGCAAAGTACGCGCCCGGAAAGCTCTCCGAGATCTGCCCGCGCGCCCTGTCGAGCACGTCGTCCGTGCTGTAGGGATCGTGGTGCACGACGTATGTCCTGACGGCGCCGCACCGCTCGCCGAGCTGGGCGGCCCGCAGCCAGCTGTTGTGGCCGAAGCCTTTCCGCTTTTCGCAGACGCAGGGATCGTACTGGCCGTCTATCAGAAGGACGTCGGCGCCCGAGGCGAACGATACGAACCCGTCGCTGCTGCCGGCGTCTATCTCGCAGTCAGTCGCTATCACGACCGTCTTTCCCGCGCCCCTGAACCTGAGGATCGAGCATCCGCCGGGATGGACGGCCTCCATCGAGTCGACCGTAACGGCCAGAGCTTCCGCGTCTTCGCCGCCGAACCTCGCGCCGTCCTCAAGCTCGAAGAACGAGAAACCGGCCGCCAGCGCGTCCGTATCGACCGGCCACGCGGGAGGCTTGAGCATCGCGTTCGTCTGGGCCTTCGCGTCGAGACCGTTCCTTGTCTTCGCAAAGATCCGGAAAGCAAAAGACGGATCGTGCGCCGGCCTTGCCATCGGAAGACCTATTACATGATCCGCGTGAGCGTGCGTGAGTATGACGTCCGCGCTCTTTTCCGCGAGCAGGACGTCCTCCAGGCGCAGTATGCCCGTGCCGGCGTCGACCAGCAGGAGCTTTCCGCCGAGCCTCAGAGCGTAGCAGCTCGTGGCTCCGCCGTATTTTTCAAATCCGCGGCCGCTTCTGGGAACGGAGCCCCTGCAGCCGAGTATGGTGATCTTATCCTTCATGGCGAGCTTTCTGCGATCCGTGATCGTATAATTAATAATACCATACGGCAGGCGCTAAAGCGAAAGGAATATTGAGACCGCGGGCGTCAAAAATACCGCTCTTCCCGCTCCGCGGCCTCCCTTTTCAGCCTGCTGTTGTACCGCAGTCCGGAGACTATCTTTACGGCCGCCACTATCAGGCAGAGAAGGATCAGCAGAGCGGCGAGAGGCAGCGTGACAAAAAGCGACGCGCCGCTCGCGTGCCCGGGATTTCCTGCCGCGGACAGAGCGACCGCGCTCTCGACCTCCTTCACGAGGCCGGCTATGACTATCCCGGCGCCCATGATCACCGAGGCTATGACGAGCAGCAGCCACCTCCAAGGATGGCGTTTCCTCGCGGAGCTCATTCCGGCCTCCTGAAATGGAACAGCCCGAACCTGACGCCGCGGTTGAACTTCTCGCCGTCGTATCTGTCCAGAGGAACATCGCGCTCGATCCCTCCGTCCTTTCCGTATACGGTCGAGAACTCCACAAGCTCCAGCTCTCCGAACGTCTCGGCTACGGTCCTGGGGTAAAATATCCTGTGAGCGTTGAACTCCACGTGCTCGAAGCCGACGGGGACAGCTATGTACGCGTGTCCCGCGGGCGCGAGCACGCGCTGTATCGACTCCATCGCCTTTCGCCACGCGAAGGGATCGATGGGGTCGCCGTACCTGCCGAGCCCGAAATGCTCGAGAGAGCACAGCGCGGAGATGCTCTCGATGGACCGGTCCTCTATGTTCGCGAGCTGCGTCGCGTCAGACTGCTTGAAATGGACGCCGGGTATATCCACGTCGAGCGGCCTGATATCGATCAGGTATATCTCATCGCGGAACGACGCCAGATGCCCGATAAAGCCGTCTATGCGCGAGCCGATGTCGTAGTGCTTCGCCGGCTTCGCCTCCGCGATCAGCCTCGCCGCCCACAGATCCTGCCAGAAGTACACGTCCGTGCTCCCGGCCTGCTCGAACCTGTCGTCGAGTATCGGATACTGATACTTTTTGTCGTACGCGAAGCGGCCGTCGTCCGCGCAGAGCCTGCGGTATTCCTTTACGTCCGCCTTGAAGCCCCTGCGCGCGCCGATCCTTTTAACGCATCTGCGAAGGCCCTTGTACGCCTTCGCGGCGCTCCTGTAGAACCTGTACGCTCCGGGATCCGTCGCGAAGAATCTCTGAAGTTTTTCAGTAAGACCCGCCATGTTTCAGTCTCCTCAGCCCTTCGGCAGCCAGTCGTTGTCTATGAGCATCCAGCCGACCTCCCCGCCGCTGCGGATGACGTCCGTCACGCCCATATCGTTCTCGTGTTCGCGCAGCACGTGCATCATCGGGATGTTCTCGATGATCTTCAGCTTAAGGGAGTTGTAAAGCTCCATATTCTCTTCTGACGGCCACACCGTCTCCCCGTCCGCTCCCGAGAACACGAAATAGAAGCCCTGCTTGTAGGCGTCGTCCGCCTCGTAGAGCCATTCGTCGCCGTCGTAGGGCTCGAAATTGAAGATGTCGAGCTCGATATCCCCCGTTCCGTACTGGATGCCGGCGTAATAGTCCCCGGGCAGCCCTTCCTTTGGCAGATAGTAATACGGGATGACCGCCTCCGGCTGGCCTGCTATGTAGGTGTAGCTGTAGAGGAACACCGGCTCTCCGTCAGCGTTTATAAAGCGGCACTCGCCGCCGTATTCCGCGGCGGAGCTGCTCCCGCCGCAGCTGACGTAGCCGTATTCGTTTATGTACGACTCCGTGCGGTAGAAGGTGTAGAACGCGTCGACCGCCCTGAGCTCCTCACCGAAGTCCTTGAACACGACATACTGATCGTACGGGATCGAAAAGTCGCCGTGCGGCTCGTAATAACCGAACCTGACGACGAGCTCGGGCTCGCCGTCCGCGCCGCAGTCTATGTAGCCGTACTGGATATCGCCGATCTCGCAGGATAAAAGCTCGTCGTTGAGTTGAGCCTTCATCGCGTCGGACATCTCCTTAAGGTCATAGGAGCGCCCTTTTATGAGGCCGTTCGGCTCCGTGTACATGACGGCCGATATCTCTCCGTCGACGAAGCTGACGTACTTTTCATAAGGATCGTCCTGTTCGGGCTCCGCCGGCTGCGAAGGCTCCGTACCGGGGTCGTCCGTGCCGGAAGGATCCTGCGCGGGCCGCGCCGGCTGAGGGTCGGTCTGAGAAGGCTGCGCCGGCGCGGCGGGAGAGCCGCCCGCGCATCCCGAAAGAAGCGCGATCGCCATGACCGCGCACAGTAAAACAGAGAGGATTCTTTTAGTTTTCATCGTGTTATGCCGCGCCTCCTTTGCGCCGCGCTGCTGTCAGCCCTTGGGGAGCCAGTCGGCCTCCAGGACCGTCCATTCTATGGATCCGCCGTTCCTTATGCGCTCCGTGACGCCGAGCTCCGATTCGCGGTCTCTTATCATCCCGCTCATCGCGCCGTCGTCGACTATCCTGAGCCTGTTGGCGTTGTACAGCTCCATCATCTCGTCCGAAGGCATCGCGCCGCTTCCGTCGGGCGCGAAGAACACGTAATAGTACTCCTCGTAGTATCCGCGCATTTGTTCGTCATCGTATCCTTCGGAATAGTCGGGCTCGGAGAAGTTGTACGCGTCGAGCTCGTAGCCGTTATCGTCGTAGCCGTAAGAATCCGCGTAGCCGTCCGGAAGATCGCAGTAATACAGATAGTATTCGGGGATCACCGGCTCCGACAGGCCGAGATCGTATTCGAAGGAATACAGGAAGATCTCCTCGCCCTCCGCGTTCACGAAGCTGCGGCTGCCGATGAAGGACGACGCGGAGCCGCTCCCGCTGTAAGTGATGTAACCGTATTCGTTTATCTCGCTCTCCCAGCGGTAATACGTGTCGGTGTGCGCCGCTACGCGGAGCCCGTCGCCGAAGCGCTTTATGACGAAGTACTCGTACTGCGGGATGATGTAGCCGTCGAACACCTGATCGAACTCGAAGCAGACGGCGAGCTCGGGCTCTCCGTCCGCGCCGCAGTCTATAAAGCCGTAGGTGATCTCTCCGAGGATATACTCGTCGTACTCCTCCTTAAGGAAGGTCTCCATTATCGCCGACATCTCGCGGATCGTGTAATCGGACCCCGGATTGAGCCCGAGTATGTCCGCGTTCATCACGACGCCGATCCTGTCGTCGAGAAAATCCCTGTACACGTCCATGGTATCCGCTTCGGGAGCCTGCTGGGGCTCGTTCTGCGCCGCCGGCTGCTGAGCCGCGGCAGGCGCGCTTTGAGCGGGAGCGGTCGGGGCCTGCGCTGACGCGCCGCACCCCGAGAAGAGCCCGGCAGCGAGCGCCAGACAAAGCAGCGCCGCAATGATCCTTGATCTCATATCCGCTTCTCCGCTTATACCTGATAGAGCCAGATCACGTCGCCGTTGACCTGCATCATCATCCATATCTGCCATTCGCCCTCTTCCCTTGGAGCGTACAGCGTTATGTACGCCGCCAGGCCGTCGCACGTGAGCTCGGCCTCGTACTCGCTGTCCATCGTGAGTTTGACGCCGTACGACTCAGAGAAATAATACATGTTCGCGTAGCCGTCATCGCTGAATATCAGCGATACGTCGGACCACGTGCCGTCCGGCTCCACTATCGGCAGATACTCCGTATCTCCGGACTGCGGATCCACTACCGAATGGCCGCTCCATACGGTATAAATGAGCGTCTGCATATCGAACGGAATGACGGAGAGGCTGTCATAATCCAGCACGGGAGGCTCGTCCATCCCGCTGTAATCCGGATACTCGGTGACCTCCGCCCAGACGCATGCGTCGTCGGTGCTGATATCCTCGTCGAAGTACCATCTGTTCGTTTCGTTGCCGCCGAAAGTGCACCCGAGGAACGAGATCTCGGCGTCGCTGTCCCAAATGCTTCCGCCGCCATCGGATCCCGTGAGCGTGCAGTTTCTGAAATCGATCACGCCGCTGCAGGCGTATATCTCGAAGGGTCCGTATTCGCAGTCGCGGATCGTGCAGCCGCCGATATACGTCTCTCCTCCGCAGAGCTGCATCCCGACGCCGTAGACTCCGCAGCCGTAGATGTCGAGGCCGCTGAGGATCGTATCGCTGCATCCGACGAGATCGATGACGTTGCCGGAGCAGTCGCCGCGGTCGGTATGGCCGAGCGTGAGATAAGAT
>JAEEGL012927544.1_pt1 | contig 13724 bp, 2 predicted proteins | sample 9134231 | NCBI WGS metagenome assembly JAEEGL01 (sample SAMN16246548, study PRJNA631951) | gut metagenome | biome: gut microbiome; feature: rumen; material: fiber-attached | host: Bos | place: Iran: Karaj | collected 2018-10 | reverse complement strand
GCGGCAAGACCCCGGAGGAGATTGCCGACTTCTGCGATTACCCCCTTGAACAGGTCCTTGAAGTAAAAGAAAAACTGGACACTGAGAAATAATCACATATAGAAAAACGCTAACAAAAGAAACCCAAAGATCACCCGGTCATACCAAGCCGAAAAAGCGAAGTGTGACCGGAATTTTTTTTGTGAAAATTCTGAAGACTCTGCCGTGTAAAAAACTAAAATTTCGACTTAATAAAGTTTATAAAAAGTTTACAGAATAGTTAGACAAATCCCCCTAAAATGTAACGTTTGTGTAATGCTAATTTTCCGATAATTATATTACGAGCCGCTTTCTCGAGTGGAAGAAAGCGAAAAAACAAACATTTTAGGAGGGATGGAGATGTCAAAGAAAAGACATAATTTCTTCAGGTTATGTTCGCTGGTGTTGGCATTTATGCTGACATTCACAAACATGCCTGCAGTTGCCTACGCAACTGACGGTTACTCCGCAGAAGCTCTGGTAGAAGATACCACCGAAGCTTCTGAAAATGACGCCATCACGGAGGATGGCGTAATTGAAGAGGAGGTCGAAGATCCGGACGCTCTCACGGAGGAAGTTCCTGGGAATCCGGAAGAGGAGATATCTGAAGATGCTGAGGAGGGGGAAGAACTCTTTGACTCTGAAGATATAGAGAACACGCAAGAGGAGGACATCGATGAAGAAGAGATGACCCTCTTTGCTACTGATGTTTATATGGTTGACTTTTACAGGGCTGAAAATGATTTGATTATTTCTGTTGAGGTCCCCAAAAACAACCAGAGAATTGACCCTAATGCGATTCCTGAGCCTCAAAGTGCTGCAGGACCTTTTGAGTGCTGGGTTGAGTATAATAGTGATAAAACCCAGGTAATCAATAGGTTCACTAAGGCACAGCTTATTGCTAAGACTATAGACCGTGATTATGATCTGTATCCTCAATATGCTGCATGGGTTTATCCTGAATTTGAGCATGAAGAGCTTACTTTAGTATATGGCGATGCTATCACAAACACTTTGAGTGATTATGGCACCGGAAATACAGTTACACTGAGCGTAGGTGATGAAACTGATCCAGGCGTTGTTTCAATTACTAACAATGTTATTACACCACTCAAACTTGGAACAACTATCATCAAGGCTACAGTTACTACTCCGACTTATGGAATAAAAGTAGGAGAAGCATCATATACTCTTACAATAACTCAAAAGACAGTCACCGTTAAGGCTGCGGATGTTACTGAAACTTATGACGGGACTGAAAAAGGCGGCAATGGCGTGGATGATATAACAGGCCTTGCTACCGGGGATGCAGTTACTGCGTCTGTGATCAGCGGAAAGCTTACTAATGCCGGCACACAGGAGCTCACCGTTTCTTCTGTAACAATCAAGCATGGTGAAGTGGATGTAACTGATTGCTATGAATTCAATAAGCAGCCCGGAACACTCACTATCAACCAGAGACCGATTGAAGTTGTTTGGACTGGTACGACTGCTGCTTCTACCGGTCAGATTCTGAAACCTGTGGCTTCTGAAAATGATGAAGTCGTTCAGGTGACTTTCATTGTAACAACATACAGTGAAGAGGCATGTGAGAACCAGGTAGATGCAATAGAGCAGGGAAGTTACTGGGCAATTGCAACAGAGGCATCCGGCAACTTCGAACTTACAAATGCTAAGACAGCATTTACAGTTACAGGAAAAGAAATGTTAGTAAGTGCAGTATCGCCTGCAAAGACTTATGATGGTGATCCTGCAGTTATTACAATTACTGTTACTGATGGAGTGACTCATGAAGTAATTCAGAATCCCACAATCACGTATTCGTTAGAAGAACACGGAGAATATACCGAAGATGCACCGGTAATTACTGATATTACTGAGGGAGATGGTACCAGAGTTTATTTCATAGTAAAGAAATCAACTTATGTAGACAAACCCGGCAGTGTATTAGTTAAGATCTCGCCTAAAGAGCCTGCCCTTACAGTTGAGCAGGAAGGCTGGACATTTGGGACAACTCCGATTCCCGCGCCTACACATAGCACAAAAGAATCTGATGGTGCAATTACTTATACATACTATAAGATAGTTGAAGCTGAGGGCCAGGAACCCACAGAAACGGCAATAGAGGGTGAGCCTGTACACGTTGGATCTTATAAGGTTAAGGCCTCTCAGGTTGCATCAGGCAACTATACTGCAAAAGAGGCCATGAGCGCACAGTTCAGTATCACAAAGGCTGCTCCGGTTGAGCCTGATGATGCTCATAAAGCTAAGAAAGCCGATAACTTCACATATAATGGCGACGAACATGATCTGATAATAGCTGGCACAGCACCGGCAGGAACGTATCACTACTATGCAATAAAGGCAGGATCAAAGCCTGCAACAAATCCTACAAATACAGACGATTTCACAACAGATGTTCCCAAAGGAACAGATGCCGGAAATTACTATGTATATTGCTATATCGAGGGTGATGATGATCACATTGATGGAGCAGTTGAATATCTTGGAGTAGTAGTTGGTAATAAGGGTAATCTTACCAATATCACTGCAACCATATCCAAGAGCCAGTGGATATATGGTGAAGAAGCTGGAGTACCCGGAATTTCAGATGCCACTATAACAGAGGGTATCACATACTACTACAACACAACTGACAGCACAGTTGACGGAACAATCTGGACTGATAGCGACAAGCCTACAAATGTAGATGATTACTATCTGTATGCGAAAATTGCAGCTACTGAGAATTATAATGCTTATACAACAGCAACAATTCCGTTCACTATTAACAAGAAGGCAATTACTGTAAAGTGGACAAATTTAGAGATTAATTCCGACGGCGATGCTAAAAAGCCTACGGCTTATGAGGACGTCGAGGGCTATGATGTTACTTTTTCTGTAGCAACATATGAGGACTTGGCATGTACAACTCCTAAATTAGCAATAGAAGAGGGAACATATTACGCAAAAGCAACTGAGCCAACCGGAAACTACGAGCTTTCCGAGGATGTAAAACAGTTCACTGTAATAGGAAGATTAATGCATGTTGCAGCTACCCCGGTAGTGAAGACTTGGGATGACCAGCCTGCAGAGATCGTTGTAACAGCTACAGATGGAATTACAGATACTCCTATATCAGTGTTTGAAGTTACATATTCATTAGAAGAGTCAGGAACATATACCAGTGCACAGCCTGTTATTACTAATGTAACTCCTGTAGGCGGCACCACTGTTTACTTTAAGGTAACAGCTTCCACCTATGCAGAGACAAAAGGCTCTACAACAGTTACGATAAATGGTAAAGATCCTAATCTGACAGTTTCACGTGAAGGTTGGACATATGCAGGCACACCGACCACTCCTAGCTACACCTCACTCTCTACTGCTACACCTACCTATACTTACTATAAGATTATAGATGGTATAGTGCAGACCCAGGCAGTTAATCCCGTTGATGCGGGAGATTACCAGATTAAGGCAACTCAGGCTGCAAGTGGCAACTATGCCGCGGCAGAGGCCGTTAATACATTCAGCATTGCAAAGGCCGGTTCCGTAACGCCGACTGATGCTAATAAGGCAGACAAGGCAGCAGACTTCACATATGATGGGGATGCACATAATCTTGCCAAATTAGGAACAGCTCCGGCAGGAGACTATTACTACTATGCTGTTATGACGGATAGTACTACAAAACCTGCTGATCCTGCTGTTGCTGATATCACATTAACGACTTCACCTCAGGGGACGGAGCCCGGATATTATCACGTATTTTGCTATATCAAGGGTGATGATAACCACGAGGATGGATCAGTTCAGTACCTTGGTTATGTTTGGGGAAAGAAGAGAACCCGTACAGGTATTACGGTAACACTGGACGGCTGGACATATGGCGATGAGATTGGTTCTCCCGCACTCTCCGGTACAACTATTACTGAGGGCTATACATTCTACTATAGTGCAAACGACAACACAACCGGTGGTACAGCTTGGGATAGCATTACGAAATTAAACGCAGGTACACACTACGTTTATGCTGTAATAGCTGAGACAGACTACGATTATGAGTACACAACACAAGCCAAGTCGTTTGTTGTAGCTCAGAAGAAGCTGACATATACAGTTGGAAATGCTTCAAAAGCATACCATGCAGGTTCATTTACTACTCCAACAATAACTCTTTCCGGAGTTCTGGCCGGCGATCCTGAGCCAAGTTGGACATATGGTTTCCATGTATTTGCAAGCTCAACTTCAACTACTGAAGTACCAAGTGTTTCCGGACTGGATGTTGGCACTTATGAAATAAGGGCTTATTGCACTTCTAGTCAGGCAACGGGTAATTATTATACAGAGAATACAAGTGGAACCGGTGGTAACACATGGGGTACACTTACAGTTACACCAATAGCTTTCCCGGATGGTTATATTAACACTTATACAGCACCTACAGCAGCAGAAAACTTAAAGTGGAATGGCACAGAAAAAGTGCTGATAGGTTCTGCCGGAACAATTAGTTATAAGTCTCCTTACTCTTTATATGATGAGAACTATGCGCATTTTGAATACAGTTTAGATTATAATTCAGAAACAGGTACAGGAAACTGGTCCAATGCAGCTGCTTCAATTAAGGCTACAGATGCCGGGACATATACAGTTTATTGGCGTCTTGTATATCAGGATTCCTTGAATTATCTACCTTATGCTTCAGGCAATTTCGATGTTACAATTGCCAAAGATACAATTGTGCTTGATCCGGAACCAGTGTTGGCATCTCAGTATGCTCTTCACTACAGAAATACATATCAGAATCTGCTTGCTGTAGCTGGTAAAGCATTTAGTTCAGGTTCTGCTGACAGAGAGCACGAATGTGGAACAGTTTACTATAGTTATGACTTCCCGGGCGGAACAACTTATGATTCTACGGAAGCTCTTGAAGGTAAATTAAGAGATCCTAACTATCATTGGTTCACAGCAGACGAACTGACAGTAAAAGAAGTTGCATACTATCATGTTTACTATTATGTAAAAGCTGATGCTAATCACGAGAACTTATATAAAGTTAGTAGTGGTAAATACGGCGTCTTCGATTTAGGTGAAACTATAATGAACCCGGCGGTAATTAATATCATCGCCAATAACACATGGGTTCTTTACGGCGACAGCCCTGATAATAGTTTCAGCTTTAGTGTACAGCCGCTTACCGGATACTGGAACAGAGCGGATAAGGATCTGCTTGGAATTAAGTACAATCCGGCTACAGGTAATAATGTAGGAGAATACAGGGTAGAACCGGTCAGCGTAGAAGCTGAGCCTAACAGCGCATACTATTATGATGAGGCGCACTATGCGGATCGTGAACATCATACGCACACTTCTTACCTGATCGGCAACTACATGATTTACGATTACATAGCAGGAACTCTTTACATTGAGCCTGCACCTGTTACCGTAACAGTTGCTGATTCTGAGAAGGACTTCGGAACTCTTGATCCTACGGTATTTGAATATGCAAGTGTCGAGGGTCTTAAGAATGGTGAGAGCGAGGACCTCATAACCAAACCTGCTAAGATTTCACGTGTAAGTTATGCAAAGCATGCATACGAGGACGAGCCTGAACTTGAACAAATCGTAAGACGTGACAGTGCAGGTAAGACAATTCCTTATGAAGGCGTTCTGTTTGCTGAGATTAAGGATGGAGAGAACTTAATTCCGTATGTTGACGAAGACGAAGATGGAATCTGGACTACTCCTGATTACTCTAAGACAAAGTATGGATATAAAGAGACAAAAGGAACTGTAAGACAAGGCAACTACATAGTTACATTCGTTGCCGGTGACTTCACCATCAATCATGCGGTTGAGACCATACCTGAAATACAGGATCTTTGGGGGCTTCACTTCAACGGACGGGCACAGTCACTGCTCAAGACTGTAGGTGTAGCACATGAGCCAAATAGCTATTCTATTTGGTATAGCAATACATTTGTACCTGATCCTGACGGCTATGACAGTCTTTCAGAGTTGAATGCTGATATTTACAGACAGGGTGGAACGTGGAACAAAGATAATATTTATGCTACTACAGTAGGATCTTACGGAACATATTACTATTTTGTGGCTGATAAAGAGAATACTGAGTCTAGCAGAACTTACTACAGATACTACGATGAGGTTTCAGGCAAATACAAGTACAATGTATGGACACTTGGCTGGACCTACATGAATCCTGCAATTCTCAATGTTACAACAGAGGATGCATATCTGCTCTATGGTCAGAGTTGGGAGAACGCTTTCAAGCCTAAACTTCAAGTGCTCAGCGGCGAAGTTGTAGAAGACGAAGGCGAATTAGACGAACTGTTCGGCTTCACATACGATAAGGCTCAGGGCAACACCATCGGTACATATGCTGTAGCACCTCAGGCAGTTAAAGCAAAACAGTGCACGACTCCTTACTATATTGATGAGAACAGGATAGCAACAGAGATCGGATATCCTACCTGGCAGATTGGTAACTACCTGATTCTTAACTACATCCCTGGTACTCTTACTATCGAGCCTGCACCTGTTACCGTAACAGTTGCCGATGCTGAAAAAGATCTCGGCGCCGATGATCCTATGAAGTTTGTGTATGCAAGCATTGAGGGATTGCAGTATGGCGAGAGCGAGAGTGTTTTAACATTACCTTCTATTGAACGTGTAAGTTATGCAAAGCATGCATACGAGGACAGCCCTGTACTTGAGGAAACAGTTAGATATGGTGCTGATGGAAAGACAATTCCTTATGAAGGCGTCCTGTTTGCAAAGGCAATGAAGGGAACAACTCCTATTGCGTACTTTGATGAAGACGAAGATGGTGTATGGACAACTCCCGATAACAGTGCGCAAATCGTCCTTGAAGAGCTTAAATACAAAGAGAATATCACCAGAGGAACAGAGCGTCAGGGCAACTATCTGGTAACGTATGTTGCCGGTGATTTCACTATCAATCATGCGTTAAAGACTATTCCTGAAATAGCAGATCTTTGGGATCTTCATTTCACAGGTGAGTCTCAGTCACTTCTTAAGACTAAGGGAAAAGCGTATGATGAAGGCGATGTAATTTGGTATAGCCAGAGTTTCGTACCTAATCCTGATGGATATGACACTCTTGCAGCACTTAATGCTGAAGTTTCAGCTATTACTGATTGGGTTGCTGAAGATATTAATGCAACTACAGCTGGCACTTACGGAACATATTACTACTTTGTAGGTGATGAAGATTATACTGAAGCCAGCAGAAAGTACTACAGATACTACGACGAGGTTTCAGGCGGATACAAGTACAATGTATGGACACTTGGCTGGACCTACATGAACCCTGCAATCCTCAATGTTACAACAAAGGATGCATATCTGCTCTACGGTCAGAGTTGGGAGAACGCTTTCGAACCTAAAATTGAAATACTCAGCGGCGATGTTGTCGAAGATGAAGGCGAATTAGACGAGCTGTTTGGCTTCACATATGATAAGGCTCAGGGTAATACCATCGGTACATACGCTGTAGCACCAAATGCAGTTAAAGCAAAACAGTGCACGACTCCTTACTATATTGATGCAGACAGGATAGCAACAGAGATCGGACACCCGACATGGCAGATTAAGAACTACCTGATCATTGATTACATCCCGGGTATTCTTACCATCGAGCCTGCACCTGTTACAGTATACCTTCAGGATAGTTCTAAGACCTTTGGTTACGGAGATCCTGACTTCGAATATAAAATTGAAGGTATGCAGTATGGTGAGAGCGACAGCCTTATCAATGTCCACACATTATATCGTAAAGATAAGGGTGACCAGCCTACATGGCAGTATGAAGGCGAGCGAGTTAAGACGAACCTGAATAGTGATGAAGAAATTCCTCAAGAGGATGTTCTTCGAGTAAAGAGAGTAGGCGAAAAAGATCCGGATGAAATTTACGACTTTGTTAGCGACACTGCTTTTGAAGGAAGACTTGCTACTCCCGACAATTCTGCGGCAATAGCTGTAGAAAGAGGTTATAAGGATGATAAAGAAGATCATAATATAACCAAGGGAACCGAACTTCAGGGCAACTACCTGGTAACATGGGTATCTGCAGACTTTACAATCTATTATGATAAGTTTACAGTTACTGCTCCTGAGGCAAAGACCGATCTTAAGTATGATCACAGAATTAAGCAGGATCTTGTTACCTACGGCAGCGTTGCTTACGAAGGCACAGCAGCAGTTGCATCCGATCCTGTAATCTGGTACACAGTTGTTGAAGATGGCGAAACAGTTCCTGAAATTGGACCTGATTATGCCGACAAGTGGTTTGCATTAGCAGCTGACGGCACTGCACCTGATGCAATTAAGAGAACCGACGATGCTACTTATAGTGTTTACTATTGGGTAGAAGTTCCTGACGGATTCAAGAGAACTCCTGCACTCAATACAACAACACCTATCGGACCTATCGAAGTAACCATTGGAACAACAACGGCTACAGTAGTAACAAATCCTACAGTTGTAGAGACGATCTATGACGAAGAAGGCAAAGCCCAGAATCTGTTTAAAGATGATGGCGTAGCTTATAACGGAATTCTCTATTATAGACTTGGTGCAGAAGGAACGTGGTCAAGAACCATTCCTACAGGCATAAATGCCGGATCATATGATGTATATTATAAAGTAATCGGAAGTGCTGTTAAGGAAGGCGACCCGGAAGTAGAAGTAGCAACACGTTATCTTGACTCTGAGGTATACGGACCGTTTGAGGCTAATATTGCTAAGAGAGCCAGAACTACAGTTGTTGATAAGCCAATACTTACAGACGATATCACAACAACTCTTTATGGAACATTAGAGACTACTAAACACCAAGAGAGAGACTTCTACAATCTGGTAAAGAGCAGATATCCCGATGATGTTGTAAAATACACCGTAAAATCTACGACTGACCTTGGATGCTACTTCAGCGGCAGCTATCTGTTTGATGGAAACAGAACCGGTATTATTACAGTTAATATTGCAATTTCCGGCGATCAGAACCATGAAGACATTGATCGTGATGTAAAGGTAATCATCAATGGACAGAACGACGAACATTATGCTATAGAAAATGGTGAACTGATAGTTGACTTTATGGATGATGATTATCCAGCTTATCCGATCGCAGCTCTTGGTGGAAAGCTTGCACCTGCATACATCTATACAGGATCAGCAATTAAGCCAAACATCAGGGTGACAAATGGTTCCAAGGTGCTTACAGCTGGTAAGGACTATTCAGTTTCATATTCAAACAATGTGAAAGCCAGTGCGAACACCAAGAAGAAATATGCGACACTCAAAGTAACCGGAAAAGGCGATTATTCTGGAACAAAGAACTTTGAATTCTATATCCTTAAGGCAAATATTGAATCTGCCGAAGTTGGAAATAAAGTGGTAGAGTTCGGTAAGAAGATGGCTCCTACAGTAACTTACATGGGTAACGTTCTGAAGAGCGGAACAGACTACTACGGAGTTCCTACTACTAAGCAGCAGGTTGCCGGTGAAGTTCCAGTAACTATCCATGGAAAAGGAAACTTTGATGATGGCGAGGAAACAGTTGGCGCAGGTGAGGGTAATACATTCACGGTAGAAGTTGTAACTGCTCAGCAGATGAAGGCGTTTACTGTAACGCTTGATAAGAGTGTTAATACAAAATACTTCTACAATGGTGAAGAAAAAGAGCTTTCAAAGACAGAGCTCGTTGTCCTCGACAAGGCAACTAAACAGCCACTGGATGAAGATGATTATTATGTAAGTTACAGCAATAATGTCAATGCAGGCACTGTTAAAGTTGTTGTTACAGGTGTTGGAATGTATAAGGGCACTGTAAAGAAGTCCTTCAGGATCAATCCTGCTAAGAATGTTTCAATTGATCTTACAGAAATCTGTAAGACTAACCTGTTAAAAGTCGGTGCACCTTATCAGAATGTAGGTGTAACTCCTGAACTGTATCTTACAGCGAAACTTGATGATGATCATCCTGTAGTAGACCTTATCCTTGGAAAGGACTACAAGGTAAGCTACAAAAATAACAGAAAGGTTGGTCTTGGAACATATAAGGTTACGTTCATTGGAAACTATAAAGGACATGCTTCTATCACCGGTAATTTCAAGATCAATGCGGCAAAATTCAGTTCCGGAACTATTAGTGTAAGCGAACAGTTTGTATTCAATCCTAAGAAGACAAAAGCAACTAACTACTTTGCTAAGCCGGGCAAGAACCTCTTTGTAACTGTAGGAGGAATCCTTCTTAAGACGAGCGAATATGAAGTTACTTACTCTGTTGCGAAGAACGCAGATATTGTGGCAGGAACTGAAATAACTGTAACTGCTAAGCCTAGGGCCAAAAATGCTAATTATGTGTCAGACGGATCTCTTTCTTATACGTACACAGTAGTTGAACAGGGCAACGCAACGGACATCTCCAAGGCAAAATTCAAAGTAGTTGATAAGTCAACAGGTAAGACCGTTAAGGCATATTACACAGGTGATGAGATAGAATTTAATGACATTCCTGTTCCTGTTAATGGTAATACCGATGATGAATACTTTGATAATATCAACAACAGACTGCGTCTGACGATGACCGTTGGAAGCACAGTATTTACATCAGATGGTGTAGGAGGACCGAAGATTTCTGAGCACTTTGACATGGAATATGTGAACAACGTAAGAAGAGGCACTGCTAAAGTGATTATTACAGCTGATGATGACGATTATGTAGGAACAGCAGTTGCTAGCTTTACAATTACCAGATCCTCAGTCAGAGAAACATTGCGTAGCTTTTTTGATAGCTTGCGTGCTCAGTGATTCTGACAACAAGTAACAAAAACTTAAAAGATTATATTGATCAATAGCTTTTTCACAACACACTAGAGACTCTGATAAACATAAAGAATATATAACATACTGTTGATCAATACAGAAACCGGCTCCTCGAAAGAGGGGCCGGTTTTATCGTGGGGGAGGTATCGAGCGAGCGCAAACATATGTTTGGGTTGCGCAACATAAAATCCGGCTACACAAACATGCGCTGAAGCTATCATTTCTGATGGCAGAAGGTACGGTTGTTTGTGTAGCCGGATTTGGTTTATAATTATAATCCGCACTGTTTGTAAAACATGGTAATCTTTCGTCTGGCCTGTTTTTTGTCGATGATCTCATATTCCAGTGTCTTGGAGATCATCCCGCAATACAACTTAAAAGCTTCTTTGGCAGCAAGAATACGCATGTATCTGTAGTCCTCATGTTTGCCCTGACCTACAAAATCCTGGAGCCCCTTGATTATTGTGGTTACAGCCTGGACCTCAGCCCCGATGGAACTGCCTGGAGTGTTATCATCATCTTTGTCAACTGTCTCATCGATGTATCTTTTGCATGAGGAAAAGACATCCTCGAGATAATCATGGTTATGCATATCGTAATACTTGGAAAGATATGAGAAAATCTGTGCCTTTCGGCCAAGAAATCTGTTTACTCTGGGACTTTCAACCCTTTCTATGTAATTGTCTGCATTAAAAAACAACCCCATACTTTTTACTGCTCCTCCAGATCAAAATATCTTTTACCATTATCTCATAGTATTTTGCATTTTTTAGGTTTTGTTAATTAATTTTATTCTTTAAATAAAGAGAGTGAAAATCATTGACAAATTATAAATTTTCTATAAACATTTACCTTTAATTCTTGCTGAAATTGTGTTTATAATAGTTTACCTATATCGATTATGGACAAATATTTGGAGGCAGTCACAATGAAGCGATTTTTAAAAAATGCATTCTGTTTTATGCTGATGTTTTCTCTATTCGTAACATCATTGCCAATTGAGTCTTTTGCAGCTAGTGAAGAATTCATACCTGAGTTTATTATGGACAATGAAATAACTCAGGCTTTTGAGAAAGAAGCTGCTGAGGATGAATCAGGTTCAAAAGCTGTTGACGAAGAGGAGACAGAGGATTCTGAAAAAACTGATGATACAGAGTCAGATGATATTGAGTCTGAAGAGACTGATGATATTGTGTCTGATGAGACTGATGATACTGACTCTGAGGAAAAAGAAGAAGTCGTTTCGGAGGAAGAGGATTTATTATCGGATAAAACCAAAGGAGATAAAGATTCTTCTGATGAGTCTGACAGTAAATTGCTGGGCGTTTCTTATGCTGTCATGACCGGATCGGTTGTTGATGAGTCCGGAAATGGCATATCAAATGTATCAGTTAATATATATGATGTTACTGATGGTGAAGTGCTGACTGTAGCTAAAACTACATCCAGCGGTTCATGGTCTACAAGTATCGCTGTTATAGGTAACACTTATCTTGTGCGTTTCCAAAAAGCAGGTTATTCATTCAGCAGTAACAATTTGAGATTTGAAGTTTTATCAAGCTTATATACTGTTCAAAATGTTATAGGTACACTTGAAAACTCATACGGAGATGAAACGCCGGGGGATGAGTTTAATTATAATGTCTTAAACGGTAGTTTTATCAGTATTACAGGATATAAGGGAAGTAGAACGGAGCTGGTGATCCCGCAGGAGATTGACGGCTATACGGTACAGGAAATTGCCTCAGATGCTTTTAAAGGAAATACCTCTCTTACAAGTGTACTTATTCCAGACTCTGTTCGGACAATCGGATCAAAAGCCTTTAATGGTTGTACGTCTTTAAGCGAAATAGGCTTTGGCAGCGATCTTAACACGATTGGGGTAGAATGTTTTTCCGGCTGCACTGCATTAAAGAGTATAGATCTTCCGGGAAATCTTACTACAATTTACAGCTATGCGTTTAGTGGTTGCACAGGACTAACTGAAGTAGAGTTACCTGACAGTGTAACAACCATATCTTCCAGGGCATTCCAAAACTGTACAGGGCTGGAAAAGGTAAGTTTGCCACTGGGGTGGAACAATGTACCGGATTCGTACCGTAACGTAACGACTTATTATTCATGGGGAGATGGCAATTATCAAAGCCCTTTTGACGGCTGTAATAAACTTACAACAATAACAGCACCAGAAGGAATGACTCATTTGCCGGCTCATGCTTTTAGGAATCTTAAGTCGCTTAAAACAATAAAACTGCCAAAAACACTGAGTGTGATCGGTGGATATGCATTTGAAGGATGCAGTGGCCTTGCAGAAATAGACCTGCCATCAGAACTTACAGTGATTGAAGCACATGCATTTGAAAACTGCACTGGACTGCAAGAGTTAATAGTTCCTGTGAGTGTCACAACGCTGGAATCAAATATTCTTAGTAACTGCACTGGACTTACTAAGATAATTCTTCCCGAGAATCTTACAACTATCTACAGCTATGCATTTAGTGGCTGCAGTGGACTAAGTGAGATAGAGATACCAGATAACGTTGAAAATATCTCGTCGAGAGCATTCCAGAACTGTACAGGTCTGGAGAGTGTAAAACTGCCATTGGGATGGAAGACTGTACCGGATTCGTATCGTAACGTAACGACCTACTATTCGTGGGGTGATGGCAATTATCAGAGCCCGTTCGAGGGCTGCAGTAAGCTAACTCAGATAACAGTACCGGATGGAATGACAGAGATACCGGCTCATGCATTCAGGAATCTGAAGACTCTTAAAACAGTAAGTCTGCCATCCACGCTGACCAGTATCAGTGGGCATGCATTTGGAGGCT
>JAEEGL011912343.1_pt1 | contig 13724 bp, 12 predicted proteins | sample 9134231 | NCBI WGS metagenome assembly JAEEGL01 (sample SAMN16246548, study PRJNA631951) | gut metagenome | biome: gut microbiome; feature: rumen; material: fiber-attached | host: Bos | place: Iran: Karaj | collected 2018-10 | reverse complement strand
GTCCCAATCTTCGGTATATTTGCATTCTACTAATGCATATTCTCCGCCTATTCTGCGATAAACCATATTTACATCCTGTTTTCTGTTGTATGAATCTAATGAATTCAAACTAAAATTTGTTTCTGATAATAATTCAATTTTAATCAAATAATAATCCTCCTTGTATTTTTCATTATTCGGATTGACTTTTTTTCTTTAAAATCTATTTTATCTGAATTTGAAGTTTATTGTTAAAAAGCATAAAATCAAACCTTTGTTGCTTTACAAACAACTTATTGTGTTCCCACATACAACTATAAAATAAAAATAGGAACAACTTTCTAACTATATTATACAACAAATTGTCCCTATTTTATTGAATCTTATTAATCAAGTTCTATTGCTTTAAATCTATTTGGTCTGATTACACGAGCCTCTTCGTGTGAAAGTTTCTTTTCAGAGCATGATTTTTTATCAATTGAAACATAGAATTTATTTTCACCAAATAATCGCTCATTAATTAAGAAACAAAAATATCACCAACCATTTTTTTCTTTCTGAGAATTATATCTTTTTACCATCACTTAACGGCTCGATTTCTAATCATCAAGGTATTAGGAATTTCTATAATTCTAATTCCTTTTTGTATTGCATAATCCAACATTTCCGTAGTTGAATCATGACTTGCAACGGTATAAACTAACAATGCTTTAGGCTTTCTAGTATCTACTAATACTTTAATTGCCTTTAAAAATATTATTTTTTCAGGACCAGTCATAACCATTTTGAGACTAACTATAACATTAGATACTTTCATTATATGTTCAAAGCACCAAGATAGAGATTCTTCGTTGCCATAAGTCATTAGTGGAAAGCAAATCCCATAAATCAAATGATAAAAAAAGAGCATTGCTATATAACCAATCGCCTCCTGGCTTACTTGGTATATATAACGCAATGCGTCTTTGTTTTTAATTATCATTCTGTGGTTTATTAAGCGGATTCTTTGTCTGCTTTCAATACTGCATTAAGCATTACTGTTGCTCCGTCAGTACAATGTTCTGGCTTTGAATATTCTGGCTCACAATGACTCAAACCATCTTTTGATTGTACGAAAATCATTGTAGTTGGTATTACATAAGCACAGAATTGTGCATCATGTCCAGCTCCTGAGTGAATATATTGGTGTGACACACCAGCTTCTTCGGCTGCTTCCTTTACATAAGATACAAGTTTTTTGTCCCAATACACAGTATCTCTATTCCATGCTTTTTCAACTTTGCATGTACAACCACACCATTTTTTATCTTCAAGACTCTTTACAATTTTTAAAACCTTATCTAATACCTCTGGTTTTTCATGACGTGAGTCAAATGAGAATTCAAAGAAATCAGGAACACATGTATGTACATCTGGATGGCATACTACTTCTCCAGTTGTATATACTAATTCAGGATATCCTAATTTATCAATTTCTTCATGTAAATAGCATAATGCTTTTGATGCTGCAAAGAATGCATCTTTACGTTTTGGCATTGGGAATGTTCCTGCATGTGTAGTTTGTCCATAGAATTTAATTCTATAATTGAACATGCCAAGAACACAGTCAACTACGCCAATTTCTTTATTATTATCCTCAAGAATTGGCCCTTGTTCAATATGTGTTTCAAACATATATAAATATTTATCTCTAGATAATCTATACTTCTTATCACCCTTATATCCAGATGCATCTAATGCCATACCAAATGTTTTAGATGAATCTAAAATTGATTTTGAAGCAAGCATATCTTCATATTTAAATTTTCCTCTAATATCTTCAGGTAAATAATCATAACAAACTATTCCAGAACACATCATTGCTGGTGGATATAATGATCCTTCTTCATTTGTCCAAATCATTGCTGTTAAAGGATGTTTATGAGGAATCTTTTCAGCATATACTGTTTCAAGAACTTCCATAGCTGACATAACTCCTAAAATACCATCATAATTACCACCATTTTTTACTGAGTCACAATGTGAACCCATTACAATTCTTTTAGCAGTTGGATCACTACCTGGTAAAGTTGCATACATATTTGCAACATCATCGACTTCAATTATTGCACCAATTGCCTTCATTCTTTTTTCAAACTCTTTTCGAGCCATAATTGCTTCAGGAGATAGCGAATAACGAGTTATTCCTCCATGCCCTGCATCACCATATTTCGAAAAAGTTTTGATTTTATCTGTCATTCTCTCTAAACTACATTTATACATAGAAAATTTCACCCCTTATTTATTACTTATTCTTTGCTCTGGAATTCTAAGGCAATGCTCAAGAAGAAATTTTACATCATCCCTTGAACAATAGAATTGAACTTCCTTTGCGTTTTCTTCTAGTGATATAACAAACTGTTTATCCCAATCCGATAAATCTACTCTAACTCCTTTTAATGTAAAGCCATATTCATCAAAGATTTCTTTCATTGATGGAGTTATTACTGCATATGCAAACAAATGCCCATGAAATGGTGTTTTAAAACTAAGTGATTTCCTAAAAGCATCTTTAATATCAATATATATAAGATACTCACTTGATGAACCTCCACATGATGGATCATCAATTGTTCTTAACCTGTTATATGAAATTAATTTTGTTATCTCTATTGTTCCCTTTAGGTTTCTACTTTCCATAAAATATCACCCTCTCATAGATTTTTCTAAAATATTTTTTAAATCATCTTTTGTTAAATTGATAATAGTATTTTTAAGTTTTGGCACAGCAAATCCTTTTGTAGCATAATTATCAATTTCTTCTTCTGTTAATTTTTCTTTTTCCCCTAATAAGCTATCTATTTTATCCTCTAGTTCTTTTAATGAATTCGTTGATAATGCCTCTAAAATTTCATTAATTAATTCCTGCTTTTCTGCTGAAACTCTTTCTAAGAACTTTCCTAATAATAAGCCATTAGCTCTACCATGATCAATTTTTTTATAATATGTTAACGAATAACCAAGAATATGAACAGCAACCGTTCCACAATGTGCTATTACTATGCCAGCTAATGTTGAAGCATACAATAGCTTATCTCTATCATCTGTTGTTAGATTGAAAGCTTTTAGATTGTCAAATTCACTAGCTATAATCTTCAAAGCTTCAACCGATAATGCTTTAGTTAAGCTTGTTGCTTTTATAGATAAATACCCTTCAATTGCATGACATAGTGCATCTAAGCATGTGTTTATTGTTGTTGCTTTTCCAAGGGAATTCATATATTTCCCATCAAGAAGTGCTAAATTGGGAAATAAATATGGTGAAGCAATTGTTGACTTTGTTTCTAATTTATCATTAGTCAATATAGAATATTCAGTTACTTCTGATCCTGTTCCTGCAGTTGTTGGAATAAAAATCATTGGTAGTACATTATTAGTAATTGTAGTTGTAAACAAATCCTCTTCTTTAATATCATTTTTGGCCAATAAGGCAATAGCTTTAGCTGCATCCATTGGAGAACCACCTCCAATGGCAATTATGAAATCAACTTTTTCTAAAACAGCAATTTTTGCTCCCTCATATACTAAATCAATTGTTGGATTTGCCATAACCTTATTAAATAATACATATTCAATATTCTTGGCTTTTAATGCTTTTTCAACATCATCTAGTGAACCATTTAATGATGCAGAATGTTTTCCAGTAACGATCATTGCTTTTTTGCCATAACTAGCTATTAAACTAGAATTATCCAAAACGCAATTTCTTTTCATTATGACTTTTGTTGGAATATAAAAATTAATTTCCATAGGATGTTTCCCCCTTACTAGATAGTCTTATCTACCTCAGTTAAAACTTCATCAAGTTTCTTTATTTCTTCTTTAATTTGTTCTTCAGTAATTATTAGTGCTGGGTTTACAAATATCATATTTTCATGTGAATATGTGCAGAATCCTTTTTCTTTTAGTGCGCCAATAATTTTCCCCATACGTCCTTCTGGATCTTTTCCATAAGGTACTAAAGCTTCTTTAGTTTCTTTATTTTTAACTAATTCAACTGAAGAGAATAATCCAATATATCTAACTTCTCCCACGCATTTATGTTTTTTCTTTAAATCTTCAAGAAGATTTCCGAGTACTGCTCCAACTTTATTGACATTTTCTAAAATTTTTGCTTCATCATAGTATTCAACACAAGCTACACCTGCTGCACATGCAAGAGGATGTCCGCTATATGTTAAGCCACATAATAAAGTAGAATCATCGAAGAATGCTGCAATTTCTTTTGATACAGCACATCCACCAAGTTGAACATAACCACAAGTTACACCTTTTGCAAAGGATACAATATCTGGCTTAATACCGAAGTTTTCAAAAGCAAATAGTTTTCCTGTTCTACCCCATCCAGCCATTACTTCATCGCAAATTAATATGATTCCAAATTCATCACAAATTTTTCTAACTCCAGGTAAATATCCTTTTGGAGGTATAATAACTCCATTTGATCCAGTAATAGTTTCAAGTACAATTGCAGCAACTTGGTCAGCTCCTTCATAAATAATCTGTTCACGAAGCTTAGCTAAATAATACTCTGTTGCTTGTTCTTCTGATTCAAATTTAATTACTGGCTCTCTATAAACATATGGATCAAAGAATTTTACAAAGCCAGGAACACCTGGTTCAATTGAAGCTCTACGAGGCTCACCAGTTATAGAACCAGCTCCAAATGTTGATCCATGATATGATCTATATCTTGAAAAAACTTTTGGTCTACCTGTGAACATTCTTGCCATTTTAATAGCATTTTCATTAGCATCTGCTCCACCATTAGTAAAGAATACTTTGCCCATATTATCAGGTAATCTATCAATAATCATCTTTGCTAGTTTTGCTCTAGCCTCAACAGCATATGATGGTCCAAGATATGCATATTGATCAAGCTGTTTAATTATAGCTTCATTAATTTTCTTATTACCAAACCCTACATTCAAGTTTACAAGCTGTGCAGACATATCAGTATATCTTTTACCATCATAATCATACATATATATTCCTTCTGCTTTTTCAATTGGAATTGGATTAATATTTTTTTGTTTGCTCCAAGATTGAAGCACATATTTTTTTTGTAATTGTTTAATTTCTTCTCCTGTCATATTATTTATCTTCCTTTCACTTTATCAATTATTATTGCTAAATATATTCTTGATAAGCTTTCAATACTCATATTTATATTGAAATAATCTTTAATGAATTTCAATCTATAATTTATTGTATTACGATGCACATTTAATTCTTGAGCAACATCATTTACTGAACCATCTTTCAAAATATATAGTTCAATTATTTCTAAATAATTTGTTCCGTTTTTTGCATCATAATCTTTAATATCTTTTAATAGTAAATTTGAATAGTTAGACAAAATATTTTCGTCCTCAATATTACAAATAACTTGATATAATCCTGTATCTTTATATTCAGTAATATGCATATCATAATCATGTGAATATTCACATGCAATTTTCGCTTGTTTATAAAGCCTATCTAAGCAATCTATCCCCTTTTGTTCATTAGATAGTCCAATTCTAAATTTTATTCCTAAGTCATCATAATATGATGATATTTGGCTAATAATATCATCAATATCATATGTGTTAAAAGATGAAACTACTACGATTGCTTTATCACCATCTGCAAGTATAAAATGCTTTAAGTAGCTATTAATTTTTAGTTTGTAATCTGTCTGCAAACCTTTATCAAGAAGTGGATCGATATATAACACCTTATAAATGGCATTGCTCATGAATCCTTCTCTTTCAAGATCCTCAATACTTCTACTTAAATCTCCATTACGATAAATCACATTTGAAAAGTTTTTTGATAGTGATGATACTTTTTCATCATTTTCCATTATTATATGTGTTAAATCATAAGTAATATCTACAAGTTTTTCTTTCCAAGGAAGTGTAAATAATGGAAATTTGTTTTTATTGCAAAAGTCTATCAACTCATCAGGTATTTTTTTAATATAAGGTCCAATATTAATTACCCAACCTGCGGCTTTCTTATCAATTAAAGCACTCGCAGTATGGACAAAATCAAAATAGCCATTATTTTTTAGGACTATTCCTGTTGTAAAAACTAACTCTCCCCCACGTAAAAATTCTAAAATATCCTTATCTTCTACTGTGTGAATCCATCTAACATTTTTATTTAATCCATCACTACCTGCTAAATTTTCCATTCCGTATTTTTTGCATATAATACTTAATTTTTTTAATGATAAAGCCATACTTTTCACCTCTTTATCTTAGAAATTCGCTTCGTTTCACTAATTGCACCAACTGGGCATACAAGTTTACATAAATGGCAGCCAACACATTTTGAGCCTGTTAAACTTGGCATATTATTATCATCTAATACTATAGCTTGGTGTCCACCATCAAAACATGAAATATAGCATCTGCCACAACCAATACATTTTTCCTTATTAAAATATGGAAATACCATAGTTTGTCTATCAAGTGCATCGGTAGAAATAATATTTTCAAGGCCCATTCCAACGATATCTTTTAATGAATGATATTCCATAACTTTCAGATATCTTTTAGCTCCATATATTAAATCATCTATAATTCTATAACCATATTGCATAATTGCTGTTGTTATTTGAATATTTGTACATCCTAATGCAATAAATTCTAAGGCATCTTGCCATGTTTCAATACCTCCCATTCCAGAAAGTGGAACATTTTTTAAGTATTCACACTTTGCCATATCATGAATAAATCTTAAAGCGATAGGCTTTACTGCTTTCCCGCTATATCCCGATACAGCACATTTTCCCGAAATATTTGGATGAGATGCCATACTAGTAAGATCAACATTAGTAATACTCTTTATTGTATTAATAGCTGCAAGACCACTCGCACCAGCTTTCATAGCTTCTATTGCTGGAATCTCCATATTTGTTATATTTGGAGTCATTTTTGCTAATATAGGAAGTTTCGTTCCTCTTTTTGTTGCAGCTGTATATTTGTAAACTAAATTTGGATTTGTTCCAACATCGCTTCCCATTCCTCTTACAGCCATTTGTGGACACGAAAAGTTACATTCTATTGCATCAACATTAGCTTCTTCACATAATCTTGCAAGTTCTGTCCACTCATCCTCATTTTGTCCCATAATGGAAGCTATAATTATTTTTGTTGGATAATTCTTTTTTAATTCTTTTAGAACTTTTAAATTTGCCTCTAAAGGATGATCAGATATTTGTTCCATATTTTTAAAACCTACAAATGGAGTGGCATCTTTTTTTATCGCAGAGAATCTTGGAGAAACTTCATCTGGTGTATAAAAGCCAATTGTTTTAAAAACAATTCCACCCCATCCCATATCTAATGCTTTAGCACACATTTCATAACTAGACCCAACTACTGATGATGATAAGAAAAACGGATTTTCACATTTTAAACCTAAAAATTCCATTTCTAAAGATACATCATCTACATCTAAAGTTAAATCGTTGGCATATTCGATTGCTTTTTTAATTCTAATTGGTCTATCAAAATGTACACATGCATTTTCACATGGTGCATCACATTCAATGCATACATCATTGTTAACATCTTTCTTTGTTGCGTTACCAAATCTAACTGATCTTAAGAAATATGATGGCTTATATCCATTAGGACATGCCTTATCGCATTTTGCGTTATGGCATAGCAAGCATTCTGATGCAATTAAGTTTAATATTTCTGCTTCATAAGCCATTACTTTCACCTACCTATTTTTCAAATCTTGAAGCACGTTTTACAAACTTACCCCAACCAGCTTCTCCTAAGAATTCTCCATTATCATAAACTAACTTACCTCTTGAGAATGTCTTTTCAGGATAGCCAATAAGCTTCTTTCCTTCCCAAATTGTGTGATCACAATCTGAATGCATTTTTTCATTTGTAATAGTAAATTCCTTAGTTGGATCATAAATTACAATATCTGCATCATATCCTGGAAGCAAGAATCCTTTTTTAGTGCAACCAAAGATTTTTGCCGGATTTTCACTACATAATTCAACAACTTTTTCATATGTTGTTCGACCTTTTCCAGCCTCAGACAACATATATGGATACATGTTCTCAACACCTGCACATCCATTAGGAACTTTTGTAAAATCATCTTTTCCCCAATCTTTTTCAAATGATTTAAATGGACAGTGATCTGTTGCGATTGTGTCTACAACTCCTCTATTAATAGCATCCCATAATGCATCTTGCGATTTTTTTCCTTTCATTGGTGGAGAACAAATGAAATCAATTCCTCTTTCTCCTTTATAAACATCAGATGTGAATTCAAGATATTGTGGACATGTTTCAGCATACACTTCAACGCCTTGTCTTTTAGCTTCTTCGATTGCTTTGATTCCACCTTTTGATCCTACATGGACAATATATAAAGGCGCATCAACTGATTTTGCAAATGCAATCGCTCTTTTATCAGCCTCTTCTTCTACAAATTCAGGTCTTGATAAATAATGATAATATGCACTTGTCTTTCCTTCACTTAAAAATTTTTTAGTTAAAACATTAATTACATCTCTATTTTCTGCATGCACTGAAATTTGGGCACCAACCTTCTTTGAATACTCTAATAAAGTATATAAGTCTCCATCATTAACACCAAAATCATATACCATGAAACATTTGAATGAAGGAACACCAAATTTAACTGCATCATCTATTGTTGACATAAGATTTTCTGAAATATCCTTAATTCCAACATGAAAAGCATAATCACATGCTGCTTGTGGTGCCGCAATTTTATCTCTTCTTAGTACTGTATCAAGAATTGATTCTTTAAAATCTTGTAATGCAAAATCAAATACCATTGTAGTTCCACCACATACAGCAGCACGTGTTCCTGCAAAATAATCATCAGATGAAATAGTTCCGCCAAAAGGCATTGCAAGATGTGTATGTGCATCAATTGCTCCTGGAAGAACAAATTTATTTGTTGCATCAATAACCTTCGCATCATTTGTCGGCTCTATTGAGCTTGCGATTTGTTCAATTATTCCATTTGTAACTGCAATATCAGCTTTATACTTTCCTTTTGAATTAACTAATGTACCATTTTTAATTAATAACTCCATAATTATTCCCCTTTTCTTGATTATAAATAATATTCGAGAAAGCTCATAATTAGGCTTCCTCGAATATTCATTTTTCTACTTATACTTGTAAACTAATACTAATCCAGATCTTTGAGCAACTTGAGCTACTTGTAATAAATTTGATCCAGCTGCATTAGCTGCAATTGTTGATGAAACCCATGATTGTCCAAAATCAACTGTACCATTTTGAACTGCTGTAGTTTCAGTAATATCTCCACCACCAGAGATAATATCAACATTTGTAAATCCTACTTCAGTATAATATCCTTTAGCTTTAGCCACATAATATCCCATAAATTGAGCTTGTGGTAACCACTTTAATTGAATCTTTACACTTGTTTTTTCAAGAGTTCCAAAATTACCATCTGTAGATGCTTTTGCTGCTTCAACATATTGAGTATCACTAAAATCACTTAATGTCATAGATGCTAATCTAGCTGCTGCTGCAGAGTCGCTTAGTGAAATATATTGTTTTGCAATTGATAAAGTTTGGCTTAATGAATCTTCATACATTGTACCATCTACTGTTACTGTATTGCCTGCCATATTAGTTGTAACTAATTTAGCCATTTCTTTCGCCATATACTTTTGATGATCTAATGAAACAGATGAACCTGCTTGATATACAATTTCAGCAGCTTCATCTGGGTGTGCCGCTGCATATGCCCATCCCTTCATTGAAGCATAAATAAATGCTTTTACTGTATTAGGATTAGCTTGTGCGAATTCTTTAGTACAGAAGATATTATCTTCTAGCATTGCTACTCCTTCTGTATTGAAGTCGATAATTCCAACTTTGTCTCCATATTTATAACCACCATCATAACTATTTTTTACAAGGCCTAATTCGTTATAAGTCATTGCTGACGCTAATGAAATTGTTCCATCATCAAATGAATCCATTGTGAAATCTTGAACTACATATTTTTTCTCTAAACCATATTTTTGTAGTACTGCATAAACTTCATACTCATTTCCTAGACCCCAGTTTCCAATAGCATTTTTCTCTGCAGCCTGTTTAATAATTGTCTCATTTGGAGTTCCTTTCTCCCATTTAATTCCTTTTGACTTTTTACTTGAGCAGCCTGATAATGATATAGTTGCAAATAATCCAACTATTGCTGCTCCTATTGTTCTTTTTGCGTTAATTATCATAATCTTCATCCTCCCTATTGATAATTATTTATATTATATTTAAGACTTTCTATGTCTTAAAATAATACCACTAACAATTGATAGAATTGCATATAAGACTATACCTACTATGCACGCTACCATGATATATGCCCATCCTACGGCATATTGACTATTTTGAATATTACTTTTAATCTTATAACCAATTCCAGTTGCAGATTCTGTAAAATATTCTGATACAATTGCTGTAATAACAGCTGTTGGAATTCCAATTTTCAATGCTGTAAAGACATATGGAATACTATTAGGCATTCTAAGTTTCCATAAAGTTTTTGCTTTTCCACATGCATAAGAATCCAATAAATCTTTTGAAAATGGCTTCAACTCACTCAATCCTCTGTATGCTGTTATAGACATAGCAGACATTGAAACTACTGTTGTTACCAAAATTTTTGCTATCATACTTCTCTCATCTGACGAAGCAGATACATTAAGCTTTGTTAAGTTCATAAATACAGGTGTCATTGCAATAATTGGTATTGCATTGAATGCAGTTACAAGACTTATTCCACCTTTTCCGACATTTGGGAATAATGCTCCAACTATTGCCAAAAGATAACCTAATACAGATCCCAACAATAAACCAATTAGTATTACTTGTATTGTTGCTCTTATATCAGGAGCCATATTACCAATATTTGAACTAACCACATCAACAATATGTGTTGGTGTAGGTAATATTTGACCACTTACTCCAAATAGCTTATTTAGTGCAGTCGTTTGCCATAGTATCAAAATTATTACACCAAAAGCTAACGGATATATTACACCGGAGCACTTACTCCACACTTTTTTTAATTTATTCATGTAAAGAGCCTCCTAACTTATTTCCTTTTTTTCTTACTAAATCTATATGGGCAACATATTTTTTCGATCAATCCCATAATTAAACCTGAGCCAACTCCAATAATTGCACTAACAAATACTATTTGCCAGAATATATAACGACTCATTCCACCTTTTAAAGATTGAGATAGCAAGCATCCTAATGAATTTCCACCTTGAAGTGTATCTACTAAGATTGCTGCAGTAATAGCTAGAGGTGCTGAAATCTTCAATCCTGTGAAGAAATAAGGTAATGCTGCTGGAATTTTTGTTTTCCAATATACTTGAAACTTATTCGCTACACATAATTGCATTAAATCTTTCTTTTCTCTTTCTACTGCCTTAAATCCTGCTAGAGTATTTGTTGATATTGGATAGAATGTTAATATTGCAGCTATGATTATTCTTGATTGATCAACATTTTCTGTTATCGCATAAATTATTGGTGCCATTCCTAAAATTGGTATCATTTGTATAAGCATTAAATATGGAAATGCTATTTTCTCTACTATACCTGACAAATCCATCAAAAGTGCTAAAAGAAATCCAGCAATTATTCCTATAGAAAACCCTATAAACGCTCTAGATAATGTGACGCCAGCAGCTCTAAATACCATTACTACTCCTAATTCATCACTAACCTTCACTGTGAATACACTTTTTATAACTAAATACAAATGTGGCAAATAGTTTTGAGGACTTCTAAACTGTCCAGATACTTCTATAAATGTTGCTAATGCTTCCCATACAACTACCAATCCTAATAGCCATATAACCAAACTTAGATGCGCTGGAAATTGACGCTTTTTTTTCTTCCTTAGTTGTAGTTCTTTTTCCATAGTTTATACCCCCTCAAAACTATTTCTAACCTTGGTTACCAGTTCAGTAAATTCTTGAGTTCCTTTCATTGTTTGAGTTCTAGGTCTAGGTAAATTTATATCTACAACTGCACTAAGTCTTCCTGGATGAGGAGATAAGACACAAATTCTATCTGATAAGAATACAGCCTCTTGTATGTTATGAGTTACAAATATAATTGTTTTATTTGTCTTTCTCCAAATTCTAAGTAAATCTTCATGTAATTTTTCTTTTGTGAATTCATCTAATGCTGAAAATGGTTCATCCATTAGAAGTATTTCAGGTTTTAATGCAAATGCTCTTGCAATACCAACTCTTTGTTGCATTCCTCCAGATAATTGATTTGGATAATGATCCATAAAATCATGTAAATTTACCAAGTCAAGCATCTCTTCAGCTGCCTTTTTTCTATCATCTTTTGATATATGCATTATTTCAAGTGGCAACTCCACATTTTTTCTAATTGTTCTCCATTCATATAATACTGGTGATTGGAAAACCATTCCGTATTTTCTATTTAATCTAGCCTCTTTAGGAGTCAACCCTTCAACAAGAACAGTTCCTTGTGTATTATCTATTAAATTAGCTATTATTCTAAGAAGTGTCGATTTACCACATCCTGATGGTCCAAGAAGCGATATAAATTCTCCTTTTTTTATATCAAGAGTAACATCAGTTAATGCAACAACTTCTTTATCTCCAGCTTGATAAGTCATCCCAACATGATCTAATTTAATTTCAATAAGTTCTTCTGTTTTTTCCATAATAAGACTCCTTTCTAAAACAAAAAGGCAATGACCTAAATAAGCGCCATTGCCATTCGTTTGTTTTCTTATACCTCCTATTATATTGAATTTTTTTTTGCTGTCAATGCATTTTCAAAGTGAAAGTGTTTTCTATAAAAATCGCTATATTAAGCCGTTTTTATGCTTTGGCACAATAAATAAGCAAAAGTATTGTGCTAAAGCATATAGTTTTGCACAAACTAATAATTTTAAATTATTATTCAGAATTATACTATGCTAAAAAAACAATTTTAGATTCTTTTTAAAAGTAAAAAAACACCTTGGAAATATGTTCCAAAAGGTGGTCATTCATAAAACTACAGTTTGTTGTATTGTGTTAGATTTTTATCATTTTTGATGGATTATCGTATGTGTCCCCACATACAAGGTTTGGAAAACAAATTGATATTTTTCTGTAATAATCATTGATGATTATTTCTTCTTTTTTCATTTAACTTATCTCCTTACATCGTAAACTATTTATAGATTAATCTATAAATATTATATATAATTATATCACACTTATTCTTATTTTTTTATTATTCTGCAAAAAATAAACCTCCCTATTTTCAAAATAGAGAGGTACCACTCTTCCTGTAGTCTGATGTGCGCTACCATATTTTACGTGCTCCTAGGCACTACGCTAAACACGAGTCCTTATGGACTATTTGTCATGACAATTTTGTATTATATACATTTATTTCTAATACGAGTATTTTTGATATTTTTTTAAGATTTTTTAGTTTTTTTATTTTGTAGTCCCTTATACTAGGTGAACCACATTTTTCAATTTTTTGAGGTGAATCTTAACAAAAAATAGTTATAATCACTTAAAAACACTTAAAATTTATGAGTTGTAATAATGGCTTAAATACACGCCTTTTGGCTTATTTTAGCCATTATTTCTTTTGTAGCATACAAACACATTCAACATG
>JAEEGL014305604.1_pt1 | contig 13725 bp, 8 predicted proteins | sample 9134231 | NCBI WGS metagenome assembly JAEEGL01 (sample SAMN16246548, study PRJNA631951) | gut metagenome | biome: gut microbiome; feature: rumen; material: fiber-attached | host: Bos | place: Iran: Karaj | collected 2018-10 | reverse complement strand
GGTTCCACAGGTTGTCGGTGAGATAGTCGCCGGCCTTCTTATCGGGCCCTCGCTTCTCGGCTGGGTCGATAATACTGCGTTCATCAGCCAGATGGCCGAGATCGGCGTTATCCTTCTGATGTTCTCTGCAGGACTCGGAACTGACCTCAAGGACCTGACCAAAACCGGGCCCAAGGCTTTTCTTATCGCATGCGCCGGCGTTTTTGTTCCTCTTATGACAGGAACGGCATATTTCATGATCTTCTATGGGGTAAAATCCCTGTCCTCACCGCAGTTCATAGAAGCTGTATTTGTCGGAACGATAATGACGGCGACCAGCGTTTCGATCACCGTTGAAACGCTGAAGGAACTCGGATACCTGAAGAGCCATGTGGGAACCACCATCATGGCAGCCGCTATCATAGACGATGTCATCGGCATCATCGTACTCACATTCGTTATCAGTTTAAAGGATCCCGATGTGCAGCTTGGAAGTGTGTGCTTCCACACACTGATGTTCTTCATATTCTCGATTGGAATGGGATATGTGACATACAGGCTGTTCAAGATCATCGATAAAAAGTATCCGCATACAAGACGAATACCTATTGCGGGACTTGCGCTGTGTTTTGCGATGGCATACAGCGCCGAGGCACTGTTTGGTATCGCCGATATCACCGGTGCATACGTTGCGGGGATCATCCTCTGTTCTATCAGTGATTCCGATTACATCGCACGAAAGATGGACATCAATTCATACATGCTTTTCGGACCTATATTCTTTGCATCGATCGGACTCAAGACAGATCTTGCGGACTTTTCTTTATCGATACTGTGGTTTTCGATCGGATTCGTGCTCGTGGCACTTCTGGCCAAGATCATCGGATGCTCGATCATGGCAAAGATCTGTAAATTCAACCTGCATGAATCACTCATATGCGGTGTCGGTATGATGACAAGAGGCGAAGTTGCCCTTATAGTATCACAAAAGGGCCTCTCAGTCGGTCTGATCAGCCCTGTTTATTTCTCCGCGGTCATCCTGCTCATTCTGGTATCGAGCATCATGACTCCCGTTCTGTTAAAGGTCCTGTTCTCCAAAGCGCCCAAGGCCGAGCCTGACACGCTTGAGGAATGATCTTTACGGTCACTCTCTTCCGCTCTTGAGCGGTCTTACCCTGTAGACGATAACGTTTCCCTCGTCCGTTCTCTCTTTGGCCGAAGCCTTAAGTCTCTCAAGGACTCCCACGGCATCTTCATAGTTCTCGGCCGGGAACAGTATCGCTATCTCCGAATCCGCCTTCCTGCATATCGCATCACCCACACGGAGCATTCTCTGGCAGACTCCGACGATATCCGTCATGATCTTCTCTTCGTAAAGCGGATCGCTGCTCTCGGATCCGTCGATCCTCACATACACAAGGCCCAAAAAGATCGTTGCTTTTGAACGCGACTGCATACGGCGCTGCAGATTATAGAGCTCCTTAAACGTTCTGTAATCACACAGAAATGCCTGCTGCTCTATTACTTCCTCCTGAAGTTCCGCCTGCATCCTGTCCGTTTCATCCTGAAGTTTCACGGACAGATCCCTTACTTCATTATAGTACGAAACAACGCTGCTCTTTGCGGTTGCATCGGGATTGGCTATCGTAAGCTTTGCGATCTGCGCCTCGAGTTCGAGTATCTCACTCGTACCTGCGAGCTGGAGTGCACGTTCACATACCTGGGCGATCTTCGCGGTCTGATTATCGCCCTTTAATATCTCAATATAGGCCATCACAGCCTCAACGTACATGTCACGGTAGGACGCCGACTTGGAAATGAGCCACGGTTCTGATGAGAAATCAGGCAGAAGCGTTCCCTTATACATTTCGATCGCCTGCTCAAGATACTCTCTCCTTCTCGTTGCGGAGAGTGTAGGATTGATACCGGCCTCCGCGAGCGCTTTGAAATCAAGCGCATCGATCGATACATCAAGATCCCTGTTCCACTGATATGTACCGCGGTGCGAAATGATCGCACCCGCCAGAGCGTCCGCGCCTTCATTGTCGATCATCGAACGGAACCTGTACAGAAGTGTCCTGAGCGCCGTTGCCGGATTCGCATAATCTTCACCCGACCACAAGAGTTCAAAGAGTTCCTGATGCGTGATCGGTCTGTCGGAATTAACGAGAAGATATGCGACGAACAGCTTTGTCTTTCTCGTGTTTGAAAGGTTTTCGAGAATGGGTTTTCCATCCATTAAGATCTCGAATCCGTCGAAAATGCTGATGTTGATCTTTTTACTCATAATCTGCTGCCCTGCTTTCGTTTTGTATTATCTGTACGGAATGACGTAATGGTCCGGGTCAGTGTATCCGGACTTCTTCAGTCCCGCGATGTAATTTGATGCTTTTATGTTTCCGTCGTTGTTAAACTCCGAAGCCATGATCGAGCGGATCACTCCCGCGTTCGCAACGATGTTGTTGTTTCCCATTATGTATATGCGATCGCCGCAAAGGATCGTTCCTTCAAAGTTCACGTCATTATGGATGATAACGTTTCCGGGTGTGACCACGATGCCCGTAAAATCATTCGTAATATCAACGTCGGTCCCCGAAATGAGTTTTCGGTACCTGCCCGTATATGTCCCGTCGTTGTCCGAATCGTAGTATATCGGTATTTCCGAAAATCCCGAGAGCGAACTGTCTATGAGATTGATCGTCTCAAGATACCCGGTGAGCGGCTCCTCTTCCATCCTGTATGTAGGGATAAGGTTTCCTTCGATCGTGTAACTCGTCTTCTTCGAAAATCCCCTTATCTCATTTATACGCTGCGCATAACAGTCAAGTTCTTCGTTTAGAGGCGAAAATACCGCAAATGATCCGTTGATGTTAATATCACCCTGACTGATTATCCTGTCAGCTCTCACTCCGAGCTGCGTCGTCAGTATGTTGATCCCGCCGTATGTTCCCGTCTCTCCGTATGCGATCTCTGCGTCACGACGTTCCTGATCGGAATGCTTTCCGGCATATATGTCACCGATCACGGATGATGTCTGGCCGGTTATGTATATGCCCTTCTGAGCGACAAGCACGTGTCTGAAAAGTTCATCGTTTCCCGCATGAAACACAGCTGTCGGAAACTGTATGCTGTAGCTGACCGTATCACGTCTTGTTCCTGCTATCGGATCTTTGCACTCGATCACGACATTTTTGATCCTAAGTCCCGCTATGTTTCCCGACGCATCGGTTTCCTCTTCAACAGATGTTCCCGGATCATCGGCCACATCTATTCCCGGCAGATGTTTTCCGTCAAGGAATGACGAAAGCGTTGCATTTATCTGCGAACTGTCTTTGCCGATCCCGGCTGTTATCCTGTTCGCGTACCCGCTTCTGAAATACCCTTCCAGCTCCTCCTCGGACAGTGTCGTGTCATCATCCGCCCTGACCAGTTCCAGGAGCTGATCGTACTGCTCGTGTCCGGCTGCCTCTGCTGTCTTCGAAAGAGCCTCAATTATCGCCGAGGATGCCCGGTTGATATCCTCCACACTCCTTACGATGCTCCGCTGCATGGCAGATTCCTTATATATGGAAAATGCGCTCCCGGAAACCGCAAGGACCGACAGTGCGAAAAGGATTATCATCAACAAAAGGGCAAACAGCCTGACCCAATGATACCTTTTCATGACTGATATATTAGCGTATTTGTGACAAAATGGCAATATTTTTGTCAATATGTGATTTTTGATTTTTTCGTTTCGGCAAATTGAACAAATTTCCGGTCTCTTTGACGTCATTTTAACGAAACAATTTGTCGCATTTTCCGATATTCCAAATACCTCACTCCTGGGCTATACTAGCGATACATCTTTTGGAGATGGCATTTCTTCCTTATAGGGTCTTGGGGTCAAATAAGTAACCGCTTGCCGTTCCCCGGGCCAGCATATCTCATGTAAGGACAGAACGCGGCTGTGTGTAGATCACACAGCCGCGTTTTGTATAATGATGTATTCGGTATTTCAACCAGGTGAAACTTATCAGTCAAGCATGAAGAAATCTCGTTTTACAACAGTTATCTCATCAGAGATCGTCTTGGTACTTCCATCCGGAGCCTCGGCGCTGAATTCCACCTTGAACTTGGTATTCCTGTTTCCAAGATAGTAAGTGCTCATAAGATCATAGATCGATCCTTCATAACTGTATATCGGAGTTCTGTCCGGCTCCGCCGTTCTGAGTTCCGGGTGCCCCGTCCCATCAATCGTGTTTTTGGGAGTCAGCGTAAGTGTTCTTCCGGTGCTGCCCGTACAGGTTATCGGCGTATTTGCCGCATTGGTGTTCAAAGCATAGGACGCAATAACCGTTCCCGAGTTGCTGTATACTTTGATCCCCAGCAGTTTGCACGAAGATCTGATACGGATCTTTGCAGGTATCTTTGACTTGTTGTTAGTCGACTCATAATTCTGGATATCGTCTTTTTCGTATTGATTATAATAAAGCGTCTTATTCCTTGCCGCAGGATTCGTATTGTTCACTCCATCCCCATTAAGAATGTTCATTGAGATGTAGTAATTCTTTTTGGTCCTGTTAACGATATGGTTTGTATCGGTTTCCTCACGTTTGATCTTTCTTCCGCTAAGTGCGTTCTTGATCCAGCCTCCCTTGAAGAATCCGTTTTCTTCCATAAGGCTCTCATTTCTGTATGTTTTTCCAAACGGCGGGCTCTTTACCGTCGTATACTTTTGCATACCCGCGCTTTCCGCCTGCTGCCAGTAGTCATACCACATGTGCATGTTGCAGTCATAGATATTTCCCTCTGTTTTCCTGTGCATCAGCCATTCGGTCAGAAGTCCTCCGTCCTGCGAGGAATCCCAGGGCCAAACATCCCATTCGCTTGAGCCCCACTTTCTTCTTCTGAAAGTGTTACCTCCGACCGCATAAAAGTCCGCGTCAATCTTGTACCAGTATTTCCAGTAATCATCATTGGCATTCTGGTCAGAAGAATACTTTGTTGATACAACAAGCTTACCATACTCATTGATGTATATGTAGTCCGTTGTATTTGACATCGATTCATAGCAGTTTTCGTAGTAGCTTATATTTCCATCCTGATAGTACTTTCTCTGATCAACGGTCCTCGGCCAATCCTGACGCCCAAACTCGGCATCCGTGAACATCTCCGGATTTTTGGTTTCGATCCTGAGCTTTCTTGATTCTATTATGGTCGGATCATGCATGGGGACTATATTCCCTTTGTTGTCAAGTTCAGGCAGCGTAACTGTTTTTGTCCCGCTTGACGTTGAGACTTCAACATTTTGGGTCTTGGCACCGGTTATACATGAATTCCTGTCTATAACAAGCGGGTGTCCCACATGATAATCGGCATGCATATGCATATAATAATAGTTTGGTTTTGTAGGATCGACAGTATTTCTCTTAAGGCTTGCCGCCCTGTAGTCGACAGGATACTTGGTCGAATCCGCAAGGTGTCTTTTGCGCATCTCAAGATATGTTACCGTCTTTGTCGGATCTTCGGGATCAGGTCCGAATACCGCTCCGGGATTATCCGTGTATCTCTTAAAGAAATCAGAGAACATATCACGTCCGGCCATCAATGTACTTCCCTGTTTAACATAAAACAGCATGAACATCAGCTTACGGATATTGGTGTTTATCTTATCTATTTCCCCACCGTTATACTCTGTGCAACAATTCTTCTCAGCCACAAACGCGACGTCTTCTCTTACAACAACACGTTCATAGATCTTTATGACTTTTTCAAAATCGTCGAAATCAACCCTGTTCCCGGGTGCCACGGTACCGTCTTTCGCGGGGCTGTAAAAGTGCACACCAAGATCCTGATCCGTGGGTCTTCCGTACAGATCATTCTGAAGTTCCAATGCGAACTTATAGTGATCACCTTTATTGCCATCATTTATGAGGATCAGATCCGCACGCTCTATATCAGCTACGGAAACGGTGACAGGTGTTCTCGTTGTTACCTCAAATACCGTCTCATCTTTTGTCTTCGTGATATCATTTCCGGTCTTTCCGAGCCAGTCCTTGATAAACTTGTCATTGTTAATGTATTTGATCCTCTTATGATTGGTAACGTTAAGGTCCCTTGAATCGGATGATGATGCATCGTAAACAAAAATATAATCGTAATCACTTCTTCCCGTTGTATAAAAGCGTGACGATATTGTGGGATTCGAACTGTTCTTGTTATCTATGCAGAAGAATCCTTTATTATTCCCGACATACTTATAGTATCCCGAATAAGTCTTACTGTGCTCAAATGTAAACGGATAGCTCTCGCCCGATTCCTTTAACTTCTCATTCATTTCCTTGAGATACTTGGCTCGAGCATTGTTATTGACTATATTCTGATCATTTCCGTTGGAAGACCCCGGATTTGGATTTACAAGCGCATCCATCGCAGCCATCTTCATCTGCTGTTTGGTAACGGTTACCCTGTTTCCCTCTTTTATCTCATCAACTTCAAACGGCTCGCAGCCGGCAATCGTATACCCGATAACGCCTTTCTTTTCCGTGGGAAGTATTTCAAGAATGTTAAACAGGTGCTTTCCTTCGGCTATCTCGACAGATCCTTCACCACCGTTCTCACTGTCGGATCCGTTACCGTCATAGTGGCCGTCTGCAAAAGCTTCCTCAAGCGGGTGTTCTTCCGTTACAAGACTAAGCGCACCCGCTTCATCTGTCCGAGCGGATGTGTACCCGATATACAGTGATGCATCGGCAAGACCCATGCACACAATAAGCGCCAGGGCCGTGAAATGCATCAGTCTTGAGTTTTTTGAAAGAAATCTGCTCATAGGCCTAATCCTCTTTCTTCTTAAGCTTGTATTCCGTAAATGATGAATCCGACGCGCCTTTAACGTAAATGCTTGTAGTGACCTTATTTCTCATATAAGTAACATCATCCACGTGTTTATCGTATTCTCTGGTTCCCCAGCCTTTACCGTTAAACCGTAGTTCGACTTTGACCTCGATCGGATTTTTATACACGGGATTTGCCGGATCTGTTACGGCATCAAGGCTCCTGTGGTCGGGATCCGGCTCAATGACAAACTGCGTGAGATTTTCGCCCAGAAGGTACTGCGTTCCCGTTGTTGCGGCAGCTTTTGAAGCCGCAAAACTCTGGAGCGTGGTTCCCGAAGGGATCGTCTCCGCGATCCTGTTCATATATACTTTGAACCTCCCCTCCGAATCCGGAGCAGATGACACAAATATTGCGCCTTTGAAACCGACAAACTCGGCTCCTCCTCCCGGGGGTGTTATCTTTGCATTCGGATTTCCAAACAAAGCGTACTTCGTGTACGGTGACTGAATATCGGTCTTTGTATTGACGTGCGTGATATCCATCCCTGAATTCTGCTCAACAACAAGAGCTGATGATGACATGATCTCATCCATCATCATGTTGATATTGGTCTGAAGCTCATACTGCATTGCGGTATTTGCTCCCTCATTCTTATACATCCTTATCGCGAAAATGATAAGTGCCGAGATAGATGCGGCAACAATGGCTGCCATGGAAAAAGCGACTATCAGTTCGACAAGCGACAGGCCTCTGTTATTCAGTTTAAAGTTTTCATGGTCCGTCATCATTTCTCCGTATAATGCCTTCCGGTTGCCGAAATAAGTGTCACATCTCTGTACTTTGATGTATTTCTTTCCGAAGTAACCTTTATAGTATAGGCGCCACTTGCAGCAGCACCGTTAATAGTCTTCACGCTCCCGTTTGTCTTGCTGAAAACGATCGTAACATCATCTCCCGCGCCCGCTGCTATTCCCGCTCCTGTGACGGCGATAGTCACTCTTTTATCAAGAAGTATCTTCTTGTATTCGCTTTCTACTCCGGCTACCTTGTTATTGATCGTAACGGTGCTCTTGTCTGAATCCGAATCGATATGAAGGACGTATGAAAACTCTCCTTCACGGGACATCGAAAGCATTCGGGCCTCGGTAAGTGCATCATCTATCCTTACCGCCACATAATTGGCATCTCTCGTATACATGAAAGCCACACTGAGTGACGTGACCCCCACCATGACACCAAGGATGGCAATAACGACTATCAGCTCGACGAGCGATATACCCCTGTTATCCTTTATTCTATTCTTCACCCTTCTGCCAGTTCTCATAGTGTACAAAATCGTTGTAATCAGCTTCCACTCTGTCCCGTCTGATCTTTGAACCCGCCTCGACCTGATATATGAGCTCGGGTTCCGATATTCCGTCCTTGGACAGATAATTGATAAGATAATAATCCTTATACGGATCGGTCACGCCTTCATCTTTATTCTTGACTATGTTCATCTCCTTCTCTATCCTCGCCTGAAGAAGACCTTTGTTATAGTTGATGTTATTGTTACCCTTAAGCGTGATCGTTCCCGTCGCAATAAGCAGTCCGTCTATATCGATATTCGTTCCAACCGTAATATTCCCGTCAACTATCGCTACACCTCTGAACGTTTTACCGCCGATAAGCGCTGCGGCCGGGATTTTCTCTCCGGGATCGGAATCACTGGTTGATATCGCTATATCGCTGTTCTTGGCGATCACGACGCCAAAAGGTCCCTGTTTGAGTCCCTCTGAATCAGCGCTGCTCATGCTTGTTGACAGAGCCATGGCACCTACATTTGAAACTTTGACAAAATGACTGATGGGAGGTGCAACAACACCCGTCGGATATGTTATCTTCCATTCATTCGCATAGTCCGGCAGATCGGTCGGCGCATCAAGGAGTTTGTCTTCCTTACCATCCAGTTTCGTGCAGAGCCACACATAACGTCTGAACAAATTCTTGGTATAGTTTGAGTATCTGAGCATTCCAACCGTATTGGGACGAACCGTACTCTGGAACGGGTGATCGGGATCGGATACCCTCTTATAGTTGATAACTGCATTCTTTGCATAGTAGTGTGCATTTGCAACAGCAGCCTCATCACCCACGATACATTCCTTAAGATTGAAATAATCATATCCCATGGATTTGTTTATGCGGTCGTACAGCCTGTATGCACTCGGCTGGATTATGGAACTGTCGCTTTCTTTAAACTCTATATATGCATCCAGAGTACTGTAGCCCTCATGGTTGGCCGCATATGCGTCCGCATATTTCTGTCTGGAAGTCATGATGTCATAGAAAAAACGCGTTTTAGATGATACGCTTCCTCCTGTTCCGACGGTAACGTTTTCAAAGTGTCCATCCGGAAACCATGCCTTACTGTTGTCAAATTTCAGATAATCGTAATAAACCTTCGAACCGCTGTCCAAAGTGACAGTATAAGACTTATCGATCTTCATGTCTCCGGCCGAGTTATCAAGATATTTATAACCGAACCAGTTCTTAAGGTTCGTTTCGGAAATACTGATGTTAAAAGGAGCCGCCGGGTTGGTTGGATTCTCAATAGGATTGGCTCCGTCCAAAAAGTCTGTCGGCACAAGATAAAGCTGCTGATTTGTCTTAAGCGCCACACTCTCAGCCGTCGGAACAACCTGTGACGGCGTCTGAGCAGGATTCGTTTCGGAATCAGATGTAAAATCGATATACGCTTTTCCCATGAGCACAAAGTTATTAATATCCTTCATGTCAAGGTAAGCATTGGAGCCGTTTATGATGATGGCGGAATTATCACTGTCCTCACGTCCGGTCTTCTTTCCGAGGATCACAACCTCCGCGTCACCGCCGTCATTATAACCGTAATAGTTTCCGTCGATGGTGACACTGGAATTATCCGCATTCAATACCATATCGTTAAGAGCGAAAGTATTGGCGCTTATATCAATGGTTGAACCCGAAGCGGCTGTCGGAATACTTGCCCCCGACAATGTTCTTATCGATGAAAACCATAGATTCGCATAATTGACTTCACTTCCCGCCGGAGAATTTACCTTGAACTGCGGATCGGTTCCGGTGATGTTTATATCGCCCTTTGATATGATATAGTTCCCGTTAAACTCCACCTTTCCGCCTTTTATATTGATACCGCCGTATATCGGATCCTTTGAGAACGAATCCGAAAGTTCCGTAAAATCAGCATCCACCCCTGATATCGCGCTGTCATGAACACCCGCGTACACGTTTCCGTTTATGGTTGTGGCGCTGCTTCCACCGTATATATACAGGCCTTTGTTCGCGATCAGCCCGTAATCCGAAACATCGGCATTTGTTCCGAGAAAATCAACCGTCGGGATCGTGATGATAATATCTGTTGTGATCACCGACCGGAATCCCGTTGTATCCGTTACGGAAACCTGCACTTTTCTGAGTGCCACTCTGTACGCGTTAGTTTTGTTAGCCGGAGTGCTTCCGTCTTTCTTCTGATACTCAACTGAACCTATCGAATCAACATGCCCTTTTGATGTGGGAAGAATATAGGCCTGAAGAGCAGCTTCATCCAGCCCGTCAAGAAGGTCATACGTTTCTTCGACAAACGTCTCCCGGAAGTTCTTTTCCGCGTCCTCGGCAAGATCAAAATCAAATGTGCCGTCATCGGTTCCGAGTTTCTTAAATACCAGGTCATACTGATCGCCCGCAAGGACCGCCAGTTCCTGTCCGAGTCCCGTGTAAATATCATTAAGCGATTTTTCTGCATAGTAAAAATCATCCTTTGTACGCTTGTCTATTCCCTTCATGCGGACGTTGACGACTGTCGTACCAAGAATGATCGACGTAAGGATCGTAACAAAAGCTATCGCCACTATAACAGTTATAAGTGTCGAACCTCTGTCTTTGGATATTCGATTTTGATCAATCTTCCTGAGCATTTTCATAGTCATTTATGATCATGGCGGGGTAGGTGTCGGTGTTGGTGTCGGATCACTCGCACTTACTGTAGAGTTGAGAGTCGAATACACTTCACCGCCCTTTGACAGTTCAACCGTGATATCATATACCCTTATCTTTGTTTCCTCTGAATAAACTTTTCCCTCATCGCTGATATCGTCTTTTGAGAGGTTCGTCATGAACCATATTCCGCTGTAATCTTTATGTCCGCTCTCATCAAGCGAGCTTACATTGGTATATGTAAACGTGCCCCCGTTCATCTTTATCGTAGGCCCTGTCGTATCGGTCTTATCCTGCCTGATAAAATATACCCTGTGTGAATCAGGCGACGTTGTATCAAGCGGATTCCTGTATGTTGACGTATCAGTAATATTGATAGTCTCGGGGATACAGCCTGCCTTGTAAAAAATATAAATATTGCTGTTAAGCGGTTTGTACTCAGTCGTGGATCCTTCCCTGTTCACGGCAACAAATGATCCCGTGTACAGATCCCTGACATATTTGTTCTTTGTGGGAGTAGCGTCATCCTCATAAGTTATGGTGGCAGTGACCGTTACTCCCGGATATGCCCCCGGAGCATTCTTCTTGACAATATCGACCGTCTTGGATGTGATATTGGCTTTTGTCGAGGCTACCGCAGGATCAAAACCCGCCTTCTTCTCATTGAAATAATTCTGGGCTGCCGTATCGTATCTGTTCAGTTCCTTTTTTGACGAGATAACCGCCTGCCCGAGCGCATCTATCTCTTCTATCTTCGGAAGAGCAGTGATGTTTGCGGCCTTGACTTTGTCTGCCTTAGAAGGCGAAGCCGCAGGTGTGACCGAATACGAGGCCTTGTCTATCTTTACCTTTACCGCGAATCTCTCACCCTGAGTAGCTGTCATATCTCCGAGATCTATGTCATAGGAGGAGCCGTTATCCACAAGTACATCCATCCCCGTCGGTCCGTATTTTGCCTTGATCTCATCTATCGAAAGGCTCTTCATCTCCTCCATGACCGACTCACCCAGGCTCGTCGCGTTTTGCATCGACTGAGCCTTGGCATTTGTCCTTGTTGCGAGCCCCATTGACTTCATGAGCGGTATCGAAGCAACCGCAAGAATACTTACGACCACGATAAGCTCAACAAGTGAGAATCCGCTATTGCTGTTCTTTTTTTCAGTTACCGCCATTGACTGTGACATTACCTGATCTTTCCACGATATTGACTCTCGGATTGCCGGGATCATCTCCCTCAACGTTTATAACAACAGGCAGGTCCGAATCATTTGATACACGAAGGCTGACTGCGCAATCATCGTCATCACCCATTCTGACCGAAGAAACCACGCGCAGATAAATCTTTGCGTCGGATGCCTTTTCGATGGTATCCGAATATTCCGATTTGCCGATCTTGTAAGTTACCGTATAACTTCCGCCCGAGCCGGATATCTTGAACGAAACATCTTCCTTCTTGTTTGAAGAACTTGTTAAATACGTACTCTCCGAAACATCATCAGCCCTTCCTATCGTCTTGCCGTTCGTATTCTCAGTAACGGCATTGACCTTGACAAAATAATCCGTCCCAAGTTCATCAAGCGCTTCTTCGGGAAGATCTCCCATGATCATCGACAGGAAATCCGAAGCTATATCAGCCAGGAGTTCAAGGATTGTTCCTCCGTGATTGGAATTAAGGAATATGTTGTCTGTCCCGATATTATCTACATCCGTTTCGACTTCCGGAAGAATACGATCAGGTCCGAGTACCGCATACTGTGACAAAACAAGATTTCCTGCAACAAGTCCCGTTTCCCTGTTGTAGGATACATCGATATCCTTGATGACCATACGGTCTTTGTAATCCCTGATATATGCAAGCAGATTCTTGAACCCGTCATATTTACATTCAAATGTCAGGCCGAGTTCTGTATCCCTGTACATCAGATCGGATATTCCGGCTTCACCTTCGGAACCGGTTGCTTCAGGTGCGTCTTCACCGCCTTCACCTTCTGCTGCAGTTTCACCCTCAGCAGCCGCAACGTCTTCCTCCAGCTGCGCCTGTTCAACATCAGAAGCGCTCTCACCCTCCTGACCGTTTATCATGTTCTTCGTCTCCTCGGCGAACTTCATCTGCGTGAACCAGATTGGAATGTCCGTCTCGGCATGGCTTGCGAACATGATCGATTTCTCATCGGAATTATCTTCCGGGAACTCATCAATGATAGCCTGTATCCTGGTGTTTGCTTCTTCTATTCCCTGCTCATATTGTTCTTTGTTCTCGTATGCTTCACGCTTCTGGCGCAGTTCCGCTTCAAGTTGAGGCTTCTCATTATTCAGCACATCGATCTTATCCATGAAAGGCCTGGCAACGATAAAATAAGCAAGTGCCAGTATTATCATTGCTCCGAGGTATACGAGTAATTTCTTATCGCGATCACTCATTACTCAACACCTCCTTCCGATGTTTCGGTTTCCGGAACTTCTTCAGATCCTTCCTCAGTGCTGCCGTCTTCATCCGTATTCTCATCCATGGTCTCATCTATGATCTCTATCTCATCGGATGATCCGTTTTCTTCTTCAACATGCTGAGATTCTGTCTCTTCGGCCCCGGCATCTTCCTTCTTCGGATCATCATATTTCAGTTTTAACGTCAGCTGGAAAGCGTCATCCGCCGAATAGTCCGCAATACTCTCATTTATATAGTCGGCCTTGACTTCCTCTACATAAGGCAGTTTTTTCAATTCTATGATGAATTGTGCGACTGCGGGTTTACCGTACGATTTTCCCTGGATCGAAACCTCACCGCCATTGGACGAAAAATGAGTGATGGCAACCGCACTCGGCTGCACTTTTTCCAGTGTGTCTATAAACTTTGCCAGGGATTCGTTTGCCCCCTTTGTTGTATCGTACCACCCCTGCATGGCGGCAAGGTCCGACTGTGACCGCTCATATCGCGTCTTCAATTCCTCCACATCT
>JAEEGL013660704.1_pt1 | contig 13725 bp, 8 predicted proteins | sample 9134231 | NCBI WGS metagenome assembly JAEEGL01 (sample SAMN16246548, study PRJNA631951) | gut metagenome | biome: gut microbiome; feature: rumen; material: fiber-attached | host: Bos | place: Iran: Karaj | collected 2018-10 | reverse complement strand
GCTTGCAGATGATGCCGATGTCGGCAATCAACAATGCGGTGAATACCACGGCAAAGATCCAGAAAGTGGTCTGCACATAACCCGTGCTCAGGTCGCTGATGGCTACCTTGTTGGGCATCAGGTCCTGGATGGTCCACGGCTGGCGTCCCACCTCGGCAACAATCCATCCGCTGGCGCTGCACAGGTAGGTCAACGGCACAGTGATGATGGCCAGGATGTGCCACCACTTGGCCCATTTGGCCTTGTTGAGGATGTTGGGCTTATAGACAAACAGCAACGCCAACAAGAGGAAGAGCAACAGGTAGCCGCCCACGGTCACCATGAAGTGGAAGGTGTAGAACGTCAAGGGCACATTGGGAATGGCCTCCTCGGGGGTGTCGAGATAGGCATAGCCAAAATGCTTGAAATCCTCGTTGATGGCATTCTTGAGGCTGTCTTGAATGAGTGTGTTACCGCCATTCATCGCAGCACTATACTGCGCCATCATCTCCTGCAACTGCTTGCCGCGCTCGATGCGCTCGGCATAGGGCACGGTGTTGACGGGATTGCCCTCGGTGTCATAGCTCACGCCATTGATGATGTCCTCGATACCGGGGACAAAGGCTTTGAAATCGTGGGTAGCCAGGAACGAGAGGCCGTAGGGGATGCTGATGTCGAACAGATAGGGATCCTGATCGTCAAACGCCTGCTTGGAAGGATTCAAGATACCGAAGGCCACAATATTCTGGCCGTGGTGACCTTGATACAGGCCCTCCATGGCGGCCAGCTTCATGGGCTGGTACTTGGCCACGGTCACCGCGCTGGTGTCGCCGGTAATCATCGTCAACACGATGCCGATGACGCCCACCCAAGCGCCCACTTTGAGGCTGCGCCAGCAGTGCTCCAAGTTGCGCTTCTTGAGCATCATCCAGCCACACACGCCGCACACAAACACGCCACCTAACGCCCATGCACTCAGCACAGTGTGGAAGAACTTGCTCATCGCCATGGGCGAGAGGGCCACGGCAGCAAAGCTCGTCATCTCGTTGCGCATCGTTTCAGGATTGAACTCACAACCCGTGGGATACTGCATCCATGCGTTAGCTACAAGGATCCACAATGCCGACAGGCTGGCACCGATGGCGGTGAGCCAGGTGGCGGCCAGATGGAACTTGGGACTTACCTTCTTCCACCCAAAGAACATCACGGCGATGAAAGTCGATTCCATGAAGAAGGCAAGAATGCCCTCCACGGCCAGCGGTGCGCCAAAGATGTCGCCCACAAACCAGCTGTAATTGGACCAGTTGGTGCCGAACTCAAACTCCAGGATGATACCCGTGGCCACGCCGATGGCGAAGTTCACCCCGAAGATGGTCATCCAGAACTTGGTTGTCGCAAGCCATTTCTCGCTTTTGGTCTTGAGGTAGATCGTCTCCATGATGGCGACGATAACACCCAGGCCCAGCGTCAAGGGCACGAACAACCAATGGTAGATTGCCGTGAGCGCAAATTGCGCCCTCGACCAGTCAACAACATTGATTAATTCTTCCATATTATTTAGTTTTAAGTTGTAAGTTTTTAGTTTTTAGTAAAAGATGTATCGCCTAGCGGGTGTCATCTGTCATCTGATGGCGCACGTATTCGGCCTTCTCCTGCTCGGTGTCACACTTGGTGTTCAGGAAGTTGGGGAAGAACAGCAGCTTGATGATGATGAAAAAGATGAACAGCTTGATGGCGATGATTACCCAGAGCGTTTTGCCCACGGTCATGCTGCGAAAGCCATCGTAATAAAGATGGAACACGCGAGACCAGAATCCTTGATTCTTTTCAGGACAATCACTCATAGGGTGACGGTTTTAGTGTTAAACTTTAGCTTCGAGGTTGTTGCAAAACTCAGCAGACAAAACTATTCATCGGCCTAATGGCCAAGAACCCTTAGCTCGACGAAGTCAAATCAAACAAAATTTAGCATAAAATTAAACAAATTGATTTTTTATTTTGATTTTATTTATAATTTTGTCCAATTTCTCGAGCGAAGCTCGATCAAGTATTCCAGGTGTAAGTTTTGCAACACTTGCTCACTGCAAAATTAATGATAAAAAAACATTTAACAAATAAATGACGGAAAAACATGAGATTATTTAAAAAAAAGCTATATTTCCCTTCGGGCAAGATAGGCGGCGCCTCAACAATGACAAGAAAGATAAAATTTTCTTGCCATTGTATTCGGCTTGCACTTCGTTCCCGCGCTGCGCTCGGGCAAGACAGGCGGCGCCTCAACAATGACAAGAAAGATAAAATTTTCTTGCCATTGTATTCGGCTTGCACTATCTTTGCCATAACATTCATTTGAATTCATATTTTTCACATAAAACGATACAGCTATGACAAGACAACTACTTTTCAGGACATTTGCCACCATTGTGGCGTGCCTTGCGTTGGCATTGCCGGCCAACGCCTACGACTTGTTCCAAGACGGCATTTATTACGACCTCTCGGGCACCAATGCCACTGTGACTCATAGCGGTAGCTACAACAGCTATAGCGGCACTGTGAACATCCCTGCCACCGTTACCAATGACGGAACAACTTACACCGTTAAAACCATTGGTTACGAGGCATTCAAGAACTGCGCCAATCTTGTGCGCGTAGTCATGCCCAACACGGTAGAGTACATGTCCAACTATGCATTCCAAAACTGCACGAGTCTGATCAACGTCACAATTCCGGCATCGATGTACACCATCTACTATTCTGTGTTTGAGGGTTGTACCAGTCTAAAAACCGTTATCTGCCTGAGATCCACAGCTCGCAGTTGCAACGTCAACAATTTCCCCTCGGCCGTTTACTCCGGCGCTACACTGTACGTGCCCAAGGGCAGTTTGTCATCCTATCAAACCACTGGCTGTTGGTCAAGTTTCACCACCATCAAGGAAATAGGCTGCGATTTTGTTGAAGACGCCATCTTCTATAACGACTTGGGCGATAACAAGGCCGAGGTGACCTACGTACACAGCGACTATAACTACTTTAGTAATTTTTATAGCGGAGATGTGGTTATTCCGTCAACCGTCACCCATGGGGGAAATACCTATACCGTGACCTCCATTCATCGAGATGCATTCTACTACTGTCATTATCTGTACAGTGTGAGCCTTCCGGCAACCGTCAACAGCATCGGCAATTATGCCTTCTATGACTGCACCAATCTGACAAGTTTCAACATCCCCGAGGGTGTCGAGGATATCAACTATTGTGCCTTTGGTGGCTGTACGAAATTGGAGCGCGTCTTCATCCCCACGAGCGTGACCTGGATTGCCCAAAATGCATTTGCCAATTGCTTTGCGCTCACAAGCATAACTTGCCGAGCGAAAACACCGCCAATGTGCGTTGACAGCAGCTCATTCCCCACCGAAGCCTATAACAATGCAACGCTGTCTGTTCCCTCTACAGCACTGAGCGACTATCAATCGGCATCGGTTTGGCAGAATTTCTCAAGCATCGAGGGCAAGGATTATGACTTTGAGGACAATGGCATTTACTATGTCATCACTGGACCGAATACGGCCAGTGTGACCTACAAGGACACGAACTTCAACTGTTACAGCGGTGGCGTGAACATTCCCACGACAGTTACTCACGACGGCACGCTCTACACGGTGACCGCGATAGGACGGTCGGCGTTCCGCGAGTGTCCTGATCTGACCTCGGTTTCCATCCCCAGCACCGTCACCGTGATTGACTATGCTGCTTTCTATAAATGTACGGGGTTGACTTCAATCACTGTTCCGAGCAATGTCGTCTCGATTGGCGAATTCGCATTCCGTGAGTCGGGTCTAGGCCAGGTCACCCTTCGCAACGGTGTCACCCGAATCGGCCAGGCCGCCTTCTACAATTGCGAGGCACTGACCGGTATCTCTATCCCCAACAGTGTCATCGAGTTGGGCGACCTCTGCTTCCAGAATTGCACCAGTCTGACCAGCGCGTCTATAGGAACCGGGCTCACCGAGATTCCTCATCAATGCTTCACAATGTGCTCGGCACTGTCATCCGTATCTATTCCCTCAACAGTCAAGATATATCGCAATTTCTCCTTCTATAATACAGGATTCACTTCCTTGAACATCACCGCAGGCGTTGACAGTATCGGCTACTCAGCATTCGGCGACTGTATGCAGTTGACATCAATCACATTCCCCGCCAGTGCCAAGTTTATCGATAATCTAGTCTTGACGGGCTGCGATATTCTGGCAGTAATCACCGTCAACAGCGGCAATCCCAACTATTGCGCAATCGACAATGTGCTCTACAACAAGGCTCAAACGCGCCTGATGCGCTATGCCCCTCAAATTCCCAACGACTACGCCACGATTCCCAACACTTGCGTTGCTATTGCAACGGGAGCCTTTGATGGTGCCGTTAACCTTGATAAAATTACCATTGGAAGCAATGTGGCAACCATCGGCTATAATGCATTCAATAGGTGTTCGTCCCTTACCGCTTTTGACATTGCCGACGGTAATACCCATTACATGACCGATGACGGCGTGCTCTACAGCAGGGACAGCGCCGGCAAACCGCAAAGCATTATCAAATATCCTGCAAACAGGCCCGACAAGCACTACAGCGTACTCAACACGACCGACACCGTCAGCAGTTATGCCTTTGCCCAGACCTCAAAGCTGCAATCGGTTTATATTCCTAAGCAACTCAAGGAACTAGAAAGCTCGTCTTTTACGAATTCGAGCGCAAAACGGGTGGTTATCGATGAGGGATTGACCAGGATACCCGAGTATGCCTTCGACGAGTGTGAGAGCCTGCAGTCGATTTACGTGCCCTCGACAGTCACCAGCATTGGCGAGCAAGCCTTTGTCTATGCATTTGAACTGTCTGAGCTCACCTTTGCTGGCACGACGCCGCCCGCCATCGAAGCCCACGCCTTCTATGGCGCAGGATATGACAACAGCAATCCCGTCACCATCTATGCGCCCGCCGGAGCCAGCAGCGCCTACAGCAGCCATGACTGGAACTCGAATTACTTCGAATACACCATCAACCAAGCCTCAACGCTGCCCAGCGCAACCACCTTTACCGTCGACAGTCTGAATTATCAGACTACCGACGCTAACCTCAACGCCATGGTCACCGGCGTGACCAGTAATGCTATTGTCGATCCCGGCATCCCGCCCAAGGTGGCCTATCAAGGCAACCTGTGCACCGTCACCACGTTTAAAGACCATGCCTTTGCCAATTGCACCAAGATGAAGAGAGCCGAAGTGCCCTTTACTGTCACAACTATTGAAGATTATGCTTTCTACAACAGCACCAACATTGAGCGTATAAAACTGCATGAGGGGATCCTGTTGATCGACCAGTTCAGCCTGTCGCACATCAATGCGTTGACGTCCCTTACCATCCCCGCCAGCGTGGACAGCATCGGTGGCACTTTTGCCACCTACAGCTCAGGGCTGCAAGAGATTATCGTCGAGCCTGCCAACAGCAAGTACACCAGCGTGGATGGCGTACTGTTCTCCAAGGACAAGAAGCTGCTCGTTGCCTTCCCCAACGACAAGGCCAATAATTATGCGATACCTAACGGCACCGTGACCATCGGCACCAACTCTTTCCGTGGTGATTCCCGCCTGCAACAGGTGACCATCCCCAAATCGGTACGCAAGATCGAGAGTTCAGCCTTCTGGGACAACACGGCATTGACGTCCATCACCATCCCAACAGGCGTTGAGGTTATTGCAACCGGAGCCTTCGGCAACTGTACTGCCTTGACCCAAGCCGACCTGCCCTCAACGCTCACCGAGCTGGGCTACAACGCCTTCTATAACGTGACTAACTTGAACACCCTCTATGTCCGAGCTACCACGCCTCCCGTTTGCAAGACGTACAATAACCCGAGAACTGGTGAACACTACGAGTCCTTCATCGATGACCACTACACGAACGTCCAGCTCATCGTGCCCACGGGTTGCGCCCAAGCCTATCAGCAAGCCAACACCTGGAAGAAATTCCAGCACATTAGCGAGACCGACTTCCCCAGCGACGCTATACGTGGCGACGTGAACGGTGACGGACAAGTAAACATCGCCGATGTGACCGCACTCATCGACTTGCTATTAAGCGGCAATACCAACAACAACCCAGGAGCTGACGCCAATCAGGACAACGTGATCAACATCGCCGATGTCACCAGCCTGATCGATTACCTGTTGAGTGGAGCCTGGCCCGAGCCAGCACCCATCGACATGTGGTACTTGTGGGGAAATTTCATCGGTTCCCAGCCGTGGGGTGACATCTATGACAATCACCAGATTGGCATCAGTGCATTGCCCCTGTATCCCGTCGGCGACTTTGATGCCCACGGCAAGGGCATCCTCAGTTGGACAGGCTTTGTCACCCACAGCTATTTCACTATTGTCCATAAGCTGACGAGCTATAACGATATCGTGAGCGAAATGTGGGTGATGAACAATAATACCGGTCAGTACAGCGTCCAGAACATGGTGAACGAAGACCCCAACTACAGCTGCTTGATGCTTGATGCCGACTATTACACCATCACACTCGACACCCGAACCATGACCTTGAGCATAGAGCCCTATCATGGAGAGGCCTACTCTTTCGGCGGTATCACAATGCCTGGGAGCTACAATGGTTGGGTCAACACGGCCAACACCATGAACAGCGTGAACACCACGATTGGACTCGATAATCACGACTGGTGGGTGGACGAGTGGACAATGCCCGAGTCCAATTCTTCTTTTGATTACGAGTTCAAATTCTGTACCTACGATGACTGGACTTACAACTGGGGTTCAACTGATTTCCCCTATGGTACAGGAGTACAGGACGGGATGAACATCCCTGCCCAGGCTGGCACCTACATAGTGTTCTTCAATGACATCACGGGACAGTACAATTTCATCAAGAAGTAGCCTCAATTTATCACAACAATTTTATTATGAGGGCGTTAACAAATTAGCGCCCTCATTTTTTTATTTGCCAGGGAAAACGGCTTTTTTAAATAATGTAACCAAAGTAGGAGTCTTTTTACAAAAATAGCTTATCTTTGCAAGTTAAAACAACCATTTTAAGTTTCAGATGGAGTTCAGAACGACAGTCAAGACGGGCGAGAACCGCAGTTGGTTGCACCACAGCGACAGTGTGGTGCTGCTGGGTTCATGCTTCAGCGACAACATCGGCAACAAGCTGCACGGGGCTTTTATCAATGCACTGGTTAACCCCATGGGGACACTTTACAACCCCATGAGCATTGCTTGTGGTGTCAAGCGGCTCATTGACTGCAATCCTGTCGCTGGACAGGACTTGTTCATGCAGGGCGGCGTGTGGAACAGCTTTGACTTCCACTCGCGTCACAGCCTGCCCGACAAGCAGGCGACCATCGACCGCATGAATCAGCGCATCGAGCAGGGCCACCAAGCCTTGAAACAGGCCCAGCTGCTGACCATCACTCTGGGCACGGCCATTGTCTATCGGCTGAAATCGACTGGAGAGGTTGTCGCCAACTGCCACAAGGTGCCGCAGCACGAGTTTGAACGCAAAATGGCCTCAGTGACCGATATGGCTCGGGAACTAGACGAGATGCTCACGAGGTTGCACACTTTCAATCCCGAACTGCGCATCATCCTCACGGTGAGCCCCATCCGTCACATTGCCGACGGGCTCGACACCAACTCACTGAGCAAGGCATCGCTGCGCGTGGCCATCCATGAGGCCCTCAAGCGGCACAGCGAGTATTGCGATTATTTTCCCGCCTATGAGATCATGCTGGATGACCTGCGTGACTACCGCTTCTACAGCAGCGACATGGTACACCCCAGCGATGTGGCAGTGGAATATATCTGGCAGGCCTTCCAGGCAACCTATCTCGATGACCGCAGCGCCCTGGCCGTAGCACGATGCGAACGCATCCACAAGCGACTGCAACACCGTCCCATGAGCACCAACCGCGAAACAGTGGAACGCTTCAACGCCGATACAGCCAGCGTGGTGCGCAACCTCATCAAGGAGTACCCTTATCTGGCACAGAATGCCGAACTGCAAGGGTTTTAGAGAGGTGAGGCTTTAAAGAGAAAAAACAAACACTACAATGAACTACTCGATAATCGAAATATCCAATGTGCTGGAAGTGACCGGTGTACACATCGTTGATGAGGATGCCATCGTGAGCCAGTTGCTTACCGACTCACGGTCACTCACCATCCCCGAGGAGACCATCTTCTTTGCACTGCGCACCGAGGCCGGTGACGGCCACAATTACATTCCTGACCTGTTTGAGAAGGGTGTGCGCAATTTTGTCGTCGCCAGCGATTACTATGCCCTGCCCGAGTGCAGTGGAGCCAACTACATCGCCGTTGAGTCACCACTCGACGCCTTGCAGACGCTGGCCACCTTCCACCGCCGTCGATTCCGCGAACTGCCCGTCATCGGCATTACCGGCAGCCGCGGCAAGACCACCGTCAAGGAATGGCTCTACCAGCTGTTGAAGGATGACTACCGCATCGTGCGCTCGCCGCGCAGCTACAATAGCCAAATCGGCGTGCCGCTGTCACTATGGGACATCGACAACAATACCGATCTGGCCATCATCGAAGCAGGCATCTCTACAACAGGCGAGATGGATAATCTGCAAGCGATGATCAGGCCCACCATCGGCATCATCACCAATCTGGGCAGTGAGCACAACGACGGCTTCACCTCCATGGAACAAAAGGCACAAGAAAAGGCCAAGATCCTCTTTAACTGCGAGTGTATCGTCTATTGTGCCGATGACCCCTTAGTAACACACACCATCGCACCACTGGTCGAGAGCGACGTGGCCCAAGAGATGTCATGGTCGCGCAACCACTGCGAGGCCCCCTTGCAAGTGGACGGTGCTGACCGTGGAGAGCGAGCCACAACACTGCACTACACGTTTGACGAGCAGTCAGGCTCGGTGAGCATCCCCTTCACTGCCGACCGCGACCTGGACAATGCCATCACCTGCCTTGCAGTGCTGCTGCATCTGGGGCTGGACCGCGATGTCATTTCACAGCGCATGGCGGCACTCACACCCGTGGGAACACGCCTCAACGTTATCGAGGGCGTGAACAACTGCACTGTGATTGTCGATAGTTATACCAGTGACTATAACTCCCTGACTCCAGCTCTCAACTTCATGACGCGCCGTGCAGGAAACAGGCCCTGCACCGTCATCTTGAGCGACCTGGGCACCGAGAGTTACAGCGGTGACGAACTATACATTCGAGTGAGCGAACTGCTCAAGACCAAGCGTGTGAACCGCCTCATCGGCATCGGCAAGGATATGTGCCGTTACAGCCACTACTTTGACGTGGTGCCACTGGCACGCTTCTATAATGACACGCAAGAATTTATCAGCGATGTCGCTAAGGGAGACTTTGAGGACGAGACCATCCTTATCAAGGGCGACCCCAGCTATGGCTTCAGCCAAATCATCGACATGTTGGAGGCCAAACAGCACATCACTGTCATGGAAGTGGACTTGAACGCACTGGCCCACAACTTCAAATTCTTTAAGTCGCTCATCAAGCCTGAAACCAAGACCATAGGAATGGTCAAGGCGAGCGGTTACGGTGCTGGCAGTTATGAGATTGCCAAGACGCTGCAGGACTGCGGATGCGACTATCTGGCCGTCGCCGTGCATGACGAGGGCGTTGACCTGCGCAAGGCCAGCATCACCATGCCCATCATCGTGCTCAACCCCAATGGCGTGAATTACAAGGCTATGTTCCAGTATCGGTTGGAACCAGAACTGTACAATCTGGACATGGGGTGTGAACTCATCAAGGAAGGGAAAAAGTATGGCGTGAAAGACTTTCCTGTCCACATCAAAATCGACAGTGGCATGCACCGCCTGGGATTTACCCGTGAGCAGATGCCAGAGCTCATTGAGATGCTTAAGGGCCAGGATATCATCAGACCTGCATCGGTATTCACACATCTCGCTGTCGCCGACGAGCCTGACCAAGACGAGTACACACAGGCTCAATTCGATTATTTTGACACTTGCAGCAACCTGTTGCGGCAGTCATTTGATTATCCCATTATGGAGCACGTGCTCAACACAAGCGGCATCGTGCGTTTTCCTGAGCGACAATACGATATGGTGCGCATCGGCATCGGACTGTATGGCATCCGCACGCTGTTCGACGGCAGTGAAGATGCCCTCAAGCCCGTGTCGGCCCTGCGCTCCATCATCATCAGCATCAAGGAGTGGCCGGCCAGCACTACCGTGGGCTATGGACGTCATGGTGTACTGCAACGTGACAGCCGCATCGCCACGGTTAACATCGGTTATGCCGACGGCTTTGACCGGCACTTTGGCAACGGGCACGTGAACATGTGGGTGAGCGGCAAGCTGTGCCCCACAGTGGGTAACGTGTGCATGGATGCTGTGATGATCGATGTCACCGATGTGCCCTGCAAAGTGGGTGACACGGTAGAAATCTTTGGCGAGCATGTGCCCGTAGAGCAACTGAGTGAGGCTCGCGGTACTATCCCTTATGAAATCCTTACCAGCGTTTCACCACGTGTTAAACGCGTTTATTACAGGGAATAACGACAACATGAAAAAGATAGCTAACATATTGATGTTGACAGCCTTGTTGCTGGGTGTGACTAACCAAGCCATAGCCCAAGACATCATAGCTAATGGCATCTATTACAATATCATCAGCGACACACAGGTGTCTGTCGCGCCAGCCTATTACGATGGCGTTAACCACTATGAGGGCTGCATCATCCTGCCCGAGCGGGTGTATTGCGATGGTGTGAACTATGATGTGGCCGCCATTGCTCCCAGGGCATTCTGGCAGTCGCAAGTGACCGAGGTGCAGATTCCCAACAGCGTCACCAGCATTGGCGAGGCCGCATTTGCCGATGCCGACCAACTGGCCAGCATCACCTTGCCACTGGGCCTCAAGGCCATCAGCCGCTACATGCTCGCCGGCACCGCTGTGACCAATGTCGTATTGCCCGAGGGTGTTACCGACATCGGTGCGGGAGCTTTTGAAGACTGTACCAACCTGCACACCGTATTCCTGCCCATATCGCTGCAAACCATCGGCGAACGGGCATTTGGCTATTGTATCTGTCTCGATGAGATTTACAGTGATGCCGCTACCCCACCCCTCACAATGGATGACAATGCCTTTGAGGGCTGTGACAACATTCACGTCATGCTGGCCGATCGCGCCACCTCGCAGCGCTACGAGGACGATCCCGTGTGGGGCGATGATGAGCTCTTCTCGTTGTGGATCGACGAGGGACTGGCCGTAATGCCCATAATGAGGCAGGAAAACATGGGCGAAAGCTGGACAGCTTTAACGCTTGGCAACAGTTTGGCTTACAAAATTTACGGTCCCGACGGCTATCTGGTGGCTCTTACTGCTGCCGACCGCTATTTCCTGCCCATCGGTGCCCAAAGCACCGAGTATCTGGTAGTTCCCACCACACTGATGTATGACGAAGAAGATCTGCAACTGGTAGCCACTGCCGAACCCACCGCCATTGAGCAAATCGAGGATGAGCCTACTGAGCCTAAACTCACTATCCTGGGCCTTGACGGAACCATCTATATCGAGGGAGACACCCACGGCCTGTGGACGTTCATCTATGATGTGTACGGCAACCTGTGGTATGAGCGCCCTGCCGTAAACAACTGGATCAGTCTGCCTGGACCACGCGTGTATATCGTGCGCGTGGGCAAAACGGTCCGCAAAGTATTCCTGAATTGATATGCTGAAACCCGAAGATATCGACATCAAGTACATGCGCTTGGCGCTCGACGAGGCGCACAAGGCACTGGAGCGTGACGAGGTTCCCATCGGGGCCGTCATCGTGAGCAAGGGACGCGTCATCGGGCGTGGCCACAACCTTACCGAAGCGCTGACCGATGTCACTGCCCATGCCGAGATGCAGGCCATTACTGCGGCGGCATCCACACTAGGCGGCAAATACTTGACCGACTGCACCTTGTATGTCACCGTGGAACCCTGCCTAATGTGTGCCGGCGCTCTCGCTTGGAGCCAGATTTCACGCATCGTTTATGGGGCCAGCGACGACAAACGGGGCTATCACACCCAGTGTACCGCTCCGTTCCACCCTAAAACGACTGTCACCGCTGGTGTGCTCGCCGACGAGTGCGGCCAATTGATGACCGATTTCTTCAAGAAAAAACGACCGATAAAGAAATGAATAAACAATCTTTGAAATTCATATTACTGTTGCTGGCGCTCGTGTTTATCACGATGAACGGTTGTGCACACTCCACCAGCCAGATGCCTGCACAGCCTATGCCACAAGCCGATACCATCGAGGTAATGAGCCAGGCCATGGGACGTAACATCAAGAATGTAGTTATCGTGCCTAACGTGTATCATGACACCAACCTGCAGGATCAGCGTTACCCAGTGCTATACCTGCTCCACGGTGCCTACGGATGCTACAACGACTGGTCCCGAAAAACTAACCTTGACAGCCTGTCTAACAAGTACGAACTCATCATCGTATGCCCTGACGGACAAGACAGCTGGTACTTTGATTCACCCGTGGACCCCAAGATGCAGTTCGAGACCTACGTCAGCCAGGAACTGGTCAATTATATTGACAGCCACTACCGCAGCTTTGACAACCGCTACATGCGCGCCATCACTGGACTGAGCATGGGAGGTCACGGGGCATTGTTCCTTGCCTTCCGTCACCCTGACGTGTTCTGGTCCTGCGGCAGCATGAGCGGCAATATGGACATCACCCAATATCCTGATAGCTGGCACATCAAGGACCGCCTGGGAGAATACAAGGACAACAAGCAGCGATGGGAAGACCATGCCGTGTGCAATCTGGTTGATAAGGTCAAGAACTCAACGCTCCAGCCCGCGCAGAACATCATCATCGATGATGGCTTGAATGACATCTTCATCAAGAACAACATTGCCCTGCACGAGCAATTGGTTGAGAAAGGCATCGAACACGACTTCACCGTGCGCCCTGGCCGTCATAGCTGGGACTACTGGGTGAACTCACTCGACTACCACATGATGTTCTTCCACAAAGCCTTTGCCCGCGGTGCTAAACTCATGCAACAATAATAGCCTAACACACATGATAATAATGAAACGACCTAAAATACTCATCATCTACACTGGCGGTACTATCGGCATGATTGAGAATCCTGAGACCCGTGCCCTACAGCCATTTGACTTTTCGCACTTAATGGACAACGTGCCCAAGGTCAAGAAACTGGACTATGATATCGACAACATCCAGTTCGATCCGCCCATCGACAGTTCCAATATGGACCCGTCGCATTGGCGCGACATCGCATTGGCTATCGAGGAACACTACGACCGCTATGACGGCTTTGTCGTGCTTCACGGCACCGATACCATGGCATTTACAGCTTCAGCCTTGAGTTTCATGCTCGAGAACCTGAGCAAACCCGTCATCATCACGGGTTCACAGTTGCCCATCGGCGAGGTGCGCACCGACGGCGAGGAGAACCTGATTACCGCTCTGCAGGTCGCTGCCGCCACCGACGAGAAAGGACGTCCGCGCGTTCAGGAAGTCTCTATTCTGTGCTAGAACTACCTGTGGCGCGGCAACCGTTCCACTAATATGAGCGCCGACAACTTCAACGCCTTCAGTAGTTTCAACTATCCTAAGTTGTCCGAAATCGGTCTCGATATCGAATAT
>JAEEGL012674457.1_pt1 | contig 13725 bp, 9 predicted proteins | sample 9134231 | NCBI WGS metagenome assembly JAEEGL01 (sample SAMN16246548, study PRJNA631951) | gut metagenome | biome: gut microbiome; feature: rumen; material: fiber-attached | host: Bos | place: Iran: Karaj | collected 2018-10 | reverse complement strand
GTCCGCAAAAACGCGCTTACTGATGGATCCTGCGCCGCAAGCTACTATGGTCTGCTTTTCCTCCATGATGAGAATGTTGTAGATACCCTCTTTACCCGGAGCCGCAAAACCTACGTTTTCAAAATTTCCGGCCATGTTTTTCTGTCTGTAAAGATAGTACGGTTCAAGCCCCATTGCGCGGGCCGCCGCGCTTGCCTCAGAAAGCTCTGCTGCTATGTCTGCGCCAAGGCTGTCACGGTAGCGATCCATCTCAAGCTTTAATCTTGCCGCCCTCTTGACAGCCAGAGAATGAACCGTCAAATTGTCGGGTTTCAATGCGGCGATCTTACTGAGAGTATTCTTCATAAGCGCAAGATTTTCCCCCGGAAGTCCCGCTATCAGATCCATGTTGATATTCTCAAAGCCCATCTCCCTGGCCATTGCAAACTTCTGTTCAACATCTTCTACTGTGTGAAGCCTGCCGATAAGTTTTAGTGTCTCAACGTTCATGGTCTGCGGATTTATGGATATCCTGTCTATAAAAGAGTGTCCTTTTATGGACTCAAGCTTGCCTCTGTCGATAGAATCCGGTCTTCCGCATTCCACCGTGCCTTCCAAAAGATCCGATACATCAAAGAAGCTTTCTATTGCACCCAGCAGACGATCCAGCTGCACAGCCGAAAGCGCTGTAGGCGTGCCGCCTCCCACGTAAAGTGTCTGAAGCTTTTTATCTTTAAAAAGGCCTGCGGTATATCGAAGCTCCTCCACCAGAACATCCAGATATTCGTCTACTCTCTTTTTCCAGGCGGAAACCGGATAAGATGTAAACGAGCAATACAGGCATGTGCTGGGGCAGAAAGGAATGCCTACATAAAGGCTGTATCCATCCTCATAGTCAAGCCGGTCCAAAAGTTTCTTTTCGTTTTTGGCTACAGCCATTGAAAGCTCTGTCTTTTCATCCGACAAAAGATATTTTTGTTTTACGGTGTTCTTGATCTCTTCATCGTCTTTGCCCTGCTCCATGAGATTAAGGAACACTTTAACCGGACGTATTCCCGTCATGGTGCCCCAAGGCATCGTCTGCCCCGTCGCATCATGCAGAACGCTGTAAAGTCCTGCCTTTACAAGACTCTTCCTCTCCGAGTGATCCTCCGGCAATCCGGACACTTCCGTGTTCAGCATTTTCCCGTCAGCTGTTACATGTCTTATGCGATACAGATCCCCTTCACAGGTAATATCCACCACAAGATCCTCGCCTGTATTAATTTCATGATCCGATAGCTTATCTTCGCTTCCGGTCAGAAGCTTGATCTCCTCATAAGGGTAGAACTCCCGCACCAAAGCGTTTATATCATATTCAAATTCAGGGTTTTCTATGTAAAGATAGAGCATTTATAATTCCCTCACGATACCCACGGATTGTTCACCTTCTCATAGCCTATCTGAGTTGGTTCTCCATGACCGGTGTAGACAATGGTCATATCCGGCAATTTGAACAGTATGTTCTTTATGGATGAAACAATATCCCTTGCCGAACTGCCCTTGAAATCCGTGCGTCCCACAGACTCGCAAAACAGTGTATCTCCGGAAAAGAGAACGCCCTCTTTTTCAATAAAGAAGCAGGCTCCTCCCGGGGTGTGTCCGGGGGTATGGATGCATTTTATCTCCATGCCTGCGAGCTTTAAAATATCACCGTCCTTAAAAGTCTCATCCGCATCGAAAACATCCTTTTCGCCCATCATCCACGAAACGTTCATTTCCGGATCTCTCAATACAGGCAAATCCAGCTCATGCACAAAGCGCTTTATTCCGTATTGTTCCGCAAGTTTGGCACCTGCCCCCACATGGTCAAAGTGTCCGTGGGTATAGAGGATCGCAACAGGTTTGAGCTCTGTCTTCGCGATAAGGGATATAAGCCGTTCCGCATCTCCACCCGGATCAATGATCAGTGCTTCCCCATTTTCTTCATTCTTCAACAAATAGCAGTTGGCCCCAACCGGACCAACTACTGTTGTAATAATCTTCATATTCATGCTCCCATCAGCCGCTGGTACGCTCCACATCCACAACGCTCTCTATCTGCCTTATCTTCTCAATGGCAGCGGTGATACTGTCTTTTCCTCTGGCTTCGAAAGCCAAAGAGATGGTTGCAATACCTGACTTGCTGGTCTTTGAATTAATGGAATTGATGTCAATGCCTCGCTCCGTGAATGTCCTGGTAATGTCTACCAAAAGTCCCGTACGGTTCTGGGCATATATCTTGATCTCAGCGATATATACGTTGTCCAGACTGTGTGTCAGAAGCTCCGGACTCCACTCTGCATCGATAAGACGGGTCTTTTCATATTCCTGAATATTCAGTATATTTATGCAATCCGTCCTGTGTATTGAAACGCCGCGTCCTCTGGTGACAAATCCCACGATCTCGTCGCCGGGCACGGGTGAACAGCATTTTGAAACATGCACCGCCACATCGGACAATCCTCTGACCAGTATGCCTGATTTGTTTTTGCCGCCGACATGAGGAACATTCTTTAAAGCTGCATCGGAAATATCTTTTACAACATCTTCATCCGTGACTATTACCGGGTGATCCCTGTCGTAAAACTCCTGCAATTTATTGGCAACCGCGCTCTCTTTTATGGCGCCGTGACCTATGGATGCCAGACAGGCGTTCCAGTCGTTATAGCCGTACTTGCGGAAAACCTTCTCCTGATATATGGGCTTGTTGATCTCCGCCATGTTCATGCTGTGGCTCTTGGCGTATTTTTCCAGAAGATCACGGCCTTTCTGGATATTCTCTTCCTTGAACTCACTCTTAAACCACTGGTTGATCTTGTTTTTCGCCTGGGCGCTCTTTACAATGGCAAGCCAGTCGCGGCTTGGTCCCTTTGAGTTCTGGCTGGTCTGGATCTCTATACGGTCACCGTTTTGTATAACGTAATCGATGGGTACAAGCTTGCCGTTAACCTTGGCTCCCACCATCTTATTACCAACGGCAGAGTGTATAGCATACGCGAAATCTATGGGATTTGAACCGTATGGAAGATTTTTAACCTCACCCGTAGGCGTAAATGCAAACACGCTGTCCGAAAACAGATTGAGGTCGTTCTTGAGAAGGGCCATGAACTCCCTGTTATCCGACATGTCCTGCTGCCACTCAAGTATCTGCTTTAGCCAGGTAAGTTTTTCCTCCTCACCTCCAACAGCGTTGCCGTTTGCGTTTTCCTTATACTTCCAATGAGCTGCGATACCGTATTCAGCGGTCTTGTGCATCTCATAGGTTCTGATCTGTATCTCGAATGGCCGGCCGTCCGGTCCTATCAGTGTAGTATGCAGAGACTGGTACATGTTGGCCTTCGGCATTGCGATGTAATCCTTGAATCTGCCCGGGATCGGCTTATACAGCTCATGCATTATGCCAAGAGCCGCATAACAGTCCTTTAAGTCATCAACCAGAATACGCACTGCGAAAAGATCATAGATCTGATCCAATGTCTTCTGTTGCTTAACCATCTTCTTGTATATGGAGAAAAAGTGCTTTGCACGGCCTTCGACCGTCGCCTTTATACCTGCCTTTTCAATCTCACGCGAAACTATATCCACAAGCTGCCTTACATATTCATCCCTGTCGATCTTTCTGATGCTGACCTTCTCCACAAGGTCCGCATAAGCTTCGGGCTCAAGATATTTAAGTGACAGGTCATCCAGCTCAACCTTCAGCCTGCTGATACCGAGTCGCTGTGCAATAGGACAGTAAATATCCATTGTCTCTCTGGCAATGCGCTGTTGAGCCTCATGCGACTGGTACTGAAGAGTACGCATATTATGTAGTCTGTCGGAGAGTTTTATCAAAATAACACGTATATCCTTGGCCATAGCAAGAAACATCTTGCGCAGGTTTTCGGCCTGCATCTCAAGACGTGCGTTGTTTTTTTCGTTAGGGTCCGTCGCAGAATCCGTCAGATGCAGATGTGCCAGCTTTGTCACGCCGTCAACCAGCAGCACAACATCATCTCCGAATCTTTTACTCATCTCCTCCTCTGACATGATGGTATCTTCCAGCACATCATGCAGGATGCCGGCTACGATGGTCTCCTTGTCAAGCTCCATTTCCGCCAGTATCATGGCAACGCAAAGCGGGTGGATAATATACGGCTCCCCCGATTTTCTGACCTGGCCCTCGTGGGCGGCTTTGGCAACATTATAGGCATCCTCTATCATGGATATGTCATCTGAAGCATGGTATTTTTTTCCGCTTTTTATAAGCTCTTCATATAGAGCCTCCGGTGTCTGAAATTCTTCGACCGAGCGCATGTGCTCGCCCATTTTCAGACCTTTTTCGGATGTATTTATCGCTAATTCCATAAACATTCTCCTCCGGCAGGTTATTTATTCTCACTCGTCGTCTTCGTTTACCCCGGACTCAAACTCTTCGTAAACCTCATCGTCCGCATCGATGTCGATGTCCTCGTCATCCGTGCGGGTTGAATTGACTGCATCATTGAGCTCCAGCATCTTCTGATCCAGCATTGACACGATGTTCGCGCATTCCTTAAGATCCCTGCTGATGTAATCCGGGGCATTCCCTTCGAATTTGTAATATATCTTATGCTCGAGAGAAGCCCAGAAGTCCATTGCTATGGTCCTGATCTGGATCTCAACCTTCACATCCACAGTGCCTTGGCTTAGGAATATAGGCACCGTCACCAGCATGTGATAGCTGGTATATCCGCTGGATTTCGGATTCTTCAAATAATCCTTGATGGATAACACCGTGAGATCCGTCTGCCTGCCGATCATACCCGCTATACGGTAAATATCGTTGTAAAATGAACACACGATACGGATACCGGCTATGTCATTTACATGCTCCACCATGTTGTAATATGTTATGGGCAAATCATGTTTTTCCAGCTTTTTCTTGATACTGTTGGGTGCTTTTATCCTGTCCTTGATATACTCTATCGGGTTGTAGTTATGGATATGAATGAACTCATCCCTCAGCACATCGATCTTCGTATGCACCTTTTTAAGCGCCGAATTATATAAAAAGAGAAGGGTCTCAAAATTCTCCGGTCCGCCTTCAAACATCTCATTTATATACATTTCAAACCTCCCCTTGCGAAAGAATCTGTCTTTCCTTCGCAACCCCTGATTTTACTATATAAATGTTACTATTCACAGTCACTTCACACACATTCATAGGCACGCATACGTGCATAGATTCTGCTCAGCAAGCTGGCAGAATCTTACGCACGAGACTCTACCGTCGCTATCGCGACTGCCTATTTCATGTGTGTGAAGTGACTGCTTCCAGCCAATATCCGCGGTTTAGTCGGGTTTGCCTGCAAGCAGTCACCCCAACTAAACCACTGATATTGACTGTGAATAGTAACATTTTATTACATATCTTCTTCCAATACGTGTATCTCTAAGAAATCAAAATCTATATGCTCTATAAACGCATCCTGCGTGAACCTTGCTTTGCTGTGAGCCTTAAAATCCCTCACCGTACTGTCAAGCCAAAGAGGACGGCTCAGATCAAAGTTTCTGCAAGCCTCGTCCAAAGCATTGTATATCTTATGTGTCCTGGTCTCCTCCGAATGATCTTCCACAGTCATATCATTAAGCATCCGGTTGTCCTTAAATATCTTAAACCAAATCCGCATTTTTCACCTACTTTGTTACTATTCGCAGCCAATATCATATATTAGGTCAGGATGACTGCTTGCAGGCAAGCCCAACTGAATATTGAATAGCAACTCCTCACCCAAGTCTCTGCCTCAACACCTCATACATCAGAACGGAAGCAGCCACGGAAGCGTTCAAAGATTCCAATTTTCCCCTCATGGGAATCTTCAAAAGCTCGGTCGCCCTGCCTGACAGCTCATCCGACAGACCATTGCCTTCATTACCTATCATAAAGGCAGCAGGCTTTGTATAATCCGGCTCAAAGCAACTCCTATGTCCGTTAAGATGAGCAGCGTATACGGATACTCCCGCATTTTTAAGAGAATCTGCGACACTGCAAAGATCCTCACAGACAATATGCGGTACTCTGAAAATGCTGCCCATTGTGGATCTCACGGTCTTGGGGTTGTAAATATCCGCACAACCGCGACTTGAAAACACGGCTCCCACCCCCGCGCCCTCTGCGGTGCGCATTATGGTGCCAATATTGCCCGGATCCTGAACGTCCTCAAGCAACATGTAAAAATCTGCTTTCGGAGCATTAAGATCCACCTCAAATTCAGGCTGTCGTGCTATAGCTATAATGCCCTGCGGTGTCTTCGTATCACTGACCGATTTTAACAGCTGATCAGCCACAAGCTGCACATCTGAAAAGTGTTCCAGTTTTTCCCGATGCTCCGCAAAAAAATCCTCCGTCACAAAAACGCTTTCTATCAGGTCCTTTGGCGCATCAAACACAAGCCTCTCGCCCTCTGCCACGAAAAGACGCGCACGTTTGCGCTCCTTGCCGGATGTATTCAGGGCGTTTATCTGTTTTAATTGTTTGTTTGATGAGCTCGTGATCATATTGACAATCCCCGTGGCGCTGTCTTAAAAGAAAAGAGCTTCGTTTCCGAAACTCTTTTCACACTTTTTATTTTGAAAGATCGGTGCATACCTTGTACTGGAAATCATCCAGACTCTTTTGCATAGCCAAAGCCTCATCGATATCTAAATCCGTGAGTACTCCGTTTCTCTCACATACAACCCTGTTGGATTTGCCTGCACACAACAGATCTACTGCGTAAGCACCCATGAGGGAAGCCATCATACGGTCTCTTGCTGTCGGACTGCCGCCTCGCTGCATGTATCCCAAGATGGTAGCTCTGGTCTCCATACCTGTGGCTGCCTCGATACGTCTCGCCATGGATGTGGAATGTCCGATGCCCTCTGCGTTGATGATGATATGATGCTGCTTGCCACGTTTTCTGCTCTCGATGATGTTATTTACAAGTCTCTGCTCATCATAGTCATATTTCTCCGGGAGAAGGACGTCCTCAGCTCCGTTGGCAATACCGCACCAAAGAGCGATATAACCTGCGCCGCGGCCCATAACCTCGATGATGGAGCAGCGCTCATGAGAGGTTGATGTATCCCTGACCTTATCGATAGCTTCCATAGCAGTATTGACAGCTGTATCAAAACCGATGGTGTAATCGGTACATGCTATATCCAGATCGATGGTGCCGGGAACACCGATGGTGTTGATACCCAAAGCCGCCAGCTTCTGTGCACCTGCGTAAGAACCATCACCTCCGATGACTACGATACCGTCGATGCCGTGCTTCCTGCAGATCTCAGCGCCCATCTCCTGACCTTCCTTTGTCCTGAACTCGGGACATCTTGCGGTCTGAAGAACGGTACCGCCCTTCTGAATGATATCCGAAACATCTCTCCTGCCGAAATCCTCTATCTCTTCCTGCAGCAGACCTGCATATCCTCGCTTGATACCTTTAACCTTCTTGCCGTTGGCAATAGCTGTACGAACCACCGCACGAACTGCGGCATTCATGCCCGGGGCGTCACCACCGCTGGTAAGGACTCCGATAGTATTTATCTCTTTTGACATAACACAACTCTCCTTTTCAAAAAAACCTACCGAAATACTATACAACTATTTCGAACTATTTTCAATAGACTTTTCGACCACTCGGACATTTTTTTCACCGAAATTTGAAACCAGTTCACGAACAAGCTCTTCCGATACCTTGACACCGTATTCGGATGGCATGATTTTCTTGGCTTTTTCGGCCGCCAGATAGATTATGACTATATCCTCACCCTTACGCGAAGTTAAGATCTCGAGCAGCTTTTCCTCACCGGCGTCATAGGCTGCCCTGTCAGAAAACTGTATCCACAGATCTCTGTGTATACCATCAAATGGTACCACATTCGAAAATATGAGCTTTCCGCCCTTCTCATCATCCACATCCGCCCGACCGGATATGAACACCTTGGAATCCACGGCAAGCAAGGTCTTATGCTTTTCATAATCCCTGGGAAATACCACGATCTCCACAGACCCCAGCAGATCTTCAAGGGTGACGAAAGCCATAACCGAACCGTTCTTGGTATATTTTACGGTGACATCGGTTATCATACCGCCCACAGTGGCCTGCGCTTTATCAGTGATGGCACATCTTCCGGTCTCCTCATCCGCAATGAAATCCGCCGACCTTGCAGTGGCAAGCTTATCCATTATATCTATGTAATCTTCAAGAGGATGTCCGGAAACATACACTCCCATAACCTCTTTTTCGAAGGCCAGAAGTTCCTCTTTGCCATATTCGGGAATCTCGGGCATCTTAAATGCGAAATCCGGCTTTTCCTCTTCAGCTACAATATCAAAGAAACTCATCTGTCCCGCGATAGAATTTTTGGTCTCATTCTTTAACTGATCGGAAATGAGCGGATAGCTGACCACCTTCTGAGCGCGATTGCCCGGGATTGAATCCATCGCACCTGCCTTTATAAGGCTGTCAACCGCTTTCCTGCTGACATTGGCAGAAGAGAGTCTCTTGGCGAAATCATAAAGGTCTGCGTATTCACCACCTGCCTCACGTTCCGTCACAATAGCTTCGATGACAGGTCTCCCCACTGATTTAACCGCGTTCATGCCATAGCGTATACCGCCTTCAAAGCAAGAAAAGTCTCCGTAACCGGAATTGATATCCGGCGGCAAGATCTTAATGCCCATCTTGCGACAGGTCAGAATATACTCGGAAACCTTGGCTGTGTTGTCTTTAACACTGGTCATCAGAGCAGCCATGAACTCAACGGGATAATGACATTTAAGATATGCAGTCTGGTATGCAACCACCGCATATGCGGCCGCATGACTCTTATTAAATGCATATTTAGCAAAATCCGCCATGTCATCATATATCTTATTGGCTACAGCCTCGGATATTCCGTTATTAACACAGCCCGTGATCTTCTTATCCGCATTGCCGAATATAAAGTACTGCCTGTGCTCGTCCATGACATAGGTCTTCTTTTTGGACATGGCACGCCTGATCTCATCGGCTCCGCCAAGGGTGTATCCGGAAAGGTTCTGGAATATCTGCATAACCTGTTCCTGATATACGATACAGCCATAAGTGGCTTTCAGTATGGGTTCGAGCTGTGGGCAGTCGTACACTATGGCTTCCGGGTTGTTCTTGCCCTTTATGTATGCAGGGATGAAATCCATAGGACCCGGTCTGTACAGAGATATACCGGCTATAACATCCTCGATATTCCTTGGCTTAAGCTCCTTCATAAAGTTTTTCATGCCGGTGGACTCAAGCTGGAACACGCCTTCGCACTTTCCGGCACAGATCATATCGTACACCGCCTCGTCCTCAAGGTCGATGCTATCCATATCAGGCTTAACACCGGTTCGCATCTCTATGAGTTTGCAGGCATCCTCTATGACCGTGAGCGTGCGCAGTCCAAGAAAATCCATCTTTAAAAGACCCAGCTCCTCGATGGTGGTCATGGTGAACTGAGTGGTAACACATCCGTCAGTGCCTCTGGACAGTGGGACATACTCATCCATGGGTTTTCCTGCTATAACCACACCTGCCGCATGTACCGAAGTATGCCTCGGAAGCCCCTCAAGGTGCATTGACATGTCCAAAAGCTCATGAACCTGAGGATCCGTGTCATATTTAGCCTTAAGCTCAGGATTCATATCCAAAGCTTTCTGTATTGTGATACCAATCTCGGCAGGAATGCTCTTGGAGAGGGAATCGCAAAGAGCATAAGGCAGATCCATTGCGCGTCCCACGTCTTTTATTACGCCTCTGGCCGCCAAAGTACCGAAGGTGACTATCTGCGTAACGCAATCCTTGCCGTATTTGTCTATGACGTAATCTATAACCTCCTGGCGTCTCTCGTAACAGAAATCCACGTCTATATCGGGCATGGATACACGCTCGGGGTTTAAGAAACGCTCAAAGATCAGACTGTACCTGATGGGATCGATATTGGTGATGCCCGTGGTATATGAAACCAGAGAGCCTGCGGCACTGCCTCTGCCCGGTCCCACCGGAATGCCGTTTGTGCGGGCAAAATTAATGTAATCCCACACTATGAGGAAGTACTCCACATAGCCCATCTTCTTAATGACATTAAGCTCATATTCAAGCTGTGGCATGAGTTTTTCATAGTCGTCAGGATATCGTTTTTTGAGACCGTCGTAGCACAGCTTTTCAAGATAAGTTTCGGTGGTGTAGCCTTCAGGAACTTCATACGCGGGCATCTTGGTGACATGGAACTCAATCTCCACGTTGCATCTGTCGGCTATTCTTTGCGTATTCTCCAGTGCCTGCAGCGCATATGGGAAAAGAGCTGCCATCTCCTCCTCACTCTTAACGTAGAACTGGCCGCCCTCATATCGCATTCTGTCCGTATCGGAAACCTTTGCCTGAGTCTGTATGCACAAAAGCACATCATGTGACTTTTCATCCGACGCATAGGTATAGTGACAGTCGTTGGTGCACACCAGCTCTATGCCGGTTTCTTTTGACATGCGCAAAAGATCGGTATTCACCGATTTCTGGGCAGGAATGCCATGGTCCTGCAGCTCCAGGAAGAAATTGCCTTTTCCGAATATCTGCTCATACTGTAATGCTACAGCCTTCGCTCCCTCGTAATCCCCTCTCTGCAATGCTCTCGGGATCTCACCCGCAAGGCAGGCAGAGAGTGCTATGATACCTTCATGGTATTGCTCCAGTATCTCGACATCGACTCTGGGCTTATAATAGAAGCCTTCAGTGAAACCTCTGGATACTATCTTGATAAGGTTTTGGTATCCCGTGTTGTTCTCAGCCAATAGGATCAGATGGTAATATCTCTCGTCCCTGACGCCCGGCTCCCTGTCAAATCTTGAGCCCGGTGCCACATAGACCTCGCATCCCAAAACCGGCTTAATACCCGCTGCCTTCGCTGCCTTGTAAAAGTCTATGACTCCGTACATGACTCCGTGATCCGTGATGGCAGCCGAGTTCATCCCCAGCTCCTTAACACGCTTTACATATTCGGTTATCTTATTGGAGCCGTCCAAAAGCGAATACTCCGTATGTGTATGAAGATGTACAAAGGACATAAGGGTGTCTCCTCATTTAATATGTATGACGTCGGGATCAGAAGGTATTTTGGCTCAAACCCGCAGTCTCTTCCTCCCTATACTGTGCCAGCAGTTTCTCATAGAGTGCGTTTTCGGTATTCTTACGATCCACGCCTCTCTTGAACCAGAATAGACCTGCCATACATATCAATACTCCCACAGTCAGCACGAACAGGAAATGGAAATAACTGTCGTATGCATGATCCAGCAAATCAAAGAGCGGCACTGATTCCATGAAATTGTAGACCATATGCAACAGCACGGTCCATGCGATACTGCCGCCGTAATGTGCCACAATCCCCATGAAAAGTCCTGCCACAAAAGCATATATTCCCTGGTATATGTTCATATGGAAAATACCGAACAGCACCGCCTGATATATAATGGCAACCCATACCGGGAAAGCTTTCTTGGCGTAATGCAGTGTCAGCCCTCTGAAGATAAGCTCCTCCGCAAGCGGTGCCATGATGACGGCATAAAACAGTGCCAGCGGGCTCATGGAATCTCCCAGTCCGGCACCTTCCATCATCTCCTCGAACTCGTCATACCATGCCGGGTTCATGAGATCCTCCGCAAAGGTTACATAGCCTATGACCAAAGTCATACCCGTTGCAATAACTAAAACACTCACCACTGATATAATATTTGCGTTCTTGGGTATCACACCTTTCTCTGAGGACGATATCACCTTGTGGTGCCAAAAACCGTATGTGATCAGGATAAAGCTCTCGAACACCACCATAATGCCGGTGTTCACATCCGGGTCTGCGATGATATCCATCATCTCATCCAATATGACGTCTATGCTGACACCTTTGAAAGATGCTCCCAGTACCATATAAGCGATCATCCCCATAATGGTAAAGGCAAATTCCATTATCAGAAAAATAACCGACGGTAATATCGAGATAAAAAAGTTCAGAATCTTTCTGGCCATAACAAAACACCTCCGGGATCAATGCAGACAGGCATACAGATCCCGTCCGCAGATATCAGTCTGCAAATACATTTATCGCTTCATCAAAATAATGATATTCCTCTTCATAGAATCTTCCGCTGTCGGAAGCACCTGACATGCGAGGCTCGATGGGCAACTTTGCCAATACCGGAATAGACAGCTCACCGGCGACATCATCTACTCTGCTCTCACCGAAGAGATATATTTTCTTGCCGCAATCCGGGCATTCTATGTAACTGAAGTTTTCCACTATACCGAAAACCCTGATGTTCATCATGGATGCCATGTTGACAGCCTTTTTGACTATCATGCCCACAAGCTCCTGCGGACTGGTGACGATCACAATGCCGTCCACCGGAAAACTCTGGAATACCGTCAACGGAACATCACCTGTCCCCGGAGGCATATCCACCAAGAGATAATCCAGCTCTCCCCATGCCGCATTGGTATAAAACTGCTTGAGAGTTCCCGCTATGACCGGGCCTCTCCATATGACCGGCGCCTCCGCATTATCCATCAGAAGGTTCATGGATATGATCTTAATCCCCGAAGGAGTTTCCATGGGCACTATATTACCGTCTTCATCTCCGTATAATGTGCCGCTCAAACCGAACATCCTGGGAATTGACGGTCCTGTGATATCTCCGTCCAATATGCCCACCTTGAATCCCTTTTTACATAAAGCGGCAGCGATGGAGCCGGTTACAAATGACTTTCCTACACCGCCCTTTCCACTGACCACACCGATGATCTTACCGATCTTAACGCCTTCTGCCGGCACCTCCTTGGGTATGCCGCTCTTGCCGCTGCACCCCTCACAACTTGACTTTCCGCATGATGATGCGTTTTCGCATGTACTCTTATCAGCCATATCGTCCTCCATATTCTTCGATTCTGTTGCTATTCACAGTCACTTCCGATATTTGACCAGGTTTGCCTGCAAGCAGTCAACCTGATCGAATATCGGATATTGACTGTGAATAGTAACGTTCGGTTCTCATAGTATACTCCCTTCAGTCCAAAAACGCAAGACATTTTTTAGAACTCTTGTTCGATTTTTCAAGCATATAAAAAGCAGAGGGAAATCCATCCCTCTGCCTTGAAATCCTTCGCTATTGAAGCTTGAAACGTCCGACTTCCGCTTTGAGTCCGTCTGAGATCTCGCTGCTGGCTGTCGCATCATCATCGATACGCGATATGTTATCGGACATTTGTACCGTCTGCTCCGCAGTCCTGCTCACTCCGTCCGCAGCCTCCTCTACCGCATGACTCACTGCCTCCGTAGATTCACTGATATGGGCTATGTTGGCACTGATCTGGGAAACGGATGCGGAAAAACGTTCCATCATCTCTGCAACACGCTCGGCAGAACCCAGGTATTCTCCGCTCATCTTTGCCAATTCATCAAGACTGCCGATGGTGGTCTCGTTTACGAAGTTGATAAGCTGCTCTGCCTCAGCGGCCAATTCGTTGACAGCCGAGATAACCTCCGCCGAAACAGTCTTAATCTCTGCCGCTGCCTCCTGGGAATTGCTAGCCAATTCCCCTATGGCTGACGCAACAACCGCAAATCCGCGGCCTGCCTCGCCCGCTCTCGCAGCCTCTATCGAAGCATTGAGCGCCAACAGATTTGTCTGATCCGCAATATTTATGATATCTCCGG
>JAEEGL017198370.1_pt1 | contig 13726 bp, 17 predicted proteins | sample 9134231 | NCBI WGS metagenome assembly JAEEGL01 (sample SAMN16246548, study PRJNA631951) | gut metagenome | biome: gut microbiome; feature: rumen; material: fiber-attached | host: Bos | place: Iran: Karaj | collected 2018-10 | reverse complement strand
GAGCAAAGAGCTGTCTGATGCAAAGAAAGAGCTTGCTGACTCACGTCTTGATGTGAATGTAGAAGATGTGAAAGAGCTGTATCGGATATGTAAGAAGACAACCTTCAAGAAAGATAAGAAATTTGGGTTTGCAAAGGATAAGCAACGGATTTGTTTCGTCTTTCTCTTTGTTGTATGCTTTAGTGTGGCTTATAAAGAGCTGCCTCACTCTGTCCGTTACATTATCTCTATTTTCTTGGGTATAAAGAAAAAGAGTGGTTCTGCTATATCCCGTGATTGGCGGCAAGCAAAAGACTTGATGAAGAACGACCAAGAGTTTAGAGAGAAAACAGAGAAAATTTATGAGGAGTTTTTTGTTACAAGAAAAGGACTGAGTGATATGTTATCAGAGATATGAAGCAGTTTGTCTACTACAACCTAAATCCTCTGCAGAACCACACGGGTGACTGCGTGGTGCGTGCCTTTGCGTTCTTTCTCGGTATTACGTGGAAGAGGGCGTTTCTTGACTTGATAATGTGGTGCGCAGACAAAGGGGTGGTGAATTTCAACTATCGCTCTACCTACTACGGCTATCTGAGAGAAAAAGCGTATGTCAAGCATAAGCAGCTTAGCAGACAGAAGGTAAGTGTCGGCGAGTTTTGTGAGAAGATAGCCGCTGAGGGAAAGACCTATCTTATACAAGTCAAGCGGCATATGACTATCGTCAGTAACCGCGATGTGTATGATACGTGGGACTGCAGAGATAAGCTCGTAGAGTTCTATTGGGTGAGGGACGGCGGAGATGTGTTATAGGCGTATTTGCTACTATTTACTAAATGTGCGATTATCTGAATGGGTGTGTTTCGGGTAGTCGCGCTTTTGTTTTAATTTTGTGCCAAAATTAATTTGTGATTTATGGCAGATTTGGTATATAAGGTAAGAGCAGACTATAAGGAGCTTGAAGTTTTGCGTTCTGAGATAAGAGAGACTGTGAATCAAATGAAGCAGTTCAATCAGAATACACCAAAGGCAGAAGTTGATGCTATGTCTAATAAGTATGCGTCACTTTTGAAACGATACGAGGATATTATGGCTCGTGTTGGTCGATATGGTGTATTCTTTGAAGAGGCTATGCGAAACGTGGGCAAGGTAGTAAAAGAAAGTGTAGAGGACTTTAAAGACTTAACCAACGAAGCCGAAAAGCGTCTTGCTGTTGAGGAAAAGGTAAATGCTGCCCTCAAGAGTATGCGTGATGATGTTAAGGCGCAAAAGGACGCGATGAAAGCGTCTGGTATTAAGGAGAGTAGTCAAGAATGGCAAGCGATAAACGAGAAACTGCAAGTTTACGAGAACTTGTTAAGCTCTTCTAATGTTGTTATTGATAATATTCGTAACAGTATATCATCGGTAAAGGAAAGTACTAATGGTATAGGCGAAAACTTTAATGAGGCGAAAAAGAATGCTGAGGATTATTTGGATACGGTACGACAAGGTGCAAATGATTCTATTGATAAGCTGAATGACCTTGTAGAAGTGTCAGATAAGCTTGAAGAGAGTCTGTCTAATAACAGCGGAAAGAGCTTTGAGGACTTGCAGAAAGAAGTAGGGGATTACGGCTCTGCGTTACAAAATTCTGCTGATGCAGCAGAAGAAGCGTATAAGGCACAAGAAGCGTATATCGAGGGCATACACGAACGTCTTGAAGAGATAACGAAAGAACTGAATAGTACAACAGATAAAGACCTTATATTGCAGCTTAATGAAGAGGCGGAAGAGTTGAATTTTCAGCTATCTACCTCTGAGGCAACGTTGAATCAGATAAAGAGTGTTAAAGATAATCTTAATATAAAGATTGCTAATTTATCTGAAGTAAAGGAAACGATAAACGCGTTTGACGAGTTGAAGGGTAAGCTCACTCAGTATGGTACTATCCTTAGTAATGTTAAGATGGGTACTGATGAGGCTACTAGGGCTTTTGAGAATTATGCGAATAAGACAACCTCGTTATCGGAGAATATAAAGTCTTCACTCAAGAATATTGCAATGCTTTCGGGTATTGCTTTCGGCGTATACGAGATAAAGAGTTTTATTTCTAGTGTAGCTGAGACGCGTACTTATTTTCAAGATATCGAGTCTTCGATGAAAGTTTTCCTTGGTTCGGCAGAGAAAGCCGCTAAGTTTACACAAGACTTGAAAGATTATGCTTGGTATAATATGTTTGAGTTCTCTGATTTGGCAAAGGCGAGCCAACAGATGATTGCCTATGGTCAAGACGTGGATTCTATTATACCGAAATTGGATATGCTTTCTAATGTGGCTGCGGGTACACACGCGCCGCTTATGGAAATGGTAGACGCATATAACCGCGCAAAGAGTACGGGCGTTGTCGATGCTATGGCTATCAAGAGTTGGGCTACCAAGGGTGTTGTAATCAAGGATATCCTAAAAGAGATGGGTGAGGCTGCATCGGGCACACAAGTAACCTTTGAACAACTCAACCAAGTGCTTGCTCATATTACGGGTGAGGGTGGTATGTTCCATAACCTTATGAAAGAGCAGCTTAATAATATATCGGCAGAAAAAGGACAGCTTGAAGATAACCTCGCCACGATGTATAATGAGATTGGTGAGAAACTGCAAGGTGCTATAACAAAGTGGTATAAGCTGCAGTCTGATATGGTAGATAACTACCAAGGTATTGCGGGTGGAAGTGATACAATTGATTTTGTTGTTAATTTCGCCGAGACGGGTATGGACTTGCTGATGGAGCATTGGAAGGAGTTGCTTGATTTGATTAAAAACGCAATTGCTATCTATGGCTCGTGGCGTGTTGCTTTGGTTGCAACCTCAGCAGTGCATAAGGCACAAGTGGCATTATGGAAAGCAGAGGCTCTTGCGGTAAACATTAACTCAGGGGCTATAAAGTCGAATACAATCGCTAAAGGGCAAGCTACAACGGCTACAATATTACTAGATAAGGCGACAAAAGCGTTCAATGCTTCTCTGTTGGCAAGTCCCCTTACTTGGTGGACTGCGGGTATTGCGGCTGTGGTGTACGGAATCTATTCTTGGGTAACAGCAGAGTCGGCAGCAGAGGCAGGTACACGAAAGGCAAATGATGAGTTGGAACGTCAGTCTGATTTGTTAGATGAACGAAAGGAAAATATCGAAAACCTTATAGGTATTATCAAGGATGGCAATAAGACCGAATATGAGCAGATAGAGGCATATAAAAAACTTAAGGTGATAGCACCCGAGATAACAAATGAGTATACTCGTATGCAACTTGCTGCAATGGGTGTGGAAGAGGCAACGAAACTGCTCAACAAGAATTTGGATGATGCCAAATATGAACTTGCTAAGAAAAATGTAGAGGAATACACCCAAAAGGTAGACGAGCTACGAAAGAGATATGAGAAGTATCAAGAGATGCAGTCTGAGGGTGCTGATTATTCTTTTGCTCCCGATTATGTGTCGGGAAAGCAAGTCGAAGAGGCTGAGAAACAGCTTGAAATCTATCGTGCTCAACTGAAAGAGATAGAAGATATACGATGGGAGGCAAATACTCCTATTGAGATAAAAGTGCAGCTTGCTGAGGAAAGCTATGCAGAAACTAAGAAAGTTGAGGATTTCTACAACGAGGCTATGGTATTGGCTCAAAAGGTAGAAGATGCGAATAATGATATAGACTATAATCAAGCCGTAGAAGAGTTTGAGGCGTTCAAGAAAAAGGTAGAAGAGGAAATAAAGGAACTTGATAAGAAGATACAAGAAGACCCTCTTAATCCAAAGTTTGCTATCGAGAAAGAAGAGAAAGAGCGTATGCTTACTGAGTTAAAGAATATGCAAGCTCAGTGGCGCGGTATATTCTCATCGCCTATTGATGTTACTTTCCGCTTGAAGTTTGAGCAAGCTAAGCAAGCTGTTGAGGATTCTCTTGGTAAAGCCCCCGAGGGCTATCATTGGGTAGAGGATTCTGTAACCCCAGGCGGTAAGCATTTGGAGGAAGATAAGAAAGCTCCCGAGATAAGAAATAAAGAGGTAATAGAAAAAGAGAAGAAACAAGCGCAAGCACAGCTCGATGCCTTGAGTGAAGAAGATGCCAAGGGGCAAGTTGGCAATGATATAAAGAAGCGTATCAGAGCGTACAATAAAGAGCTAAAGGCATATTCTGTAGATAACAAGTCAGGTAAAGGACAGAAAGAGGTCTTACAACGCCGTCAAAGGGATTATGACCAATTCTTAAAGAACCGCGAACAGCAACAGAAGCAAGAGAGGGATTCTTTGAATGCGTCTGAAGAAGCTCGTATTGCAGAGATTGAGAATGGTACTCAGAGAGAGCGTGAAGCCCGAAAGAATCAGTTCCGTCTTACTCAACAGCAGCTTGACGAGAAGATAGAGGCGTTTAAGAAAGCTAATGTAGAGCAAGAGAAGGCTGAATGGCAGAATAAAAAAGAGAATAAAGATAAGATATGGGCTGATTCCAAGACCGCACAAGATGTTAAGGCAAACGGCTATGCGAATATTGCTCTGACTGCAGACCAACAAGCGCAAGTTGATGCTATAAGGCGAAAGAATGCCGCTGAGGAAAAGAGGTACTACAAAGAGCAAGAGGAAGCACAAGTGCAAGCATTACGTGATTCTCTCAAGGAGTATGGTGATATTCAAGAACAGAAGCTTGCCATAGCAGAAGAGTATGCGGAGAAGATACGTAAAGCAGAAGAGGCGGGGAACTATGTTGAGGCGGAGAATCTACGTCAAAAGGAGAAACAAGAGGTTTCTGCTAAGGAAATGGCAAGACTGAAAGCAGAGATAGACTGGGAGGGATTATTTAATAATCTTGATTTGTATTCTTCAGATTTCCTCGAGGGTATTCGTGGAAAACTACAAACAGCATTACAAGACCCTAGTATAGAAGCCGCCGATAAGCAGATAATAGCTGAGAAACTTGCCGAGATAGATAAGCTCGTGATAGAGAAAACCGAGAACACATTCTCTTGGATAAATGACTATCTGAAAGAGCAGAAGCGGTTGCAAGAAGAGGCTGTAAGGGCAGCAGAGGAAGCAACGAAAGCAGAAAAGGAACTTAATGAAGCCCGTTCTAATCAAAGCAACGCCCGTCAAGATATAACAGAGGTTCTTGCTGAGATTACGGGTGTCAGCGGCGAAAATCTGCAAGGACTCTTGGGAAAGGATGTGACTAAGATAACTTCAAAGGACAAAGAAAGCATATTCGACAACCTAGGAATTGACAGACTTTCAAAACAAGGAGATATTCTTCGTGCTGCATTCGATAAACTTGCACAAGCTGAATTGAGGACTGCTGCGGCAACGGGTAAGCTTGAGACAGCTGAGGGAAAGAAGAAGAGTGCAGACGCAAAGGTAGAAAAGGATTGGAGAAAAAGGCTAGCTGGTGTTCTTGGAGCGTTTGCAGATGACGTCAACAAATATCTTAGTCCATTGTCTAGTATTGCCGACAAGCTAGGCTTGGGTGATTTATCAGAGAAGATAGACAGTGGTGTGAATGCGGTAAACTCTGCTGCTGGTGCCGCTGCGTCATTTGCTACGGGTGACTACCTCGGTGCTGCTATGCAAGGGCTTGATGCTCTTAGTTCCTTTGCTGATACTCTCGGTATAAGTTTCGGAGGTGAAGAGTCGGATAAGACCTACGCTGAGGATATGGCACGTCTGACGGAAACAAACCAACGTCTTGATGAGTCTATCAATCGTCTTAATAAGACTATCCAAGAGGGTAATATCAAGGAAATTGGAGAGGCTTATGAGAAGCAGATGAGGTTATGGCAAATCGAACTGAAGAATCTTTCCGAACAAGTTCAGCGTTCACTCGCAAGTTACAAGTCGGGTGGAATTTTTAGTAGCGGAGAGGCTAGTTCAGGTTATAATGTGTATACAAACCTTACTGCTGAAGAGATAAAAAGATTATCGGAGATATTCGGTATTGATATTAATGCTGAGGTACAGAAAAGACTAGATGCTCAAAAAGAAAATTACGAAAGGGCAAGAAAAGCAAATCCGACAAATCCCTATGCGGTTGGTTTTGGTGATGTCAATAGGTGGGCGAATTTAGTAGAGAGCTATAAAAATCTTTTTGGTGGTAATGTCATATCGGAGATTCTGTCAAATGCAAAGGGTGATAGTGAAGAAGATTTCCTCAAGTCGATTTCTGTTTTAAGAGATGATGTGGAAGTATGGAATAAGATATTAGCCTTAGCAAGCGAGGGACATCAAGATGCAGAGCAGTATCTTACCGAACTGGCTGATATGGGCGATAAGTTGAGAGAGATAGAGCAAGGGTTTGTTGATTCCTTGTCAAATATCTCTTTCGACCAAATGTTTAATGATTATATCTCGAATCTCGATAATCTAGACGAGGCAAACAAGAATTTTGCCGATACATTTGAGGGATATATAAGAAGTGCTATCATCCGTGGTATGGCTATGGAGGTTGCAAAGCCGTTGTTGGAGAAATGGCAAGCAGCTTTGGCTTCATATATAAAAGAAACCAATGGTAAACTTACCAAAGAACAGATTAACAGATTGATGCACGGCGGAGGAACGTATACAAATATCAATACGGGAGAAGAGGAAACATTTGAGGGACTTGATACAATTAATAACTCGTGGAAAGCTATTGGCGAAACTCTGAAAGATTTGGGATTGGATAAAATTGATAATTCTCAGCAGACGGCCACGGGTAAGAGTTTGGAAAACATATCTTATACCCAAGCCGATTCACTCGTTGGTATAGCCACGGCACAGCAGATAGCACAAGAGCAGTCGCGTGACAGACTTGATATGCTCAACGTCAAGGCAGACCAAGTGTATATGGTAGCTATTGAGAGCCGTGATATAGCAGCTGACTCGAGACAGATACTCGCGGGTATGGCTATCCACGTGGAAGAGATACGTGATGGTATGGTAGATACTCTTGTGCCCGCTATTAAGGATATGAGAAGTGATTTGGCAAAAGTAAGGAAATTAGTTGAGGAACAATAGTATGGATGATTTCAAGATTAACAACGTAGGTGCGTACACCACTTATAAGGTACGTATGGGTAAGGGGTTCATAGATGCGCTAGAGGCGGGCGTGCAGCTCAAAGACCCGATAGAGAATAATGTCCGCTCGGAGCACGGAGTAAGGATGATAGTGACAAAGAAAAAGGATAAGCGCACAATCAACCTTACTTTCAATATCCACGGCACTAGTCAAGCAAACTTTCTCACTAACAAGGCCGCTTTCGAGGCAGTGCTGTATAACGGCCTAGTGGATATACAGATAACGGGTAGGACGGAAATCTACCACCTTGTGTATACGGGTAAGAGTGTGACCTATAACCACTCTTATAACGGGGTGTTCGGCGTGGCTACCTTCGGTTTTGTCGAGCCTAACCCTAGTAACAGAACATCAACAGCCAATTCAAATGTAATCGTGTTAACATAGTTTTCTTCGTTATATAATTTATGTGTTAATTGCCGTCTTGTTCGTGAGAATAGGGCGGTTTTGTGTTAATAGAAATATAAACGTGTATAATAAAGTTAAATACAATAAGAAAATCGGTAAAAAGCTTGCAAGTTAAAACAGAAATGTTTATCTTTGCAACGTCTAAGGATTTTTAGTTAAACATATTGGCTTAATCGCCAACGTCTGTGAAGATATAGGCGATTTTTTTAGAAAATTCGGTATTAACAATATAAAAACGAGAGACACTCGGTAAAAACTGTATAAGGTTATGACAAGAGAAGATTTAGCAAGAAAGATAATCGAGGTTATTGACGCTTATGGCGATAAAAAGCTTGATATGATAGCTACTATTGAAGCAATATGTAAGCAAGCTATAGACGAGCCTATAAGCGAAGACTTTGAGAAAGAAGTAGAAAAGATGTGGGCACAAGAATCTAAGTGTCGTGATACTGACTATACGATTGCTGAATTAACCAAGCAAGATTACGAAGATTGTGCCCACCACTTTGCTAATTGGCAGAAACAGAAGATGATGAAGGGGGCAATTGATGGTAAGATATATGAAACCCAAGCGAGAAGCAAGCGCAAAGCGACAACAACTGGGTTTGTAAGTCATTTAGATTATAAAGTTGGTGATAAGGTAAAGATAATAATTGCAAAAGAATAAGGCGTATGGCAAAGTACGAGTTCTATATGTATGAGGGTGAGCTATGGCGTAAGGACACTGAGGGGCATAACGAGATAGTCGATTACTCGATGATGGATATGCTCAATAGGGTTCTTGCAAAGGTTAAAGAGTTCTATCCCGAGGCGTATGCAGCCTTAGAAGAGCGGTATAAGGCTAGTGCACCCAACAAGAAATACTACAAGTACATAATGGCCAAACGATTCCTAAAATGTAACTTTGCACAGCTTGATTCTACTTATATTGACATCGAAGAGATAGGTAATGAGATAAAAATGAATTTCGAGCGTACAGATTGTCCGCTGAGGGACGAGTGTAAGTACGATGGTATAATATGTAGCCCGAGGTTTGAAACAAGCTTAACAGCAAGAGAATTGAGTATAGCAAAGCTGTGGTATCAAGGGTTAGAGAAAGCTGAGATAGCGGGGATGTTGTATGTTTCTCCCGAGACGATTAATAATCACATAAGAAATATCTACAAGAAGTTGGATATTCACGATAAGGCAGAACTGATTAAGTATATAGACGAGAATAAGATATGAATTTTGAGCAGTTAAAAGAGAAAGAAAAGGCTTTTGATAAGGACTTAGAGAGTCTGCATAAGCAAGAGAAAGCGATATACGAGAAGAAAAAGAAGAATCGGATGGCGTATATCAAAGGCTTACTCCCGTTTGAGATGCGTATGTGGCAGCGTGTCACTATCAAGCTGGTGGTAACAGAGAAGTCGCGTGAGCTGATGTCTGATTGGCAGAGGCAGCTCAAGAAGAACCAAGTAGGTAGGGTATACAGCGTTACGGGCTGTGTCTATGATTGGGTCGTAGGTGAGGACGGTGATGCTAGGCCGTGTTTCTATGGTGATGTGACGTATAATATATATGATAGGATTATAGAGATTACGTTAGCCGAGCAGATAGAAGGCCATTGCTCCAAGTGCAGAATGTATAAGGACGGGCTGTGCTATATGTTGGGCGGTAAGGATATTGGCAAGAAATGTGCACACCATAAGGTCGGCGAGCGTGATTTCACGTGTCCGAAGTACGAAGAGTTGACTGAGTTATGGGATAGGCTAGGTAATCACTATCCGAATGTGGCTATCGTCAAGCACGCTAAGCCCGTGAAGTATCGTATCTATTCTTTGAATTGGGATTATTTTAGTGAGTATGATGAACAAGAGATAAAGAAATACTATAAGAATGAATAAGGTTTTGGTTTTATCGCTAGTGACAGAATGGTTTAAGGCGATTGTCTTTGGGGCTAAGAGAGAAGAGTATCGCGCATTGAATCCGTATTGGGTAAAGCGACTCTTTGAGCCGACAACAGAGTTTATGAAAAAGAATTGGCAGATGCTTTTTGGTCGGAAACTGTATGATACTAATAGGGCTGTCTTTTATGAGAGCGTCAAAGAGGCGTTAAAGACAAGGTGTTTACGGCCAAAGGATTTTTCTGAGGTGGAGTTTTGTCTAGGCTATCCGAAAAAGGATGATACAGAGCGTAGAAAGTGTTATAAACTGACTGGTATTAAAGTCGGTAAAGGTAAGCGCGAGTGGGGTGCTCCCTTTAATGAGGTAATAATAATAAGTTTTGAGTGATGGTAACGAAAGTAGAGATAACAGATAACAAGAATACACCTATCGGGTATCTTCCTGAGTTAAAGACGTTCAAGAACGGCAAGGTGTATGAGTTCAGAGAGGGTGTGAATATCATTGTCGGCGAGAACGGCTGTGGTAAGACAACGCTCCTTAATCTGATAAGGAAATACCTATTGGTAGACCTATCAGAGTGTTCAGCGGGGTTGTATAACTCGAACATAAATGATATCTGCGAGGTGTTCGGCGATAAGCACGTCTATGACGGCGCGGGGGTGTATGCTGATTATCTGCGTAATACATTCCGTCTGTGTCACGCTGGTGAGCGTAAGTCTAACGATGAGGTGTTTGAGAACGACCATTCCATTGCCGAGTTCTTGGGTCAGAAAGATGCGTCTACGGGTGAGGGCGTGTTGGTGGCTATCCAATCGCTCTTTGCACGTATGTTCAGCAAGGGGGCTAATCTGACATTTGATTATCTGCAGTTCGGGGATAACTACACTCCGTATATGGAGTATATTCATAACCATATCATAGAGGGCAAAGAGTGGACTATCCTTATGGATGAGCCAGACAGAAACCTCGATATTGAGAATGTTAGTCAAGTGCGGGGTATTCTGAGTGTGCATAAGCCGCAGACGCAGATTATCGCCGTGGTGCATAACCCACTCCTTATCTGTGCGCTATCGAAGAATCCCGAGGTCAATATCATTGAGATGACTCGCGGTTATGTGAAGAAAGTAAACAAATTGGTTAAAGAGTTGGTATGAATATCAAGAGGTGGTGGCTACATCGCAAGTGGCTTGTCAGATATCAGCTTGCGTATGAGCGTGTTATTAGAAACGAGGATTTATATCCTAATTTCTATGAGCACGATATAGACTATTGGGTAAAGAGAGAACTTAGAGATATGAAGAGGTTTAAAACAAAAAGATATGAAAGTAAAGTGTAAGAAGAATTTTGTTATTTCTGACAGATTGGTATGTAGTAAGGGTGAGATGATTGATGTCGAGCCGTTTGATGCGACTTGGTTTGAGGAAAGCCGTCCGTGGATTCCGTCACCAAACGACAATCCTTATGTTATTCACAGTGACCGTAGAGTGCAAGCTATAGGCTATGGTTTCAAGCGCGGTTGGTGTGAGATTAAGATGTATGACGGAAAGGATGTTGCTAACCATTATCGGGGAATAGACTTTAATGATTATTTTGAACTTATTGAAATGCCGCTGACAGCAGAGAATGTAGAGAAGATACATAATATATGTATAGGAAGGGCTGAGAACACAAATACTTTCTTTGTCGAGGGTATTAAGAATACTTATTGGTATGATAAGAAAAAGATAGAGAAACGTACCGAAGAAATAGAGAATATGCTGATGCAGCTACCTAAGAATTTCCGTAAGTCTGTGGGTGGCGGTTGGTCGTTCCTTCAGATGTGTATGAGAGATGATGATGTTCAGTGGACGGGCTTACACGTGACAATGGAGAAGTTGATGTGTCTTGGTATCGCTTGCGGTAAGATGGAATATCTTATGCCAAAGGAATTGTGGTGTGCTTTGCCAGCGGGTATGCCGTATGTGGTTATAAAAGACGAGTAGTATGATAGGGTTTGTATTAGGATTTGTTGTCGGTATCATCGTATCGGTGGCCGCAACGGTAGGTTTTTGCGTATGGCTTGTGATAAAAAGATAAATAATAAGATAAAGCTGAGTAAGTTTTGGGCTATGGGCGGCAGATGCTATGTCGAGCTATGGCCAGAGCTGCCTCATATGCTTGGTAAGCAGTGGTATTTCTGTGCTGCGAGTTTTGAGGGGTTGGCGGATGTGTACAGAGAGATTCTTAATATTTCCTTTGACGCGGCGTTTTTGAAACTACATATAAAAGTAAATCGAAATCAGTTAATACGTAGTGTCGGTTTCTTGCTCGATGGTTTTTGGTATGAGTACAACGATAACGTATGGATGATAAGAGAGAATGATTATCTATTTATAAAAGAAAGGGCTTTCAGATGAAGAAGAAATTTGCAATTTGGATGGTGTATATGTCTGCTGCGATGGTCGGCGTGATTGTCGGTGATACGTGGTTTGAAATGACGATGCGTAAGTTCTTCCCACGGAGACAGCATTTATGCGAGTGTGAGATATGTAAGACCAAGCGACAGCTCGAGACGTGCGAGGTGCTTGATTCGGTGTTCACGTCAAAGATTCAGATTGAGATAAACAAGAAATAGTATGGCAAAGAAGTATCTGTTAGAACTTACAGAGCGGCAAGCAAGGCTGTTGTCGTATGCCTGTGACCAGTTCTCTAGGCTGATACAAGGTCAAGGTATGGCCTATCAAGAGTTGTTTGAGGCCGCTTGGGAGAAACGTTGTAAGGAAGCCGTAGGCAAGGGAATGGATGACGAATGGGAGGGCGGTTGGCATAATATGCGTCACGATGCAGAGGATATATGTGCTCTGATAAAGCGGCGTTTTTGGAATTGTGGCTATGGAGCACATTACGGCATTCACTATGACGAGACGGCAGATGTTATCTGGGATATACACCGCGTAATACGTCATCAGCTATGGCAAGAAGACCCCGATAGGTCACAATGGACTGTTGATGCTGAGAATCCGACAAGTGCGATAGGAAACGAGCCGTTGGCTAAGATAAGTTCAAAAGAAGAATAGTATGGTAAGGGTGATAAAGAAAGGTTGCTTAGAAAAGCGTACCAAGTGTTATAAGTGTGGTTCGGAGTTAGGCTATTTCCCTAATGAGTGTCGTAGACAGCAGAGCCATATGCAAGAGTGGCAGTATTTTATTACGTGCCCCGTGTGTGGTGATGAGATTTGTGTTGATTGCAAAAATTGTTAGCTATGGTGATATCAGAGCAAGAGGGTTTTATCAAGGGGGTCGTCTGTGAGAACGGGCGGATAGATTTTATAGCGGAGTTTTGTCCATATACAGAGACGCGGTTTTTCTTCAATAAGAACAGACCCGTTAGAAGTGTTAAGCTTGATAGCTATTACAAAAAGAAGGTTAAGATAACAGTAGAACTATTAGAGGAATGAAGTATTATATCTTACAAGAGGACTATACAGAGTTTGACCCCGAGGGTCGATGGGATGGAGAGGATTATGAGACTACGGAAGAGAGATGCCGCGAGATTATCGGCGTCTATTCTACCTTGAAGTCAGCTGTAAAAGGATTGCTCAGTGCCAATGGTGATTCGGGTAAAAACCCAATGACTTGTTGGGATATCCACGAGGTAGATACAGCTGTTATAGATAAGAACGGCTGTTATCAAATAACGATTGTTCCACCAAAGGATTATGAGAAAATCTATGATGACCTCAGTTGGGAGTTAGCAAGAGAAAATTCTTGGAAAGACAAGGACTTTGAGAAGTTTGACAAAGAGTTCGAGGATAAGGACTATTTTAAGGCTTGCTGTAAGGACTGTAAGTATAGGAAGATGGTGTATCGCGGTGTGAAGACCCGTTGTGTTATTCTGTATGAACAAAAGACAGCCGAGAAATGTTGTATGAAAGTGGTTAATTGGTTAAAAAAGAACAAGAATGAATCTGAAGTATGAGCTGACGAGGTTAGAGCGGGCTAACAAAGCCAATCCTAACAAAGAGAAGATGTTACTCGAGGTGTGTAAGCGTTATATGCCCGAGAAGAGGAAGAGTGCACTCGTCTATATCGGAGTGATAGAGATGATTGATAGGACGTGGCGGGTGTTCGCACAAGAGCACCACTTGGACGCTAAGGCATTCAAGCAGTGGGTAGTAGAGAACAACGAAGAGGCTAGGGCGTTGATGAAATGGTGAAGTCCACAACCCTTTGGTTGGCCTCGTTGACAAGTCGGAAATCTCTCTTGATATAGATATCCGTTACCCGCATAGTGGGGTCGCTGTGGCAGAGCGCGTCATTGACAATATCCTTTGCTATCCCGAGGTCGTTACGTGCTATCGTAGCCCACGAGTGACGGAAAGCGTAGAAGGTGAGGTC
>JAEEGL014904381.1_pt1 | contig 13726 bp, 12 predicted proteins | sample 9134231 | NCBI WGS metagenome assembly JAEEGL01 (sample SAMN16246548, study PRJNA631951) | gut metagenome | biome: gut microbiome; feature: rumen; material: fiber-attached | host: Bos | place: Iran: Karaj | collected 2018-10 | reverse complement strand
TTTTCCGCTGTGACTGCACTTCGTCGCCTTGCAATACCTCCAGTATTGACGCGGCGATCGGCGTTTGTCACAACGAAAAATCATCTCCTCATCTTTGGGCGTTTTAGAAACTACTTAGTATTAGGACAGGATCTTCGCGTCTTTTCATTCTGTTTTTTCCACCCGGAGCGTTCTGTGCATCGTGTTGACCCTCGCCCAGCCGTCATACAGGTCGGAATACTGGATCAGAAGGAAATCCCCCTGTTCGTCGCGGAGGTTGATGTTGTTCGAATAATAGCATCCGCCCGCATTCCGGCCGAGGTAAACGCCCTCGTCCCAATGTACGGCGTCTTCCGAAGAATAGCAGACGAAATCCCGGCCGTTCTCTCCGCGTCCGTGGAGGATGAACACCCCGTCGATGAGCGCCGTCTGCGGGTTGCGGATCCCCTTGGCGACGTAACACGGCTCCGTGACGGTCCAGGTCCTCCCGCAGTCGGAGCTGACCGCGTGATCCATTTCTCTCTCCTTCGCCTCGTTGTAGGCGTAGACGTGGAGCTTTCCCGCTCCGCCGAAAATCATGGAGCAGTATCCGCGGCGCGTCGTGTCCGGCCAGGGGACGACCGACAGCTCTTCAAAGCTCTGCCCGCAGTCCCGGCTGGCGTAGACCCGGTAGACGTGCTCCGGGGAGGTTCCGAGGAAATGCTCATTGCAGAAGATCATCGCGTAGATCACCCCGTCCCGGACGACGGCGTCGTAGATCCTGCCGCGATACGGGATGCACTCGTACGGCTCGCTCCACGTCTCTCCGCCGTCGTGACTGCGCACGCACACCGGCGTCAGCCACGGTTCGCAGCAGACCTCCTCCAGCATGGTGTTCCTCAGACACAGGGCGACGATCGTCCCGTCCGGCGCGGTGACGGCTTTCTCCACCGAGATCGTCCAGTTCCCCTCGAGGAAGCTCTCCACCGAGTAGGGGAAGTCTTTCGCTTCCGAATAGGTCTTTCCCGCGTCCCGGGAGATGCGGTATTCCACCCAGCCGTAGACGGAATGTCCGCCGCAGCGCGTGGGGGAACAGTTCGCGTTGAAATCGATGAAGGTCCCCGGGGCAAATTCGGTCATGGCGTGGGTCATGTGTCCGCTGCGCCTGCGCTTTTCGTTGTCGATATAGACGGTCGGTTCGTCGATCCGCACGCGGTAGCGCTCGTGCTCAAGAATGATCTGATTCATTTTTCACCTCATGTTCCCATTCCGGCGGGACGGTTCAGTCCGCGTATGCTTCAAGCATCTTTTCGAGCTTTTTCAGATACACCTTTTCGTTTTTGGCATATGCCGAGGCAAAGTCCGTCCGCCCTTCCCGGACCAGCTGGACGAACAGGTGGCCCGCCGTGGAGAGGGCGAAGGAGTTGAGATAGCCGACGTCGAAGATCAGGCTGTCCCGGATGATGTCCAGCATCCGCGCGCTCTGCGCGTCCCGGTTGTATTTGTCTTTCAGGGCGATGTCGTAGTACGCGGGGATGACGGTGGACGAGCTGAGTGCGCACATGGCCTCCGTTACGAGACCGACGAATTCGGGATCCGATATCGTGGCGGGGAAGAGCATCAGGGAAAAGATGTCGGTCGAGGTGGAGTAGTATTTCTCCTGCGCGTCGTCGTATTTCGGGTAGGGGACGATCCCGAAGTCGCTGTCCATCTCGCGCAGCTTTGCGGAAGTCCGCAGATCATGGGCGAAGATCAGCGCGCGGTCCTCCTCGAATATCTTCTGCAGGTCTCCGGAGGAAACCATCATCGCGCAGTTGCTGCCGTCGAAGAACAGGGCCTGCATCTTCTCGAGCGCCCCGATCATCCGCTCCGTGTTCATCGTGTAGCTGAGCCACCTGTCCTCGCCGCGCTTGACGACCTGAATGTCGAAGGCGGGCATGTAGGAATCGATCGCGGTCGACCAGTAGCTGATATATCCGTACAGATCGTCGGCGGTGTACCGTCCGTCGCCGTTCAGATCCCCCGAAACGAGGGAGACGGCGGACAGGAGTTTTTCAAACGTCCATTCTCCGTTCAGGACAAGCTCGTACAGGTCACCCACGCCGTAGTCTTCAACGAGCTTCTGGTTGAAGTACATGCAGACCATGTCCTCCCATACGGTCAGGGCGATGTCCCCCGTCATGGCGAACAGCTTCCCGTTGATCGTGAGGGAGTCGGCGATCTGCGCGGACCACCACCGCTTCGAGACGTCGATATAGGGCACGTCGTACCAGTTGATGAAGAGATCTTTCTGGACCGCGCCGAGGATCATGGCGGCGTATCCCGCCACGATATCGTACTCGGCGTCCCCCGCCATGATCGCGGCGTTGAGCTCCGGATTGAACCGGTCCCCGCTGCCCCAGGTGGTCGCCCGGTCGACGGTCCGGATGCCGATGTTGTACCGGCCTTCGAGCATGTCGTTCCGTTCGTAGACGGCGTCGTTGATGATCTCGCCCGTCATTTCGTCGGTATAGAATTCGTATTCGTAACCGGTGCGGAGAAGGATGGTATAGTCCCTTCCCCCGAAATCCTTCTCCGGCAGATAGGAGAGAAGCTCGGTTTCCTCCGGCTCGGTTTCGGCTGCGGCGGGAACCGGGCTGTCCGGCACAGTCTCGTCGGAGACCGTTTCCGGCGTCCCGGCGCAGGACCACAGCGCCTCCGTCAGGAGCAGCAGCGCGAGCAGCAGTGCGATCTTTTTCATGGGATCCTCCCGGTAGAATATATATTACTTTTCAAACTTTTTCAGCAGTGCCGGCTTTTTTCACCGACTTTTCCAGAGCAGGGATGTTCTCTGACCGGAAGGAATTACTCAATATAAAACCGGAAGCTTCCGTTCCCGCATTTCCCGTTTGTCTCCACGATGAACCAGACCGTTCCCGGTTCCATGGATTCGCAGACGGAGTTAAATTCCTGTCCGCCGCGGACGGTAAACAGTTCTTTTTTTCCGTCGCCGCAGTCGTAATACACGACCGCCTCGCCCGTCCCGAGCTTTGCGGTACAGCGGACCTGCCCCGCTTCCTCTTTGTATTTCAGCATAAAAGCCACTGTGCCCTTCAGCTCGTAAAAACTCATGGAGGCGGAATGCAGGCCGTTGGAGCGCACCAGCCCGAGCGCCATGTAAGAGGAGCGGTACGCGCCGCATCCGCTCAGACAGACGGATGAGAGGAGCAGGACCGCTGCGAGAAAGACCGTCAAAACCCGTTTCATTTTTTCCTCCGTTCGAATGTTCTGCAGCAATCCGTCAAAATAATGACACCGGAGCTGCCTCACCGAAGAAGTGGCAAAGTGTCGCTTTACCCCGTCATTCCGAACCGGTGACCGCGTCACCGGTGTGGGAATCCGTTCTCTGCCCGGACGGAGGACGGAAAAACGGATTGCCGCGACCCCTGCGGGGTCTCGCAATGACAGATCTGCCGGGTGCGGCAAATTCGGAGGATCGCTATATGTTATGTTCCGCGCGCGGCGGGATCAGCCGAGTTCCTCGAATTTCTTCAAGGTCTTTTCGATGTTCTTTTTGGCTACCTTTTCCTCCCGCGCGTAGTGGGAGGCGAAAACGTTTTCCCTCTTCTTCGGGATCGTGTCGGCAAGGAGCAGGTTCAGTCCGCCCCAGCTGTAGATCAGCGCGGGGTCGTATACGATGCCCGAGAAGGTGATGTCGAGCATCTCCGGGCCGGTTTCGTCATACATGTATTTCCGCTTGCAGGAGATGTCGTAATACGTATACAGCGTCGTATCCGTGGATTCCCACGCCAGTGCCTCGAGCATGAAGCCCGCGAATTCCCGGTCCGCGCAGGTCATCGGGAGCCCGAAGAGCATGGCGAACTTGTCGGCGAGCGTGTAATAGTCTTTCTGTGCTTCGTTGAACTTCGGGTAGGGGATCACGTTGTAGTTGATGTCCGAATCGGAGAGGGAGCTGAGGGAATGCGTGAACCCGTTTATGAAGAGCCCGCGACCCGCCTTGAACACGTGGCTGGATACCGACCAGAAATCGTAGTCCACTTTTCCGCTGAATTCGTCGCAGAAGAGGGTCCCGAGCGGCGTGCACGTCAGGGCGATCGTCTTGTCGATCACGTTGATCATGTTTTCGCTGTTCATGACGAGAACGGGGAGGTCGTCCGCGTCCTTGGCCACGATCCGTCCGCCCAGAGCGAAGACGAAGACCTTGAAGGCGGTATAGGAATCCATGGTCAGGCCGTACCGGTCCGCGTCCGTCATGGCGCCGTCGCCGTCCACGTCCTGTCCGGTCTTTTCCACCCAGTCCGTCATGACGTCCACTGTCCACGTGCCCTCGCGGACCAGCGGGATGGGATCTTCCAGACCCAGATCGGTCAGCAGATCCTTGTTGTACATCAGCACGTTCACGCGCTGCTTGTCGGACAGGGCGAAATCAGAGGTGGTAAAGTACAGACGGTGCGCCACACTGACCTGTTCGTTGACCTCCGGGTTCCACCAGGGCTTGGAATAGTCCACGTAATCGAGGTCCCGGATGTTCTGGAAATCCCCGCGCAGCACGACCGAGCCGATGGATTCGGATACGCAGAACGCCAGATGGAAGGTGTCGTCCCCGGCCATGACCGTCTGATGCAGACGGTCGTGCGCGGTCTGAGAGGAAACGTCCCCTTCGATCAGGGTGTTGTAGCGGTTTTCGATCGTGAGGTTCCGGTTGAAGATCGCGTCGTTCAGCGCGTCCCCCGTGAGCTCGTCCGCGTCGATTTCATGGTTGGAAAACTGCGAATAGGTCGGGTTCGTCTGTCCGATCACCCGGAACGTCTTGCCGCCCCAGTCTTTTTCAGGGAGGGCGTTCGGCTGTCTTGTCTCCGGGGCGTCGGTTTCGACCTCCGCCGGCGTTCCGCTCACGGAGACCGGGCTGTCCTGCGCATCCTGCTCGTCCGTCTGTCCGGGCTTTTCCGAGCAGGCTGCTGCGGGGAGCAGCATGAGGGCCGCAAGGATCAGCGCGGCGGTTCTCCTGAGTATTTTCATGAGATCCGTGCCGTTTCCCGTTTTCATCTTTCGTTCCTCCTTTTCATCGCGTTTTCTGTTTTCCGCGGTCCGCGCGGCTTATCCTTCAAAGTCATGATACCCGATTTGCCGTGTTTTGTCAAGAGAGTGAGGGGGAGAATTTTATGGGGAAAAAGGGCTGTCGCATTAACCTGAAAAAGGAGAAATGCGACAGCCTGTTTTCTATCCAAACCTGTTAGTTGTACTTTTTCTCCTTTATCTGAGGAGCCGGTTTGATCGGAGATCAAACCCACAAGTACCGAAAAGAGGAACTTTTGTGAAGTCTTGGGTATTCCGACCTCTGCCCGGTTTCATCGGGATGAAACCGAGTCGTGATCAGGGTGCCGCTTGGTTTCATCTTTGATGAAACCGAACACCCACGCGACCTTTTGAAAAAGGTCGATCAAAACTATCAAAGCGTTTCGCGACAGCCCCTTCGCGGCATCTGTACGCCCGTTTGCGCTGTCAACCGGACAAAGAACCGAAAGCTCAGTTTTTCTCCGCTTTGTTCTTGCCCGTCAGCTTGTATTTCCACGTTCCGAAATAGAAGACCGGGAGCTTCATCATCCGCTTGATCCGCCACGGCTCCTTGCACAGACGGTAGAACCACTCCAGCCCCAGCTTGATGAAGATTTCCGGAGCGCGCTTCACGATCCCGGCGTATCCGTCCAGCGATCCGCCCAGACCGAGCAGAAGCGTCACCCCCGGCATCTTGCCCCGGTTCGCAAGGATCCACTTTTCCTGCGCAGGCGCTCCGAGACAGACGAACAGAACGTCCGTGCCCGAGAGGTTGACCTTTTCGACCGCCGCGTCCGATTCCTCGCCTTCCTTTTTGAAATACCCGTCCGCGCATCCGGCGAAACATAAGCCGGGATGCTCTTCGAGGAGTTTGTCCCGCGCGGTTTCGGCAACGCCCGGTTTTCCGCCGAGAAAATAGACGCCGTAGGGAGATCCGTCCTCCTTTTTCATCGTATCGAGACGGCGGAGCAGTTCCCGGCCCACGTCATATCCGGCGACGCGTCCCCCCGGGAACGGGGTCCCGAGGATTTTCCCCGCCTTGACGACGCCGATCCCGTCCGGCGTGATGAGCTCGGCCGAGTTGATGACGTCGTAGAGAGAGGGGTCCTCGATGCAGGCCTGGACGATTTCGGAGTTCGGCGTGTACAGCGCCGTCTGCTTGCCGGACCGCAGCGCGTCCGTCAGGCGGGATACGGCCTCCTCAAAGGTCACGCTGTCAAAGGTCACGCCGCGGATGTTGATTCGTTCGGACATGGTGTTCCGCCTTTCTGCATGGTTTCGGAATTGAATGAACCTAAAAAAACGCGCCGCTCGGACGCGTTTCACCGGAAGGCCGGATTATTCCTCCGGAACAACCTTTTCAAGGTAGCTTACGACGTCTCCGACCGTCAGGAATTCGCGGACATCTTCGTCGCTGATCTCAATCCCGAACTTTTCCTCGCAGTGCAGCACGAGGTCCGCCAGTTCAAGAGAGTTGATGCCCAGATCGTTGACAAGCTCGGCTTCGGGGGTAACGTCGGCTTCGTTGACGGAAAGTTCTTCCACCAGCATTGTTTTCAGGGTTTCAAACATCGGAAGGGTTCTCCTTAAGTAAAGTTCGCTCGGCAGGAACGACAAATTTTTCCTTCTCTCATTATATCGGTATTGCGCTCATCTGTCAAGATATTTCGGAAACAAAAATACAAAAATCTTCACGTTCCCGTCTTGCAAAAGACGGAAGGATCGGCTATAATAGAGAAAAAGCCGCGGCAGGCTTTCTCATTTAAACAAGGAGACAGGATTATGAAAACCAGCGTCACCTCTTACAGCTTCGGCGGATATATGGCCGAAGAAAAACTCGGATACCTCGGCATCATCGACAAGGCGAAGGAATTCGGCTTCGACGGCATCGAATACGTGGACGGCGGCTATATGAATCTTCCGGACGCCGCGAAAAAGATCAGGGAACGCGCGGCGGAAAAGGGCATCGAGGTCGTGACCCTCGCGGTCGGAGCGAACTTTTTGCAGACGGATCCCGCGAAGATGAAGGACGAGATCGCCCGCGTCTGCGGCATGGTGGATTTTGCCGCCGCGATCGGCGCGAAGTGCATGCGCCACGACGTGGCCGGCGGCTTCCATGACGGCAGGAAGCATTCCCGCGGGTATGACAACGCGATCGCTATCGTGGCGGACGGCATCCGCGAGGTCACGAAGTACGCCGAGCAGAAGGGCGTGAAGACGATGACCGAGAACCACGGCTACTTCTCCCAGGACGCCGCGCGCGTCGAGAAGCTCATCAACACCGTCGCGCACGACAACTTCGGCGCGCTGGTCGACCTCGGCAACTTCATGTGCGCGGACGAGGATCCCACCCTCTCCGTCGCGATCATGGCTCCCTATGCCTTCCATGTGCACGCGAAGGACTTCCACTGGAAATCCGGCATGGACGTGAACCCCGGCGCGGGCTGGTTCCAGACCAGAGCGGGCAACTACCTCCGCGGCGCGATCATCGGCCACGGCGAAGCGAAGATCTACCAGAGCATCCAGACCCTGAAGAAGAACGGCTACGACGGATATGTCACCGTGGAATTCGAGGGCATGGAAGACAACCTGAAGGGCATCGAGCTCGGCCTGCAGAACCTGAAGCGCTTTATCGGCTGAAACCGACAGCTGACAGGCTGTCAATCGGAACGGGCAGCGAATACCGAAAAAGAAGGAGGCACACGATGGCGGAAGACCTGAACCAAGACCGGGCTTACAAAAAGAAAAAGAAGCGGATCCTGATCATCGTACTCGCCATCGTGACGCTTCTCGGGGCGGTGAGCTACGTGTTCACCTATCACGGCGAAGACGTCGCCGCCTTTTTCCGAAGCCTGAAAAGAGGCAAAAACGGAGCCCACTCCGATTACTCCGACGAGCTGAGGAGCTATTTGTTCTATAAGACCGATTACAACCTCGACCCCACGAAGGACGAGGAGTATATGGGGCTTGATCGTCAGCTCTGGTATCACGACGGCAGACTCGGGGTCGGCTACGATCTCGACGACGAGGACGCGTTCATCGGTTTGGGCGACGCGGTCCTGTTCTTCGCCGAATATTTCAGAACCGTGATCGCGGGCGATACCGACAAATACAACGGATTCTTCACGGACCGCTATATCCGCGAATTCGGCGAACACGTCCGGTTCGCGCCGCAGATGCTTTACGATATCCATATCCATCAGCTTTCGGAAGCGACATCCACGAACGGTTCGGGTTCCTGGACGTTCAAAGTGGAATACAAGATCCACCGCAACGACGGGACCTTCCGCAACGATATCCCGTCGGACGGCTCGCGGCCTCTGTATTTCAACCTGGTCGGAGACGCTTCCGGGCATGTGCTGATCGATTCCATTTCCAGAAAACGCAGCGGCTGAGAAAAGAAAAACAGAGAGAAGGAATCCGCTCCGGCGGATTTCTTCATATTGAAGTTCGAATATTTATCCGCCGCACAGGAGGTTCCCCATGCCCCCCCTCTCCGTTCTCATCAAACCGGCGTCCGGTTTATGCAACATGCGGTGCCGGTACTGCTTCTACGCCGACGTCACGGAACACCGCGCCGTCCGCTCCTACGGCGTCATGTCGGAGGATACGGCGGAAGCGCTCATCCGCCGCGTGTTCGAATTTGCCGACGGGGAGGCCGCTTTCGCGTTTCAGGGCGGGGAGCCGACTCTTGTGGGCACGGACTACTACCGGTTTTTCATCGATACGGTGAACCGCCTCAACACGAAAAAACTCCCCGTCCGGTACGCCATGCAGACGAACGGGTACGACATGCCGGACGGACTCTGCGAGATCCTGCGCGACAACCGCTTTCTCGTCGGGGTATCGCTCGACGGAACGGGGAGCCTGCATGACGCCGCGCGGATCGACGCCGCGGGGGAAGGGACGTTCAAAAGAGTGAACGCGGCGATCGCGAAGTTCCGCGAATACGGGATCGAGTTCAACATCCTCTCCGTGCTCACGGAAAAGAACGCGAAAAACATCGCCGAGATCTACCGGTATCTGCGGAGCCGGGGTTACCGGTACGTGCAGTTCATCCGGCATGTGGACGGCTTCGGAGACGCGGAGGAGCCGTCGGAGTGGTCTCTCACGCCGAAGCGGTACGCGAATTTTCTGAAGACCGCGTTCGGGTACTATTACGACGACATCATGGCGGGGAAGTACATGAGCGTGCGGGAGTTCGACAATTTCGTCCTGCTCGCCGCCGGTCAGCCCGCGGAATGCTGCGGCATGAACGGTCCCTGTCCCGCGAATCTGGTCGTCGAGGCGGACGGCGGCGCGTATCCCTGCGATTTCTACGTGCTGGACGAATGGAAGCTCGGAAACGTGAAGGATTCGTCCGTCCGGGAACTGCTTGAATCACAGACCGCGAAAAGGTTCCGCGCGCGCTCGCTGAAAATCGGCGACGAATGCCGGAAGTGCCGCTGGTACGCGCTCTGCCGCGGAGGGTGCGCGCGCTACCGGGAACCCGCCGGGACGGACGGACTCGGAAGGAACAAATACTGCGAAAGCTATTTGGAATTCTTCCCGTGGGCGGCGCCGAAGCTGGCTCAGCTTGCGCGCATGGCAAGGGAAGGGAAGATCAAGGGATAACCCCGGAACGGCAAGGAGGCATCCGATATGACCCAGCGCGAAAACATGCTCCGCGTCATCCGCTTCGAGCGTCCGGACCATATTCCGGTCATCTTTGCGGTCAACGAATCGGTGTTTTCCCATTATGATCCGCACGCGGTCGAGGAACTGCTGGAGTCCCATCCGATCATCGCCGGGAAAAGCCGGATGCGCTGGGATCTTGTTCCGAAGAATAAAGAAGAAATCGACAAAGACGTCACATATTACGACGAGTTCGGCGTGGAGTGGAAAGGCGCGATCGACGGGATCCGGGGCGTGATCCAAAAGCACCCGCTCGCGGATTTCTCGAAAATCCGCGATTACCGATTTCCGCCGATCCCGCAGTTCGATCTCGAAGGGGACCGGGCGCGGGTGAAGCAGGCGAAGGAAAACGGCCGGTTCACACAGGCCGGACTCCCGCACGGGCATACCTTTCTGCGTCTGACCGATCTCTGCGGCTTCGAGAACGTGCTGATGGGCATGGCGGACGAGGACGAGGATCTGATCGGGCTGATCGGAAAGCTCGAGGAATACAACGCCGCGTTCAGCGATCTTTACGCCAAAGTCGGATATGACATGATCAGCTATCCCGAGGACCTCGGCATGCAGATCGGGCCGATGATCTCCCCGGATCTGTTCCGGAAATACATAAAACCCTCCTATCAGCGGCTGATGAAGCCCGCCCGGGACGCCGGCGCGATCATCCACATGCACTCGGACGGCGACGTGCGCGCGCTTGCGGACGACCTCATCGACGGCGGCGTGGACATTCTCAACATCCAGGACCTTGTCAACGGGATCGACTGGATTCGGGACAGGTTCTTCGGCAGGTACGCGATCGATCTCGACGTGGACCGCCAGAAGATCACCGTCTTCGGCACGCCCGCCGAGGTGGACGCGCTGGTGCGGGAGGAAGTCGAAAAGCTGTCGACACCCGCCGGGGGACTCATGATGATCTACGGCTGGTACGCCGGGACGCCGCTCGAAAATATCAAGGCGCTCATGGACGCCTTTGAAAAATACATGTTTTATTGGAGCTGATCTCATTTTATATCTGCATAAGCTTCGGGAGGACACGATGAAAAAGCAGATTGCGGTTCTGTTCGTTCTCTTCGCGCTGATCGTCCCGCCCTTTGCCGCGCTGCCCGTTTCGGCCGAGCTTCCGACAAAGACGTTCGACATTCCGGAGAGCGGCCTCTGGTTCCGGTTCGACGGAGACGCGGAGGAGGCGTCCGGCGCGCTGACCGGCAAGCTCCGGGGCAGTCCCGGGTTTGTCGAGGGAAGGGACGGAACGCCGGAAGGGGCGATATACTTTGAGACGGAGGACCAGGCTGTCGCCCTTCAGATCGACGACGTCGAGGGAAACTGGACGGCCAGCTTCTGGGTAAAGCCGGACGCCGTGACCAAGCACTCCTTCCTGTGTTCGAGCATAACGGGGTCCCTGCGCGTGATCCAGGACAACGGGAAGGTCGGGGCCACCATGAACGGGATCGTCGACCGGTCGGTTCCGTATCAGATCCCGCTCGACACCTGGACGATGCTGACATTCGCGTACGATGACGATATGGAGCTCACGTCGGTGTATGTCAACGGGGAGTTTTTCGACGGCATGTACGGCTGGCAGACGCTCGGGCTGACCCTGATCGGCAACGACGCGCCCGAACAGAAGGGGTGGCAGAGCGCCCCGCAGTACGCGCTCGACGATACCTGGTTTTTCGGACGCCTTCTCACGGACGAAGAGATCCTGAGCCTGTACGAAACGAACACCGTCCCGCCTCCGGAGGAGATCGTTCCTTCCGAACTGTCCGATGCGGCGGAAGCGGAGCCTGCCGGAGAGGCGGAAACCGAACCGGAGGCGGACGAGCCGGGGGACATATGGGAAGCTGAGGATGACGAGGAAGACGTCACGGAGGACTCTCCCGCGGAAGAAAGCGGAACCCGCGCACCGAAGCCGGGTGCGTATGCCGTCCTGATCCTGATCCCGCTCGCCGCGCTGTTTCTCATCTGCGCCGGCTGGCGCGCGCTTTTCGGAAGGAGTAAACCATGAACCGGAAACTGTATCTTGCCGCTCTCGGACTGCTCTTTATCGTTCTGCTGTTCGGCGCGCCTTTCATGAAAGCGGCGTCGGACGCGGGGGTGCTTGAGGTCCGCGATCTCGGCAACATGGGAGAAGAGGTAGAGTACTATGACGGTACGCCCGTCGACGGAGCATTGAACGCCCTCGTCCGCCTCAAAAAGTCCTTGACCGATGTGTATACCGACTGCATGCCGGGGTATTACGAAACCGTATTCGCGTACGGCAAGGCGCGCGACACGCTGAACGCGCCGACTGCCGCCTTGTACGCCGACATGAGGGCGAACGCCGGGAAAAAGCCGCAGGAAGCGCCGCAGCAGACCGACACGCTCTCCGCGGACAGTCCGGATCCGGAAGCTGCGGGGACCGAACTGCCCGAGGAGACCGAACCCGAAGCCGTTGCCGATCCCAGGAATGAGGTCGTGTCCGTGTCTTCGACACTGCTTAAGACCACGGGCACGCACCGGTACTACCGGATCGAGGCCGAATTCGGGGACGGATTCAAAACTTCCTTTCTGGACACGGCGGTCGTTCTGACGGACAAATCGAAGGAATCGCGCGTCAAAATGCAGGCGAAAAAGCTGAATAAGATCGCCGCAGCCGATCCGGATGTGAATTTTTATTTCATGCTCTTTACCCGGATGCAGGACACGGACTATTACGAGGACGTCATCGTCGGCGAGGAATCGACGGAGAAGTACGCCGATTTGTTCCTCTCCCTGCTTGACGAACGCATCACCGCGCAGAAATGGGAGATCGGAACGCTGCGGGACAGGGTGGAACGGGTCTACCTGACGGATCACCACTGGTCGACCTACGGCAGTTACCTCGGCTTCTGCCAGCTCTGCAAAATGATCTGTCCGGATCACGAGCCCGTCGCGCTCGGCGAAGCGATCGACTTTCCCGAGAGCCGCTTTTACGGCAGCGCGGCCAGGACCTGCCAGACGCTCGATCTCTGGGATCCGTTCGTCGTATACGATTACGACCTCGGGAAATACAAGTGTTCTCCCTCCTGGAGGTTCAACCAGCAGGTCAAGAAGCTCTCGAAGGAGAAGTACGTCACGCCGGACGTGAACATCTACGCGGTCTTCTTCCCGGAGGTCTACGTCGTGGAGTATCCGGAAAACAACACCGGACGGAACCTGCTCGTGATCGGCGACAGCTATACGCAGGGCTTCGTCGAGCTGCTCGGAAGTGCGTTCGACACGACGGTCGCGTTCTACTACACGCACTATGCCGGGATGAACTACCGCGAGGTGATCCGCGAATACGGGATCACCGACGTGCTGTTCGAGCAGTTCTCGGACAGGATCCTGTTTGATCTCTACGGGGACGATCAGCTTTCCGCCATCGTTCTGGACTGATCGGAGGGGTACGCATATGCTGTTTTCATCAATGATTTTTGTCTGCGCGTTTTTCCCGCTGTTCTTCGCGCTGTATTACCTCATGCCGGACCGCAGGCTCAAAAACGCGCTGCTGCTTGTCTTTTCCCTCTTTTTCTACGCGTGGGGCAAGGTCGTCTATCTCCCGCTGATTCTCGCCGCGTCGCTGATCGGCTGGGGCGGCGGACTGTCGATCGGCGCGTTCCGGGACAGGAACAGGCCGGGGGGAGCGCGCGCGTCGCTGATCGTGTCGCTCGTTCTGCTGCTCGGGATGCTCGGTGTGTTCAAGTACGCGGGATTCTTCGCGGAAAATCTCAACCGGATCGCGGGACTTGCGCTCCCCGTGCCGGAGATCGAGCTTCCCATCGGCATCAGCTTCTATACCTTCCAGATCCTCTCCTATGTCGCGGACGTCTACCGCGGGGAGGTCAGGGCGCAGAAGAATCCCGGCATCGTGATGGTGTATCTCTGCGCGTTCCCGCAGCTCATCGCCGGCCCGGTCGTGCGGTATAAAACCATAGAGGAGGAGCTGACCGGCCGGGAGGTCGCCCCGGACGACGTGTACGCCGTGGTGCGCCGCTTCGGCGGCGGACTCGGGAGAAAGGTCCGGATCGGCAATGTCGCG
>JAEEGL013939453.1_pt1 | contig 13726 bp, 10 predicted proteins | sample 9134231 | NCBI WGS metagenome assembly JAEEGL01 (sample SAMN16246548, study PRJNA631951) | gut metagenome | biome: gut microbiome; feature: rumen; material: fiber-attached | host: Bos | place: Iran: Karaj | collected 2018-10 | reverse complement strand
GCAGAAAACTGCATCATACTCTCGCAAGCACTCGAAAACATCGGTCTCAAACGCGGCACATACCTCATCAAAATCAACAACCGCAAGATTGTAAACGGACTCCTCGCCTACTCCGGCATCACCGACAAGGAACAGGAAATGTCGGTAATGCGCATCATCGACAAACTCGACAAAATAGGCATCGACGCCGTGGCTCAGGAACTTGGCAAAGGTCGCGTGGACGAAACCTCCGGCGCACAAATCCCCGGTCTGGGGCTCGCTGTCGAATTAGTTGACGTTATCATCAACTATATAAAAGACTTCGAGCAGCACGACACTCGCCGCAACGTAATCGAAAAACTCAAATCCAAACCCGCATACGAAAACGACACCTACAAGGAAGGCGTTATCGAACTCGAACTCATCGACCACATCCTCGCCGACCTTGGATACGACGAACAAGTGGCGATACTCGACCCCGGTATGGTGCGCGGTCTCGGATACTACACTGGCCCGATTTACGAGGTAGAGTCGTTGCAGACATACAAAGATGCCAAAGGACGCGAACGCCGCGTAGGAAGTATCTGTGGCGGTGGACGTTACGACGGACTTGTAGAGAATTTGCTGCACGTCAAAGTACCCGCTACTGGCGCGTCTATTGGCGTTGACAGGCTCGCCGAATTGCTCACATTGACGGGTCAAGTGCCGGAGCAAATAGACGGCCCGGTGATTGTAATCGTATTTGACGACGACCTCATGCCGCTCTACCAAAAGACCGCGATGACTCTCCGCGCCGCCGGCATAGACACCGAAGTCTATTACGGCGCAAAACGTGGCTTGAAACATCAGATGGCATACGCCGACCGCAACAATTGTCCCCTCGCCATCATCATCGGCGGCGACGAGGCTGCCAAAGGCGTGGCATCGGTCAAAAACCTCAAACTCGGCAAACAACTCGCCGACACTATCACCGACAAGAACGAGTGGAAACAGCGCGTCCAAAAAGAAATCCCGCTCGACCAACTCGCCGACGAAATCAAAAAGATGTTGGCGGCATAAACAAAAAAATTAAAACGAATTACAGCGAATTAAAACGAATTACAAAGATTTTTTACAAAATAAGTAATTCGTTTTAATTTATTAAAATTCGTTTAAATTTATGTTTAAAAAAAATTTATGGCAAAATCATTGTATTATTGGAAATAAAATGATAACTTTGCCGCAATTAAGAAACGACAAGTACAAGAAACAAAAACAAACGGCAAATTTTTAGAATTTGAAAAACAAGAAAAACAAAAACAAACAAAATGGGACTTTTTTCATTCTTCACGCAAGAGTTGGCGATGGACCTCGGAACGGCTAACACCGTCATCATTATGCACGACCGCATTGTGGTGGACGAGCCGTCGATTGTCGCCATCGACCATACAACAGAAAAAACTATCGCCATCGGCATGAAGGCACAACTCATGCACGGCAAGACGCACGAAAATATACGCACCATCCGTCCGCTGAGGGACGGCGTGATTGCGGACTTCAAGGCTGCGGAGATGATGATTCGCGGCATGATCAAGATGGGCAACCGCAAAAGGATGCTCTTCCAACCCGCTATAAAAATAGTTGTGGGCATCCCCTCCGGCTCTACCGAAGTGGAACGCCGCGCCGTCCGCGACTCCGCAGAACACGCAGGAGCAAGGGACGTGTGGATGATTTTTGAGCCAATGGCAGCCGCGCTCGGTATCGGCATCGACGTAGAGGCACCGGAAGGCAACATGATTGTGGATATAGGCGGCGGTACCACGGAAATCGCCGTTATCTCCCTCGGCGGCATCGTAGTAAACCGCAGCATCCGCATCGCTGGCGACGACTTCACCGAAGACATCATGGAATACATGCGCCATCAGCACAATATCAAGGTATTTGACCGCACGGCTGAGGCCATCAAGATAAACGTAGGCTCGGCAATCACCGACCTCGACGACCCGCCCGCAGACTACATGGTGCGCGGTCCTCACCAGATGACTGCGTTGCCGGTGGAAATCCCGATTTCGTACCAGGAAATCGCCCACTGCCTCGACAAGTCGCTCGGCAAGATAGAGGCTGCAATCCTCAGCGTCCTCGAAGGCACACCGCCAGAACTCTACGCCGACATCTTCAAAAACGGCATTCACCTCACCGGCGGCGGAGCGTTGCTCAGGGGATTGGACAAGAGGCTCGCCGAAAAGACCAACCTGCCCGTCATCGTGTCGGAAGACCCGCTGCACGCCGTGGCTCGTGGCACAGGAATCGCGCTCAAAAACGTGGACAAATTCCCGTTCCTGCTCAAATAACCCCAAAAACAAAAGAGGTTGCTCAAAGCCCCAAAATTAAAAAACAAGGCCGCAGCAACCTCTATTCAATATAACTAAACGCATGGACAGTCTGTTCAGATTCCTAAAAAGGATACATTTCCTACTGATTTTTTTGTTGTTGGAAGTGTTGTCGATAGTGATGCTTGTACGTGGAGACGGCAGGAGAAATGCGGTCTTCCATACGTCGGCAAACTACTTAATCGGCAACATATACGACGTTACATGGAATTACGTGGGATACTTCCATCTGAGGGAGGAAAACCAAATGCTCATGCAACAACTCCTCAACACCAAGACCAATTCCAACGAATACGTCGTGGCAGACACCGCGCAATTCCACGACCACAAGGACTCCACCGGGCGGCTGGCGTACAGGCTTATCAAAGCATCGGTAATCAAAAACTCCGCAAGCAACCAAAACAACTTCATCACCCTCGACATCGGCAGCGAACTCGGCGTAAAACCCGACATGGGCATAATGTCGGCGGCGGGCGCGGCGGGCGTAGTGGTCGCAGTGTCAAAACATTATGCCCTCGCAATATCGCTACTCAACCGCAAGACCGGCATCTCCGCAAAACTAAAATCGAGCAACTTCTACGGCGCGCTCGAATGGCTCGGCGACGACTACCGCTACGCCATACTCAACGAAATCCCCAACCACGTAGATCTCCACAAAGGCGACACCGTGGTAACGAGCGGATATTCGGCAATATTCCCGCCCGGACTGCCCGTGGCGACCATCGAGGAGTTTGCCCGCAACAGCGACGACAATTTCTACTCCATCAAGGTAAAATTTTTAACAGACTTCAAATGCCTCTCCAACGTCTTCGTAATCGACAACATCTACCAGCAAGAGCGCAAGGAATTGGAGGCAGAGGAAACCAAATTTGTGCAATAAATGGATTTAAAGGCATACGGCAAGATATTATCAATGTTTCTGATATTGTTGCTGATACAGGTAATGGTAATCAACAACATCAACATCGGCGTATGGGGCGTCACTCCGATGTTCTACACGCTTTTTGTGCTGGCGTTGCCGTTTGAGACGCCGAGGTGGGTTCTGTTGGTGTTTGGCTTTGTGATGGGCTTTGCCGTCGATGTGTTCTGCGACACGCCGGGTCTCAACGCCGGAGCCACTACCATGATGGCGTTTGCGCGTCCGTGGGTGCTTGGCGTATTGGCGCCACGCGACGGCTACGAACACGGCACACGCCCCTACCTGATGCACATGGGATTCATTTGGTACTTGTATTACAGCGCGGCTCTCGTGATGATACACAGCACGGCTTATTACATATTGGACGTATTCGGATTCGCGCATTTCTTGAAGACGCTGGGACAGATAATCCTCACCACCATTTTTACGGAGATATTCATAATTTTTTCACAATACATCGCGTTTAGGAAACAATGACGGCACTCTCCATATCGCTACTCGCCCTTGGCGCAGTCTCCACGGCGTTTTTCTCAGGAATTAGAGCCGCGTTATCGTCGTGCGACAAGTTGATATTGGACATCGACATCCGCCAACGCGCTATCACGCAGGGAGTTGTATTCCGTCCCGCCGACAATATCGGACTCTGCAACACGCTGATGCACACCGGCGAAATCGTGTCGCTGTGCCTTACGGGCATAGCCTTGACGGCGTTGATGGGCTGTTTTAACTATCCCGATGCCTGGATGCGCCCGGTGATGACTTTTGCGGCTATTTTGGCGGCAACAATCATATTCGACACCCTGCCCGCAGCACTCATGGCGCGCAAGAGCAACGAGTCGCTCAGGCATTTTGCGGCGGTTGCGTCGGGGATTTCCAATCTTATTTACCCGTGGCTTTACGTGGTGCTGTTTCCCGTGGTGGCACGCGCCGACAAGAGGGGCATCGACAAGTTCCATGAGTTGTTGCCGTTTCAAGACAACACGCCAACTACCACAGACACAGCCAATTATCAGGACAACGACTTCAAGATTTTGCTCAAAGCCTTGGACTTCACCAACATCAAAATCCGCGAATGTCTTATCCCGCGCAACGAAATTGTACACGCCGACATCGACGACAGCATAGAGACCTTGACGGAGCGTTTTATCAACAGCAACTACTCCAAAATCCTCATTTGCGACAAGACCATAGACAACGTGAAGGGCTACGTCAATGCGCTGGCTCTCTTCAAAAAACCAAAATCCATCAAGAGCATCCTCACAAACGCCATCGAAGTACCCGAAACCATGACGGCGGAGCAACTCTTCAAACTGTTTATCAAACGTCGCCTGAGCGTTGCCATCGTAATCGACGAATACGGCGGCACGGCGGGCATGATGACGGTGGAGGACATCATCGAGGAAATCACCGGCGAGATTGAGGACGAGCATGACAACCAGGACTTTATCGAAAAACAGACCGGACCCAACGAATACATCCTCGCGGGTCGCCTCGAAATAGACTACCTCAACGAAAAATACAAAATCGGTCTGCCAAAATCCGATGATTATGAGACACTTGCCGGTTATATCCTCAAACTCAACGAGGACATCCCCAAATACGGCGACGAAATCATAGACGGGCCTTTTACCATAAAAATCCTACAAGTAAAACGCCCAAAAATAGAAATAATCCGCCTGCGAGTAAATCGCGGCAACCAACCACAAACCAAAAACGACAACAAAGAAAAATGACCAACGAAATTAAATATTCCATAATCGACTCCACCAACGACGAGGCGCAGCGGCAGTTGCAAAACGGCATCGCGCCCAAGGAGGATTTTGTAATCCGCGCCGACTTCCAGACCGACGGCCGAGGACAGCGCGGCAACACCTGGCACTCGCCAAACGCCATGAACCTGATGTTCAGCCTCGTGCATTACCCTGTGAAATTGGAGGCGCGGCACCAATTCATGCTGTCGCAGGCGGCGGCGTTGTCGGTGGCGGAATACCTCGCTCAGAAGGGCGTGGCTGACGTGTCCATCAAGTGGCCAAACGACATATACGTTGGCATGAAAAAAATATGCGGCATGCTTATAGAGAACGCCGTGAGCGGACATTACATCCGTTACAGCATCATAGGCATTGGCATCAACATCAACCAGACCGCCTTCCCCGACAACCTGCCAAACCCCACGTCGCTCGCCATCCAGACGGGCAGAGAGGATTACGATTTGGACGCCGAATTTGCAACCATCATCGAAATCCTGCGTCAAAACATAATGGGCATCAGCACCGCCAACGCCGATATTCTGATGAAGCGTTACAAGGCGATAATGCTCGGACTCGACCGCACTCTCATCTACCGCAGCGGCGGCAAGGTGTTCAAGGGGATTATCCGCGACGTCGATAAGCACGGATTCCTCACCGTGGAGGACGCCGAGACGCACGAGGCGCAGCAATACGCCTTCAACGAAGTCAATTTAGTAATACCCGAACAGAAAAAGTAAAAACATGAAAATCAACATATTACGAATAATAATTACAGCAATTTTCTGCACGATATACGCCACCGCCGGAGCGCAGTTTTACAACGGACACCAGATGGAGTTTGGTCAAAACCGCGTGCAATACTCCGAGTTTGAGTGGATGTACTACCGATATCCAAAATTTGACACTTACTTCTACCAACAAGGCAAAGACATCGCTCAATATACCTGCGACCGCGCCATGGAAATAATCCCCGAAATGGAGAAATTTTTCAGCAAAACGTTGCAGAGGCGTATAATTTTTGTAGTCTATAACAGGCTGGCGGAATACCGGCAGAGCAACATCGGACTCGTTAGCGGCGACGTACAGAGCAACCTCGGCGGCGTTGCCAAGATTATCGACAACAAAATACTCCTCTATTACGACGGCGACCACATCAAATACGACCAACAAATCCGCGAGGCGGTGGCTCAGATTGTACTTGGCACCGCGCTCAACGGCGGCGGCATCCGCAACCGCGTACAGAGCGCGGGCAGCACCTCCGCGCCCGAATGGTACGCCGACGGCCTCGCCTACTACGCCGCCAACACTTGGAACGCCGAAATAGAAGACATTTTGAAGGACGGTTTTGAATCGCGCAAATACCGCAAAATCAGTTATTTGAGCGGCGACGACGCCAAATACGCGGGCTATTCGATGTGGTATTACATCAACCGTTGCTATGGGCGCGACGCTATACCAGGCATCCTCTACCTCACTGGCGTCAACAAAAATCCCAACCTCGCCATCAAACAGGTGCTCAACGTCAAATTCAACCAACTAAACAAGGACTGGGTGGCGTATTACAACGACAAATTTGGCATCCCCAACGGTCGCCGCATACCCAAAGACTCCGCCCCGCACGACAACGACATCATCTCCAAATACAAGCGCAACACCCTCTACGACAGGCCTATGCTCTCGCCAGACGGCAAATACACTTTCTATTGCAGCAACAAGCAAGGCCGTTACAAGGTGTTTATCATCGACAACAAAACCGGCAAGCGCAAAAAAATCCTCGCCCGCGAACACCGTCTGCATCAGGTGATTGAATACAACTATCCCGTAGCGGCGTGGCACAAGTCGGGGCAGGTAGTAAGTTTTGCAATAGAGGAAAACGGCTACGCATACCTCTACCAATACAATGTTACCAACGGCAAAATGACTCACCGAATGCTGGCCAGAATAGACAAGGTGTACTCCATGTCGTACAGCGACGACGGCCTTAATATGGTGATGTCGGTACAGATGTCGGGCTTAACGGACATCATTGTAATGAACGTTGCGGCAGGTTCTTATGAACAGATTACCAGGGATTTGGCAGACGACATCGACCCTCAGTTTGCCGACAACTCCACCAAGATTATCTTTGCCTCCAACCGCCTCTCCGACACTATGCGCGTGGAGAAGATAGACGACCACGACAAAATAGGCAAGACTTACGATATATTCATCTACGACTACAAAAAAAAGTCTAACGTACTCCGCCGCATCACCAACACAAAGTACGAAAACGAAACCTCGCCAGCGGAAATTGCGCACCTTTCGTACTCGTACCTCTCCGACCGCAACGGCATTGTCAATCGCTATGCGTCGGTGTACGACAGCACAATTATCGCCATAGATACCGTGGTTCATTACCGCTACACCAACGACTACAAGCCCGTCTCCAACAAGCGGCACAACATCCTGCACCTCAATCTGAACAAGCCGCAGGGCAAAATATCCTTCAACTCGCGCAACCGTGGGCGTTACCTGATACAGACCGAACCCATTGAGCGTCAGGCTGGTATCCCGTCGGTATTGCAACCAACGTATTTCCGCAATATCGTGGACAGGCATCAGCAAAAAACCGATTCGATGGAGATTGTAAGGCGGCACAAGGCCAAGATTGAACGACAGCGCATCGACAGCATAGTTGCCAACCCGCCCAAAAACCTCATCCACCCCGACAGCATGAAGTACGACATCACCAATTACTACTTCGAGGAGGAAAAGAGCCTTGCACACCAACTGATTTTTTACAAAGAGGACTTGAAGGCGCGGCACATCAACGAAAAGGAGGAGCGTCCCATGCAAAGGATGTATTTCACCAATTTCTATACCGATTATCTGGTGAGCCAGGTGGATTTTTCGTCGCTAAACCAAGGCTATCAGCCATTTACAGGCGGACCATATTACTTTGATCCGGGCGTGTCGGCGTTTTTCAAGGTCGGCATCAAGGATTTGTTTGAGGATTACAAACTCACGGCGGCATTCCGCATCGGCGGCAATTTGGATAGTTACGAGTATTATTTTTCGCTCGAAAATCTCCGCAAAAGGCTCGACAAACAGTATGTCTTCCACCGTTACACATACAAAGACGACAACTATATAAAAGTTGCCACCAACGAGGCGATGTTTGTGGCAAGTTATCCGTTTAGCCAAATTTCGGCGGTGAAGGGTACTCTCGGCATCCGCTACGACAAGGCCGAATATCTCATCATCGACTCTTATAGCCTCGATCAAGACCCTCAATATCAGGTGTTTGCCAAGGCAAAGGCAGAATATGTTTTCGACAATTCGTACCAAATCACCACCAACATTCCGAGCGGCATACGCGGCAAGGTCTGGAGCGAACTTTACCAACAGTTGGAAGGCCGCTACGACATCATTTCGTCGTGGGGATTTGATTGGCGATATTATCAGCCGCTGCACCGCTGCATGATTTTTGCAACCCGCGTGGCTGGCGCAACGTCGTTTGGCACGGGCAAAATCCTCTATTACCTCGGCGGCGTTGACAACTGGACTACTTTCTCCTCCAACATAAGCAAGCGTTTCGACCAATCCATCCGCATCGACAACGAGGAAAATTACATTTATCAGGCGGTGGGCACCAATATGCGCGGCTTTATCCAAAACTGCCGCAATGGCAACACTTTCGCAGTGGTGAACACAGAACTCCGTCTGCCGCTGTTCCGCTATATTTTCAACCGTCCGTTGAGTAGCAAGTTAATCAATGATTTTCAAGTGGTTGGCTTTTTTGACGCGGGTTCTGCCTGGACGGGTTTCATCCCCGGCAAAGACAATGCCTACAACAAATATGACCTCACCGACGGTCCCATCCGCATGATTATCGATGTAGAAAGGCCCACAGTGGTGGCTGGCTATGGTTTTGGACTGAGGACTTCGCTCCTCGGCTATTTTCTCCGCTTCGACTGGGCTTGGGGCATAGAAGGCCACGTGGTACTGCCCCGTCAGTTCTACTTCTCGCTGGGGTTGGATTTTTAGGGGATTTAGTTGTCGGTCAAAATTTTGCATCATGCCAAACTACATCGAACAGTTAACCTCCGCATTGCAATCCTCGTATGCGCGATACAAGGACAATCCGTCGCCGGAAAACAGAGCCGCACTTACGGATGCAATGTTGGCAATAAACCTCTTATACGCTCACGAGGGCATGGACGAGGAGTTTGGCAAAAATATGATGCAACTTATAAAACTAAACAATTCTTTGCTTTCCGACGAACAAACCAACCGTTTGGCGGATAATTTTTCGATTCTTACGCAAAAAATTAGAGACCGAATTTTTCAGCATCCTGAAATTTTGGACTCGTTGTTTACCTTGATGCTCGAACTCAAAATAAATCCCCAATGCAAAAATTATGTTGCGCTCTACAAAAGCATCCACAGATTCAGAAAAATTTGGAAAGGGTACATCGATTTTTGCAGGTGGTGGAATTTTGAAAATTTCACGGCTTTGGATTACGTCATAGAACCAGGCGCAAAAATGTCGCTTGCAGAATCTGCATTAATTTTTTACACCAAACGCCTGATTAACACCGATTTTCATGAAGACCTCGCGAAACTTGCCGTTACCTTTATCCGAAACCTATCAAAATATCCGCTGACGATATATTCCAATTATTACATCGCAAAACTTTTGGTAAGGCTCAAATACAACAACGCTCTGATACGCAGAATTTTGCGACCTTTTATGATAACCAAGGCAATGAAACCGTGGGGGTGGCATCTGATGAGCAAATCTTTCAATTGCAACGATGAATTTATCGAAAAATTTTCGTGCTTACTGTTGGCTTTGGAGTTTGGCAAAGTCTTCCCCGCAACTATTGTCAACGACATTTATTTGGATTTGGCGATGATGTTCCACAATATCAACGAACTGCCGCAAACCAAGTTTTTCCTTGAAATCTTCCTGAAAATAAGGCGCGAGGCGGGCTACAAGATTCCGTTTTATGTCAAAAAAATCACCGAAAAACATTGGTACGCCACCACCGCCCCACTCCGCCCCGACACGTCTTTCAACTATAAGGAAAACTGCCGCAACATCCTCCGCCGCACCACCACAGCGGACGCCGCACTGTACGAATGGCTGTGCCAAGATTTGATAACGCGATTCCCGGAGTCTATACAGTGGAGCCAGGATTGGTACGACACGATGAACGAGGGGGAAAGGATATTTTAATTTGTACTCCACCCACTTCTTGAAATAGCCGCCTTTGCCTTGCAGGGATAGGAAGAGGAGTTTGGTGATGCGGTAGGCGGAGAAATGGGACAGGACGCCGAAATAAGAATTCAGTTGAAATTCGTTGGCGGCAGCGAGTACTTGGGGCAACTTGCGGGCAATGCGGCACTCGAAAAGGGTGCCGCGCTGTTTGTCTTGTTCAATGATTTCCGCGAGTTGCATTTTGCTGTGCTTTTTTTGTTTTTTTTTGTTTTTTTTGAAACTCAGAAATAATTTTTTAGTTTCTCGGTCGCGCCACGCCCTTGAGTGGCGCGGCTCTCCCTCGCAACTAAAAAATTATTTCTGAGTTGTTGGTTATTGTATTTTGTTAATTGTTTTGCCTGTTTTGATGGTTGGTCAAAAACAGGATAAGTAAATTCTACTCACGAACAAGACGAACACGATAAAAAAGGCCCTTGTAGCTCCTGTAGCTCACGCCCGGAGTGCCCGAAATGAAGTACAAGTACCAGGCGTAGCCGTCGTAGGGCTCCGTACTCGACCAATAACAATCATCAAATGCCAAAGTAATGTAAGCATTAGAGCCGTTTTTACTTTTTATCGTATTACCACTAATAGTAGTATTGCTTGTATTTATCAAGTCTTCAAGTTGCGTTTTGCTCGGAACAGCAGAACCAGAAGGCGCACCGGTTGCGCGATTAGCCCAAGTAACGGAAGTCTGCGAATCATAAGTGTACCATTTTGCACCTGCGATTTGTACGTAATTGGCAAGATAAAGGGTATAAGTAGCCGTTACATTGCTACCGTCTTGGGCAGTTGCAGTGATGGTAATTGTCTGTGTTGAAGTATTCGTATTAGGTGCTGTGATGGTTATTTTGCCGGTGTTTTCGTCAACAGTAACATTTGTTGCATTTGAAGTCCATTTAACAGTTTTGTTGGTAGCATCGGCAGGCAAAACGGTAGCAGTCAAGGCCTTATTGTCGGTAGTTTCTGAACCCCATACGTAGGGATTGCTGCTGCTTGACGAAAAGCCGCCCGAAATGGAGATACTTGTTACTGCCTTTTTCTCCTTTACCGTGTAGATTGTGCCGTCTTCGGTTTCCTTGCTACTACTGCCCATAACAACACCCGATGGGATTACGTAGAACTTGCCTTCCTCGACCGTGATGTCTTGTCCGCCAAGTTTTGCTGTCTTGTCGCACAATGCCTTGATGAATGCACACCTGACATAAACCTTGATGTCTTTCGTGTTGTCCGCCTTGTCCTTCAAGGAATACGCGCCCTCGCTGCCCGTTACAACGAACTCGGTCTCGAAGTAGCCGTTTTGTACGGCAACGGCAAGGGAGGTGTAGTCGGTACTCATTGCAGTGGGGGGAGTGCCGTGCTTTGCTTTGAAACCTGTTGATGCAGTGAGTTTGGCGGCATCGGTGTAGGTGATGGTAGCATCATAGTCACCAGAAGCACCGTTCTTGAATTGGATTGTGCCAGATACACCGTTGGTCTCATCGTTGAATGTGAACGCCTCTGTACCTTGGAAAGCGAAGTTCACATCGTCCGTTGTGGTTACCTTGGAGAGAGATTGGCTCGCCTTGCCTGAGATGGTGATTGTCTTGGCGACGGGTGTGTCAACAACCTCTGCCTGCACGGGATCGGGAGTTGCCACATTGTCGATTGCCTGATTGCTGTCGTCCTTGCTGCACGACGTGCCAAGGAGAATCGCTGCCGCGATGGGCAGGAATTTTATGAATCTGTTTTTCATTGCTGTGCCCTCCTTGTTTTACTCCTCGAAATCATCGTCGGAAAGTCCGTTTCCAAACACACCCCTTCCGCTCGCACTGCTCGTGATGAGCAACGATGCCTGATTGTCCAAATCCACCACCTCAATCTGTGGCGGGACGTAGTGCTTGCGCTGTGTCGCTACGTCGGCGACTGCTGCTTTGTCTAAATGCTTGTTCATTTTTTTGTGCATTAAATAGTTAAAAAATTATGTGAACTATAATTTCAATGGGATTGGCGCGGTTAGAGTGTTCCAACACAAACGCAAAAATCCCTTGCGGAGGGCAACAATGATGCTACCTTCCGCAAGGGATGTATATATTATGGCGCGGCGGCAGAGCCGCCACTATCTTTTGATGTATAAGACCTAAGTGTAGTGTAGTGTAGTGTAGTGTAGTGTAGTGTAGTGTAGTGTAGTGTGCAAGTATCGTGCCATGGTTGTAAAGTTTTTCATAATAATTTCTAATTAAGGTTTACAATGAGGCAATTTCAGATGGGGTGAGGCCAGTCAATTCGCTGATTTCGTCAAAGGAGAAGCCTTTTGAAAGCATCTTGCGGGCGGTGGCTATGGCTTGTTGTTTTGCACCTTCGGCAATACCTTCGGCACGTCCATCCACTTTGCCCGACGCATACGAATAATCGGTCGCGCTCTTTTCGTTGCGCATTGCCTCTATGTGGCGGAGATAAATGGCTCGCTCAGCCTCAGTCATATTAGAGCGTTTCAAAACTTCTTTTGCCTCCACAAGACCGGGGACAGATGTGTCATCCTTGATGCTGTTGTCTTTGAGAAATGTCATCCATTCTTCCAAAGCGTTTGCAATAGACGGACGGAAAGCGTTGATTCTCAACAATGTAAATTCAGGGAACAAATCGCCGACGGTCTGTTTTTTAAGTTTGTACTTGCGGCGTTTTAATTCATCTTTTTCCTGTTCCTTGGCGAGTTCTTCCTCGGTGAGTTCTTCCTTGCGGGAGACACGTAGAATGTCGCCCGTCCTCACGCCGCGAAACTCCGTAGTGCCACGGTAGATATAATCGCTGCCCTCGCCAAAGTCATAATAGACTATGGCTATGGAATACACCTTCTTGATGCGGTCGTAGTCTTCGCCTTGCCTTACTTGCTCGGTAACTGCATTGGACACACCAAACAATATCCTTTCAAGGAAGTACGTATAACGCGAGGTCTGCACTTCCACAACAAAGATTTCGCCGTCCTCGTCCTGCGCCTTGATGTCAACACGGTTGAACTTCTCTTCGGAAGTATCCTGGTTGCCCTCGCTTTCGAGAATGGCCTGTATCTTGCATTTTTTCCCCAAAATTACCTCGATGAACCCTTCCAACACGCCGAAGTTGGCCTTGTTTCTCAGAAGTTTTTTCATCGCGTAGTCAAAACGGATAAGTTCGCTGCTCTGCATAGTTGATTGAATTTGTTTGGTTTTGCGATTGTGCAAAGATAATAAAAATGACCTTACATTTGCAAAAAAATAACAAAAAATAATTGACGGTCAGCGCATAATTTGTAGAAACACCAATAACAAAGCAAAGACGGCCGTGAAATTCATCACAGCCGTCTTCGTTTTGAAAAATTAGGCGATTACCTACTCTCCCACATTGCATCGCAGTACCATCGGCGCAAGCGGGCTTAACTTCTCTGTTCGGGATGGGAAGAGGTGGTACCCCGCCGCTATCGTCACCTATAAGGTCTTAAAAAAATCTT
>JAEEGL013564428.1_pt1 | contig 13726 bp, 8 predicted proteins | sample 9134231 | NCBI WGS metagenome assembly JAEEGL01 (sample SAMN16246548, study PRJNA631951) | gut metagenome | biome: gut microbiome; feature: rumen; material: fiber-attached | host: Bos | place: Iran: Karaj | collected 2018-10 | reverse complement strand
CGAAGCTCAGATCCGCAATCGATGAGCTTCTTGAAATTAAGAAGAGGACTACGGAAAAAGAAGAAAATCCACAGCTACCCGTGATCAAGTCATTCATAGAATCAGAGATAGAAAAACAAAAAGAAATCGCAGACAACATGCCGGATGATCATAATCATGACCGGACGGCGCTGGATAAATTGTTCCTGGGAATACTAGATAAGTAAATGAACCTGATCATTGAAATATTGGATAAGTAAATGAACCTGATCATTTGAAATAATACAAATAGGGAAGAATTATTATGAGAAAAAGAACACTCGCATGCTTACTTGCAATGACAGTTACAGCAGCATTATTCACCGGATGCGGAAATGGCACGCAATCAGGAAATACAAATAAAGATGCGGGTCAGACAACAGGCACTGAAACTACGGATGGATCAGAGTCCGCCGCGGACGGCACCGCCAACACAGCCGACGGCAACGGCAACACCACCGATTCCAACAATACCGACGGCAGTGCCGCCGACTCCGATGCTACAGACGGAAACGACAGCGGAACAGACGGCAACACAACTGACGGTAACGGCAACGGCACCGCCAGCGACTCCGACAACACCGCAGGAGACGACTCCGACACCTCGGCCAACTCAACCGACAAGAACTCCACCGCCGCCAAAGCCAATTCCGAGAACTCCACCGCCGGCGCATCAGCCTCCCCCGAGGACCTGAATACCTACGCCTCCATCCTGGACGTGTTCTACTACAAACTGGAGCAGCAGGTGACCTATGAGGAATTCTATATAACAACGCCTTTTAATTCTATGGCGACCTATGCTTACTCCGTGGACGGGTATGATAAGTCCGGAGCACTTGACTACACGGGCTTCGGCTTCATGGACCTCAACGACGACGGTGTGAACGAGCTCCTCATCGGCAACATCTCCGATGACAAGAACCTGGATAAAATGATCTACACCATCTGTACCATCCATAACAACGTGCCCCATAGCACGGTGACCAGTAGTGACTATCAGAGGTTCTACCTCTGCGAGGATAACACCATCGGTTTCGATGAACCCGATACTTACTCATTTACGCAGGCAGGCCTTCGCAAACTATCCGCAGATGGTAAAAATACAGATCTTATAGAAGCTGTCGAGAGCACCAGTGAAAATGACCAGACCATCTGGAAGCAGACAGATGCCAATGAAAACACGACCGTGCTTTCCGAGTCGAAGGCAAAATCAGCATTGGCGGAATATCGCAGCAAAAGAGTGCAGGCGGACCTCATACCTTTTTCCAAATACACTCCCAAGGAGTCTTACGATGTCTACGAAGGCGATATGGGCGATGCTTTTGGCGCGGGCTATTCTTCCTGGCAGGAGGGATATCTTGATTACCTCAGTGAAGTCGATTCAGAGTATGGCTCCAATTCCTACGCCCTCATATATGTCGATAACGACGACATTCCCGAACTTGTGGTTGATACAGGCGTTGAAGCCGGCGGCTGCCAGATCCTGTCATATTATGACGGACTGGTCACTGTTCTCCAGACCAACAGACTCTATTTTGAATATGTGGAAAAAGAAGGCATCCTCGTCAATTCAGAAGGCCATATGGGCTACTACTACGACTATATATATTTATTGAAAAACGGAATCTGGAAACAGACCTTCAACGGCAATTATTATGAATTTGCGGACGATACCGATCCCCAATATGACGAAACAACGGGAAGATATATAACCCTCCACTACGAAATAGACGGAGTGGAGACAGATGAAAAGACTTACCTTGAGAAGTTCAGCCAGGCTTATGGCAAGGGACATATGCAAACTCCTGAAGACTATCTGACATATGATGAAATCATATCGTACCTCAAGACAGGAAAAGGCCTCTCAGCCGGTCACAGATACGAACTCTTCGTGGAGGACTGCACCTGGGAAGAGGCTGACAGGAAATGTAAGGAAAAAGGCGGATATCTCGTCTCCATGACTAGCGAGGAGGAGTTTGAAACTGTAGACAACCTCATCAGAGAGCAGGGACTTCAGAAAACCTGCTTCTATATAGGTGCCACCAGAGTAGGGACATTTGGCTGGCACTGGGTAGAACCCGGACTTGCCCAGAATGAGCTTTCCTACAACGGCCCTTGGAAACACTGGCTTGAAGGACAGCCGAGCTACAGAGAGACCCTAGATGACGGCACGGAGGTCCAGGAGGAATACGTCGAATACATCTACAGAAAATCCGATGACAAGTTCTATATGAACGATATCCCCAACGACGTAATCGGGCTTTACCCCGGATACAAGGGACGTATGGGATATATCTGTGAGTATAGTGAATGATATTTGTGACAACAACCATTCTTCAAAGAGGCCGCGTTCATGATGGAACAACTGTCTTTTTTAACAGAAGAATATGATGATCCCCGCGCTCCCATGAGACTTGGCTGGAATCTCTGGCACGGGTGCACCAGGGCCAGCACCGGGTGCATGCACTGCTACGTGTACAGAAGAGATGAGTCCATCGGCAAGGACCCGACTGCGATCCACAAGACAGAGAGCTTTAATCTCCCGGTCAGGATCCTGAGGTCAGGAAAATATAAAGGAAAATACAAAGTGCCAAGCGGTTCGCACATAGATACATGTTTTTCCTCTGACTTCTTTCATCAGGGTGCGGACGAATGGAGAAATGATGCATGGGAGATGATGCATGAACGAAGCGACTGCACATTTTTCATGATCACCAAGAGACCCGAGCGCATAGCGGACCACCTGCCCGCTGACTGGGGAAACGGATGGGAGCATGTCACCATTGCTGTTACCTGTGAAAATCAGGAGATGGCAGATAAGAGACTCCCCATCTATCTCGAACTTCCCCTTCGGCACTATGCCGTGATGATAGAGCCCATGCTCACTGCCGTGGACCTAAGGCCATATATAGAAAAATACAGATCGCCGGATGGCACGCCCAAAATAAAACTTGTCAGCGCCGGCGGAGAGTCGGGAACGGAGGCAAGAGTCTGTGACTATGATTGGGTACTAAATGTTCAGAGTCTCTGTAAGGAAAACGGAATCTCTTTTTACTATCATCAGACAGGAGCGAAGCTCATAAAGGACGGAAGGCTCTACAACATCCCGAGAAAACTTCAGCATATCCAGGCGCATAAAGCCGGACTGGATATATGAGGAGAAAAGCTTATGAATATAAAAAAGAATATTCGCTTCATCTTAATTCTTTCAATTTTGATGGCATCCTTGGTGTTTGTAAAAAAAGAAGTATCAGCTGCAAATGTTGTAGATAGCGGGTGGTATCGCTACGGGATTATTACATGGACAGTATATGATGATGGAAAAATGGTATTCCGGATATCAGAAGAAAACAAAAGCGAAGAATCGAGCGAAAAATTGCATACTGATTACGCTTCTTTTGTCAAATATATTGAAATACCGGATGGATTCACCGAGATATCCGAATTCAAGGGCTTTACAAATTTAATAAGCATCAATATTCCGGACTCCGTAACAAGTATAGATCGCGGTGCTTTTGCCGGTTGTACGAGTTTGGCAAGTATAGAAATACCGGAATCCGTCACCAGTATAGAATCTTATGTCTTTTATGGATGCACAAGTTTAGCAAGTGTAAAAATACCGAAATCCGTCACCGGCATAGGACCTTATGCCTTTTATTACTGTATAAGTTTGGAGAGTATAGAAATACCGGAAGCTGTCACCGGTATAGGTAAAAGCGCCTTTGAAGGATGTAAAAGCCTTACCGGTATCACCATACCAAATGCTGTCACTACTATAGAAAGTTCCATTTTCGAAGGATGCACAAGTCTTACAAGCATTAAAATACTCAACCCCAAAACTGATATAAAAGGGGATGCCTTTAAGGGATGCAAAAATATTGAATACATCGAAATGCCGGAATCTTTAATAAATCATATAGATATCTATACAGTATTTGCCGGTACAAAGTGGTTAAAAAAATATAAGCTCACTGAATACCCCATAGGTAAAGTTTTTGACAACGGCACTTTCAGATATAAGATTATTTCACACAATATAAGTCCCAATAAGGACATATACGGAGAGGTCAGTATAGTTGGCAGGACAAAGGGCAAGAAAAAATCTGACAGCTCTGTACTTGTTAATAGCGTATGGGATGACAAGCTGAAATTCAATATTACCTCAATCGATCAGTATGCATTTAAGAATGACAAGTATATGACATATGTGTATATTGATTCAGAACACTTAAAAAAGATATCCCAAGGTGCTTTTCAGAATTGCAAAAAATTAGAAAGTTTTACTGTCTACGGAAGCTCATTAGAGTCAATAGACAAAGAAGCATTTGCAAACTGCAGAGCTTTAAATAGCGTTATGGTAGGTGAAAATTCAGGTTTGACAACAATAGGAAATAGCGCATTTAAAGGGTGTAAAAAGTTAAGAGAGGTTGAAATCTATTCACTAAAATTAACAACCATTAAGAAAAATGCATTTGGAAATTGTGGCGGGAAAGGAAAATTTATAAGTATTTCCATAGCATCTAAAAACCTCGATAAGGTCGAGAAAAAATCCATTCCTGACTATGCAAAAGTCTATGTGTATAAGCCACTTATTAAGAAATATCAGAGAATATTTAAAAAGTCAGGCTACAAGAAAAAGCTGGCTGCCGGTTGGACGAAAAAGGAATGGAAGAGCGATTTTCGTGAATATGAATAAATGATGTTAAAAGCATCGCTGCGGCGGTGCTTTTTTCATGCGGTGGTACATTTTCTTACAGACCCGAGAACATTTGTGCGGAACACCTGTGCGACGTGGAGGTGTCCTTATTGGACTCCTGCTTTGCTAAAATTCAAAATGTAGAGGAAGCGGTAGCCCGGGACAGTGATGGGGAGACAGTCCCGGGCGGTTGGATAGCGAATGGAGGTATTTATTATGTGTGAGTTCATGATTGACAATGGTATAGTGATCGACGATATCGAAGGTGTGATGGAAGGAATAGCGAAGCTCAGCGGCAAAGAGATGCCAAGCCCTCAGACTATCAAGAAATTTATTACGAATGAAAAATCTACCAAATTTTATATAGACGATAAATGCTCGTGCAAAATGCAGCCCGATCGGGACACCATATATCTATGGCTCGATAGCGGCTACACCAGCTACTACGGAGATCCCATAATGATATCCCTTCTCAATAAAGGGACAGGCGGATATACAGGCCACTTCTATGGAACCATGGATTCTCTGGCAGGAAACATCGGAAGCTATTATCCGCATAACAAAAGAAATATCAAAAAGAATCTGGGGTCACTCAGGATCAAATATGACAGCAAAATCTCCGCAAGAGACCATGCACATATAAATGATGAGCAGGAATATCTCATCAAGACCAGCAATGAAGACAGTGCAAACACAGTTATGGCAGATCTCATCAAGGGGCTCAATATCGAATATCAGGAAGTGGATACAGCGCCTGAACCGGAAGTGGTACAGGAAACCGTGAAGGAAGAGCCCGGCAGCCATATGAATAAATTTGAAAAGGAGATAACCATAGGTTTACTCCTCGACACGATGGAAGAGAGGGATGCATATATTGATGAACTTCTTGGCATCATTGAGAAGCTGAACACTGAGCACAAGCTCACCCAGGAAAAGATGCAGGAACTTGAAGAAAAGAATGCTGAATATAAGAGAGCATTTGTGGAGATAAGGGCTACCATAGCTGATCAGAAGGAGGAGAATACAGAAGTCATAGGTGAAAATATCGGACATGATCTTCTTGGAAAGAAGGGCAAAATATTAGTACTCGGCGCAGCCTCTCTCGATGAGAAGACCATGAATGGAATAGCAAAACAGTACGGATTCGAAAGACGAGACTTCGTATACGAAACAGACTATGAAAAGGTAAAGAGTATGGCAGGAAGAGTCTCCTACGGCGAAAGATATTCAGCAATAATCCTTGGCGCCTGCCCGCACAAAGTATCGATGCTTGGAGACTACAGCAGCTTCGTAGAAAAGTGTAAGAACGATGAGAACCTTCCGGATACCTATGAGACCAGGACAAGTTCCGGAGAACTCAAACTCACAAAGGAGTCCTTCAGAAAGGCACTGGAGGCAATGATGAGGGATCTGATGGAAAAGAGACAGATAGCATAACAGAGCAGATGTAGCTGATAACCGGTTTAGATAGGAGGCATATTATGACAGGACCTTTTGATAACATTTTTGGAAACACACCCTTTGACCTTAATCGCGATGGGCATATAGATGCGGGAGAGTGGTCGCTCATCAATGACACACTGTTCTCGGATAATAGCAGCTCTTATTCGGATGATGAGGATGATTACGACGATGACGATTCAGATGGATTCGAGAGCGACGGACTTGAGGATGAGCTTGAAAGGTCAGGGTTGGATTTGCTCGACCTGGAGATGATGGATCCGGAAGAGCGCCGCGAAGCACTGGAGGATGCGGGCTTTGATGCGGATGACTTTGATGATTTTGATTTCTGATGGGAAGACGGGGAGGAGTGTTGTTTCTGAAATTGGTAGAATTGGTAGAAAAAAGTCTCCCTGTTAAAGCATGTAGGCATACGCTATGATGAGATTGTCCGGACGGGAAACAAATAATTAGCAGGAGGACAAAAGATGAGCGAGTATAAAACCAGGACATTCAATATTGATGGGAAGGAGATGCGATTTGATAGAGAGGTATTTCAAATAGTATTCAAAACCTATGCCAAAGAACATAATATGAAGCTTGGTGCGTTGGAAGAACTAACGGCAGGAAAATTAGACGTAACAATTGATGCTGTAAGGAACTGGCGTAAAGGAGTAAATGGTCCGGGAAGTGAAGAAGATATTCATAAGCTGGAGAATTTGCTTGAACTCAGAGAAGGCCGCCTGCTCAAGGACATTAACGGAGGCAAAGAGATGACAAAACTTTCTGATAGACAGGTTGTGGCGACAAAGAAAGTATATGATGTTTTGGTAGAGTTTTTATGTGAATTCCTGAATACTGATGGATTCAATACTACATGCATGAGTTTCAGAGACACAGGTGAATCAGATCCGGTACAGGCAACATATGATTATATTGAGAAACTACTTAATAAGATTTATCTCGTCATAGAACAGGAGTACTTTGATCTTCAAGGAACTGAGCTATATAACGATCTAAATGAATTTGCATATGATGATCTCGTTAATACATACAACGGGAAGGTTAGCCTTACATATAGAGTGGCAGCAAGTATGGAAAACGAAGGTGAAAAAACATTTGATGATTATTGTGATGCCATGACAAGACTGAATTCTATTCTTGAAAAATATCTGTAACTACAAATTGACATGATTGTACTATCCTTTCTAGATGAGGCACCGCTACGGCGGTGCTTTTTCATTTCTATATGAAAGCTTAAGAAGTGTGAAGAGTGCTATATTTGATGGGCAGAAGGGAATAAATTGGACTATAATATAAGAGTATATAGCTATTAGTTCGTACAGTAGGAGAATCTTCATGGAAAAAAATATCGTAATAACAGATACTTACATGATGAGTTTATCTAAATTGAGTAATAATGAGAGAAAACAGGCTATTAATACTATAAAACAGATGAGAGAAGACTTGTCTATTCCATCTCTTAGTGTACATGCAATTGATCGTGAAAAGTGTGATCCAAAATTTCGTAGTGCTAGGGTAAATAGCGACATTAGATTGATATTTAGAATGGATGGAAATTATTGTTCGTTGCTGTATATTGATCATCACGACGCTGCTTATGATTGGTGTGTTGGAAAGTACATTCAGAAGACAGATTTTGGGGCAACCTATATTTTCGATGTTGTTAAAGAGGAAGAGCGACTTAAAAGTTTTACAAAAGAAGAAAATGATGAGGATTATTACGCAATTGAGGGAGGGTTAAAAAGGAATAGTATCAATGAAAAAGAATTGATAAAACTAGGAATTGCAAAAGTACATGCCACAAACTTATTAGAAATCAATGACGATGAATCATTCATTGAATATATAGATATATTTCCGGAAGAGCTTCAAGAGGCTTTAATGGACTTGTATATGGGTGAAAAAAACTTTGATGTCGTGTTCAATGAACTGAATGATAACATGGTTGCTACTGAGAAGGATATAGACATTGGTGAAAGTATGCTCCAAAAAGACACCAAAAGAAGATTCTATGTAACTCAAAGCATGGAAGAGTTAGAGTACTTGATGGATAATGAAGCATTTGAAAAATGGACGATTTTTTTACATCCGTCACAAGAAAAATTGGTGAAAATGAATGTTAATGGTCCAATGCTTGTAGAAGGTGGACCTGGAACAGGAAAGACTGTATTGGGAATGCATAGAGCGGCATATCTGTCAGAGAATGTGTTCAAAGCGGAAGATGGAAAAAGGATCCTTTTTTGTACGTTTAGTAAAAAGCTAGCAAGATATATATCGGATAATATTGAAAGACTTTTTGAACAAAAAGGTGTTGTAAATAATGTCGATGTTGTTGGAGTTGATTCATTTATTTCTCAAGAACTAGGTGCTTATACACTTAATGTTTCAATGAGAGATTTCAATAAACTGGCAAAATACGTTTATGATACAGGTGAATGGAAATATAGTTTTGATTTTTATATGTATGAGTATTTTCAGGTTATCGAAAGGTTTGGGATAGTTTCGTTAGATAAGTATTTAGCTGCTGATAGAACTGGAATGGGTATTGGGCTAAATGAGAATAACAGAAGGGAAGTCTGGTTATTTTTTAGAAGGTTATTTGAAGAGCAGAGAAATAGGGGGATTTCTACATTTGTTAATCGTGCTGAAAAACTTGAGATGATGCTTAAAACTGGAAAAGTTAAGTCCAATTATGATGCGATAATTATTGATGAGGCACAGGATCTAGAGCCGAGTAAATTAAGAGCTATAATATCTTGCATTAACCCTGGACCGAACTCGGTAATGATACTTTCTGATGATAACCAACGTATTTTTAACCTAAGATCTTGGAAAGGTGATATAGGAATAAATATAGTCGGCCGAACATACTACTTATATCTTAATTATCGTACTACAAAGGAAATCAGCGATTATGCATCGGTTGCTTTGTTTAAAGGTAAAGAGAAAAATGATTATATGAAGAGTTACAAGTCAATTGTAAAAGGCAACGATCCGGTCGTACAAGGTTATAAGGATGAGGAAAAAGAAAGAGAGTCTATAGTTGCCACAATAAATGAACTAATAGAAAGAGGAACTGAAGCAAATCAGATTTGTGTTGTATTTCCCAATAATAATGAAGTTTCAAAGTTTGAGGCAGTATTAAGGAAGCATAATGTTGCATATATGATATTAAAAGATGACAAGGTACCAAAGGATTCAGAAGGAATATGTATATGTAATGTAAAAGGGATAAAAGGGCTAGAGTTTAGTTGCGTAGTTATCGCTGCATCAGATAAGTATGGAAGCTGGGTTGAAGGTAGGTATGATGACTTTGAAGACTCTGATGCAAAGATTAGATATATGAAGCAAATAGATTGTGAAAGGTATGTTGCAGCAACACGAGCAAGAGATGAATTGTTTGTAACATATACAGAGGAATAATAATGGTTTTTCCCAAAATGAATTTTGAAGGAAATTCAAAAGCTGAGGATGAAATATGGAATAGAATGAATAAAATCCTGCCTGATAATTATTTGTCATTCCACAATTATTTGTTAGACTCTCAAGAGGTTGATTGGATTTTATTTGTTCCTGATTATGGTGTGCTAATTATTGAGATAAAAGGTTTTTTGCCAAAAAGCATATCATATGCGATAGATAATACAAATATACTCATGTCTAATGGTGGTTTGGAAAGATCGCCTTATTTGCAAGCAAGGCGTTATTGGAAAAAAATGTTAGATATGATTGCTATTGAAGACGGTGATATTTCTAACGTATATATTGCAAAAGCAATATGCTATCCATATTTATCGGAAGAAGATGTTATAGACAAGCAGCTAAATAAACTATGTGATAGAAAGTTTATCCTTACGAGAGAAGATATATCAAACTTTGATATTCTTGCTGAAAGAATAAGCAAGATTTTTAAAGCAACATATGAAGTGGCGATTCCAGATGGATTAGAAAATGGTTTTAATGAAGATATTAAGAATAAACTTGCAGAGTTTTTGTTTCCTGGATATAACACTTATATCGAGAAGGAAAATAATGCAGATGGAGATGACATTCAAAGCAAGTACTCTATTTTAGTTTCATCAAATTGCAAGAATGAAGAGAAAATTGACTACTTATTCGATGAATGGAAAAAAGGCGCAAAAATAATGTTCTTTTCATCGCATAAGCCAGATGTTGATGAATTGAATGAAAGGGCTAAAAAGTATATTTCGGAAATTGCTGCAGAAGAGAAGTTAATTGATGATAAGAGCATTTTTAATCTTAATGCCGAATATAGCGACAAAATAGTTGACTCTTTTGAAATAAATAATGGTGAAAACGTAGATTACTATTTGGAACAAATTCAAAATCTAGGTAATATTGTAAAGTTCAATGCAGAGCAATATCGGGTAGAACATTCTGCAACAGAGGATATGGTAATTAAGGCTGGTGCTGGTACAGGTAAAACATACTTACTTGTGTCACGCATAGCCTTTTTGTGCTGGAAAAAGAAATATTCTGAGAGAGATATTCTAACGAAATTTGTGCTAATCACATTTACAAATGATGCAACTGATGAAATGAAGGAAAGGCTGGAGCAATACTTTGATAAATTGTTTCTATTAACATATAAGCCACTCTATTTTAGATATGTTGAAAGTATCGAAAATATGAGAATTAGTACTTTAGATTCATTAGGTCTTACAATTATAAAAAGATATGCATACTATTTGGGATTAGGTAGAGAATTATCTATAACCAGTGCATCTTTAATAAAAAGAGATGCTATAAGAGATGCTCTGAATAGGGTTGCTGCTATTGAATCAGCAAACGATAAGTTCAATAGTTTTCAGCTTAATAAGATAATAGTAGACATTGTAGACAAATTTGAGAATAAAAATGTGGATATCGTTGGTAAAGAGGATTTGTATTTTAGCAGGGATATGTTAGGAAGTAATGATCTTACAAGATATCTTGAGCTGATTCCGAGTATTATTGCTGAAATAGAGGAAAAATGCGAAGCGAAAAATAAAATAACAACAGGGCATATAATCATTTACTTACATAGATTGGCAAAGTTGATTACCAAAGGAGAAATCCTTGTAGACGCTGATGAATTAGGTGTGGAATATGTTTTTATTGACGAGTTCCAAGATACGGATGATACGCAAATTGAACTAGTTGCTATTTTTAAGGCGGTTTTCAATTTCAATTTATTTGTTGTAGGCGATGTAAAGCAGAGCATATATAGGTTTAGAGGAGCTGATGATGATAAAGCATTCGCAACTCTTGAAGAAAAACTAGGATATAAAGTAAAGACATATTCGTTGAAGAAGAATTATAGAACAAATGTACAATTACTGTCTTATATGGACAAGCAATTCAGAAAGCTATCGGACAAACAATATTTGACATATCATGATGACGATGAATTGGAGGGCGTTAATAATCCGGATAAGCCATTGAGTGTAATCGGAATTCCTGTAATAACAGAAGAAGAGAGAGAAGAAAACATAGCTAAAGCTATTGAGGCCTTTAACTCAAATAAGGGTGATGATGATAAGAAAAAAATGGGAATATTGGTAAGAAGAAGGTCAGAAATAGCAAAAATTCGTTCTATATGTAAAAAATACGGAATACGTAATGTTGATATAGATGTTGGTGGTAAATTGTATCAATCAGATGCGGCGATTGATTTATACAAACTAGCCATAGCATTACAAGATCCCGGAAATCCTAGCGTTCTTTATAATTTGTATACAACATCTTATGTCAATCAGACACTCGATAAAGCGGCTATGCTAAATGAAAAAGATCTCGTGAAATATTTTAATGACCATATTCCCTTATCATTAGAGAAGTGGGAGGAATTTTTGGAAAGCCTAAAAATAGAGCCTGTTTTAAAAGTATTAAAAAATATAGTCGATTTAGCAAAACCGTGGGATATCTATAAATATAGTATAAATGATTTAAATGATAAAGAAGCATCATTAAATGCTATAAGATATAAGAGTAACTTAGATAAATTATTTGAGAAAATAGCTTTAGAATTTCAGGGCGACTACTTGACTATAAATTCTTTGGTGGAATTCTTGTCAATAATGATAAAAACAGAACAAGAAGAAGAAGAAAGAGATCTGGGAGAGGCATTTCCAATTGAGTGTAGAACGATACATAGAGCTAAAGGAAAAGAATATCATACAATACTGCTTCCATTTGCTGATGTTCAGATTACTTCATCAAATCTTGATTGGAGATCAGATTATATAATTAATGATGGAGGGTTTGGATATTCTATTGAAGTTGAGAATGGCTTGAAGGGATCAAAGAAAGAGTTTATTTCAAACGAGTATTATAACAATTGGAAAAAGATAGAGAAAAGTGACCAGAGCTGTGAGGAAGCAAGAATACTATATGTAGCGGTGACTAGAGCAAAAGAGTCGGTGATTTTCTTAAAGAACAATTCTGTAAAACAGAAAAACATCTTACGATGGCAGGACTTTTTGTGATGGAGAAGAGTATATGAGTGAGGTTAGCGAATACCGTTGGAAGACTAAACCAAGGGTTATTACTTATGCAAATCCCAAAAACATTATGGAATCAATAGCGGTGACAGATTTAATAAGAAACTGTCCTCATTTGTGTGCATCAGATACTTTGATGCAAGGACTAGAAGAAAAGTATGGTAGGAGATCGTTTTCTATTATTGGATCTGTAAGTGAATTTATAAATTCACTGTTTTCACAAAAAGTTGATAATCCCAACATAGATCTTCAGATTTTTCTTGATATTTCAAATGCTATAGAGAATATGCCGGCAGAATTAGCAAAGGTAAAAAAGGCTTTTTTACATAACAGAAACCAAATGGTAAATGCCTTCAAATTATTAGTCTATGCGAATGTAGCTAGCGAACAGATTATGGATATTTGCAGCGAAGAGCAGAAATATTTTTTGAAATACATTTATGATGCACTGAAAGAAAACTATGCTAATCAGATGACACAATTAACCCGTAGCATAGATCGAGAGGCAGTTAAGAAGGCATTAGATAAAGTTTTTATACATGAGATAAACTATCAGCTGGGATTGGATGGTAAAGAGAGAATAAAGGATATAAATGAAGTAGAGAGTTATTTGAACAATATTGTCAAAAATGAACAAACACCAATTTTTGATCGAAAGAAAGCGGAGGACTTTCTTTATGCTCAAAAAGAAATGGATAGAGTCAATTATATGACAATAGTATTTCACGGTGTTTTGAGGTTTACCCCTGAAATATTAAAAACAATAGAAGTTTTAGATGCTATTGGAATACAGATAGTATTTTTGATTAACTATGTTGCTAATCTTGATGAAATCTATAATGTTTGGAAAAAAGCATATAGTTGGACGGGGTGTGAATTTGAGGAGGTTAAAGAACTAAGTTTAAAATCTGGTAAGGATGTTGGAAGAAGAATAGCAGATATTTGTAGAGGAAAAAGGGTTATAGACAAGTCTGCAGCTGTGTTTCGGGAGTATAAGTACCTCACCGAGTTTACGGATAGAATTAAAAATGAATATACTCTTGCT
>JAEEGL013525349.1_pt1 | contig 13726 bp, 19 predicted proteins | sample 9134231 | NCBI WGS metagenome assembly JAEEGL01 (sample SAMN16246548, study PRJNA631951) | gut metagenome | biome: gut microbiome; feature: rumen; material: fiber-attached | host: Bos | place: Iran: Karaj | collected 2018-10 | reverse complement strand
GTTGCGTCAATGAAAACGAAAATCCTGTTCCCAATATAAACAATGAGGGAAAAGAGGAAGAGATAACAATCGTAGAAGAATCGGAGGTTCCGGGTATGATAATTGGTAACAATAATGATGAAAAGAGACAATTAGCTACAAGAGAATATTTTGAAAATCTCGATAAAGAAAGTACATTAGAAGCCATAGTAGATGAAATCGGTAATTATGGTATCGAAGGGTCCGGTATTATCTACCATGTATGGAAGTTAGATGACGGTGCTAAGGCAAAAGTGGTATTTGATAGCAAAGGAAGAATCGTCATGATTTACATTGTTGATGAGAACAATAGCGAAAGAATTTATAAGAGAGAGTATTGATATTTATCTGTATTGGAGAAAGGAGATTATTATGCCGAGTACTATTATTTTAGACGATGGTACCATGGATCGATGCATTGATCTTATGGAGAAAGCACGAGATGCTATGGATACCCAAAGATTAATAACCAATTATGATCGTAAATCAACCATTGGGGCGGCTCAATGGGCTGGAGCAGTAATAGAAGCGATGAATACTGTTCGAGATAAAAATGTCTATTTTTTTAATTCGTATTTGAATGATTTGAATATGGTTAGGAATGAAATTCATAGGGAAGACGATCGTATCGCGGAGAATATACCGGAAGATTTAGGATAAAAATAATATGGATATTGAAGAATATAAGAAAACAAATGAAGATTTAAATCATATAAGCGGAATGATTTCGAAAAGTTATTCGGAAGCATCTGACAGTTTGGAAGAGAATTTGAAGCGTGTGAAGTTACTTTTGGAATCTGATATGTTGGATAAGGAAGAGAGAGAATTCTATGCCGAGCAGGCTTATTCGACTCAAAGAAGATTGGTTGAATATGATTTAATACAATCTGAGGAAGTTGGAAAAGTTAACAGGATAATATCAGAGAACGAGGAAAACATCAAATATATGGAATGGAATAACGGGAAAGAAAAAGAAGATTCCGAAGAAAAAGATATTTGATTTTTGTATTTGTAGAAGGGTGGGTTATAGAATGAACAGATGGTCATATTTGGATGCAGATCAATTAAAGTTAGTATGTGATGAATATATAGAATTACTCAATGCCGATATAAACGATATATCTAACTCGCAGGATAACCTAAGAAGTGTTTTATGTTTTCTTGAGGGGCCAAGAGGCGAATCTACGAAAATGCTTTGCGAAGAGGCCAGAGATATTAGAAAAAGATTGGAATATGCTATTAAAGCTGACGAACAGGATATATATGATTTTCAAACACTAAAGAGTAAACTCGACAAAAACTATGATGGAAATAAGATTTTCACATTATATGATAATGCCCATAAAAGAAGAGATGAATATAATGAGAAGGCTGCAGATGAAAGAAGAAAGGCTGCTGCTTTTAATCCGGTTATCAGAAAAATTCTCCCCAGTGGTGTTGTGGTTGAAGAACGTATAAGCAATCCTCATGAAGAAAATGCGAGAATATACCAAAAGATAGCTGATGACAGTCAAAAAGAGATGGATATCCAATTCAAAAAAATGATGGAATTCGATACCATTGAAAGAGAAACATCTCGATTGTTCGTAAAAGGAATGGCTTTGCGCGATCAAGGATATAATGTCTGGGTTGAACCAAGATCTCCGTACGATGATGATATCCCTAAAGGTGACGTAAGCATAGGAATTCCTGATTTTCCGGATGAAATTGCAGATGGAATTGTTAATCCGGACATTATAAAAGGCAAAGTAAAACGCAAAGTAACCATTACCAAGTCGGGATGGTTGATAGACAATGCAGATAGATACGGATTGACTGAGATGGAGGCAAGATATATTGAAGAGTACTATCCGACTTTGGCCAATTCGCTTTACGGTTTATCACAAACCGATCATCAGGGATATATTGATTTAACAATAAAAGACATCAAGAACACACTCAGAGATGATTATTTTTATATGATGGAAGATTATGGATATTCGTATGAAGCCATCAGTTATTTGCTTGAAAACAACCCGAGTCTTATATCAGCACTTGACAGCCATTATGGCCCGTCAAGTATTCCGGACGCCAGAATGGATATATATAATTATCTTATTGGCCAGGGCATATGCGTGTATGATCCCGTTTATGATTTTGATGAATATAACGTTCGATCGGGAATGGTTGCTACCGGAGAAGAACTGCAATTCCACACCAATTGCTATGCATATGCTTTCGGAATTACTCGTGACCCCAGAACAGGTGAGTTGCTTCCGGAAGGAGGTCTACAGCCTGGTTATTTCAGTGGTAAGGAAATAGAATATTATAAAGAATGGGAAGATATATATAGTTCGGATGAAAGCAATGATGGAAGCTTACTTGTTAAGTATATAGAGGCGGATGCCGCGGCTTTGGGATTGAAATTTGAAGAATATCACGAAGGAATGACCGGTGGTGTTAGAGTGGCATTGGTAATTGATCCGATTAATTTTGCGGATGAAATTCCGGATTATCATTGGTATCATTACGATGAATAATCGGGCGCTTGGTTTAATAAACAAGGTCCATGTCCGGCTACAGATAGCTACTTGGGAAATGTAGGCGATGTTTATTCTCCTCAAGAAGGCTATGGCGAAAATCAGGGCGTAGTTTCATGCTATGATGGAAAATATCGTGTTATAGATTATGGCCAGCCTATAGGTGGCGGTGATAAGGATTATTATGATCACGGCACAAGCTGTGGCGAGAAAAATGATAGAAACTCTGGCTATTATGTAATCGATGTAGGTGAGTTCTATATTACTAGATTAGATGGTGGTGATTTTAATTGAGAATAAAAGAAAAATGTATTTCGATTGCGGTTTTGATGTTTACATTGATTGCTTTTGGTTGTGTCAATGAAAACGAAAATCCTGTTCCCAATATAAACAATGAGGGAAAAGAGGAAGAGATAACAATCGTAGAAGAATCGGAGGTTCCGGGTATGATAATTGGTAACAATAATGAAAATAGAAAAACGGCTACAAGAGAATATTTTGAAAATCTTGATAAAGAAAGCACATTAGAAGCCATAGTAGATGAAATCGGAAATTATGGTATTGAAGGATCAGGTATTATTTATCATGTATGGAAGTTAGACGACGGTGCTAAGGCCAAAGTGGTATTTGATAGCAAAGGAAGAATCGTCATGATTTACATTGTTGATGAAAATAATAGTGAAAGAATTTACAAGAGAGAGTATTAATTTTGCAAACGTTAATTTTGTTCATTGTTTGCAAGCGTAGAGGTCGACTTGAATATGTACACACAAAACGATCAGAATGAAATGTCGGAAAATGAGATCCGAATGAGAGAAGCGGAAGAAAGAATAGATAATTCGCTTAAGGAAGCAGGAAAGGGACACGACGATATTTCAAGAGAGTACCAATTTTTCTTAAAGAGAATTGAAAACAGATTATCTGATGAGAATCTAAAGGCAGAGGATTTGAAGTTTTTTGAGGAACAACGAGATATGATTGTTTACATGCAAAGAACTGAAGAAGATAGATATTCGGAATATAACACAATTCTTCAAAAAGAAAAAAGAGATTTGGCTGAAAGATATGAGGAAGAAATACGGAATAAAAACTTTGATGAGTCAGCTATGTAATTTGCAAATGGATAAAGAATAAAACGGCTTGTGTAAAGAACGTGTAAAAGGAGATTGACATGACGGATTTATTGCAAATCAATGAATTGAAAATGGAGAGCCATGAAACGGAGTTCCAAAACGCATTGACGGAATTTACGGATGATTCGGTGACTTTCTACGGGAATACTGATATCGCCGGATTTAACCAAATGAAAGACACGCTTACATATACCAAAACGACAAGGCAAAATGTTTTCGACAAAACAAATTTGGATGTTGAAAAGATAGCTAAAGTTGTTGAAGTATACAATAAGTATGACGCAAGTGCAATTGGTGACGATGTTTAGAAAGAAAAGGCTGTGTGAATTATGAATCGAAATTCTTATTTAAATCCGGATGATGTTAAAAGAAGCTGCGACGAATTTATTAAGCGTTTGAATAACGAAAATTCAAATTATGCGAAACTAAATAAAGATGTATGTGCTTTTATTACAGACGGAAGTTCTGCGGGTGAAGCTGTTAACGAGTTGAAACAGAGGATAGGCTATTCTTCGGTAGCTTTGGGTTCGCTTGTTCTTGCAAATTGCTATGATATTGATGATGCGAGTACCTTGTCGAGTAATGTTGGTGATGAGGTTTTATCAGGTGAAGTAATCCTTGATAATATGGAAACTGCATTAAGCGATGCAGATCACTATAGAGGCGAGGCGTCCTCCGCATATTCTAAGGCTTATAGAGCTACAAGCCAGGAAGAAATCGGATATTGGAATGGCCAGGGAAGTCATTACGACGGGCTTGCAAGTCAAGCTATGGGAACATATGATTTTTATCACAAAAAAGAAGAAAGATACGATGAAATAAATGACCAAACAGCAAGTCTTTTCCAAAGCTCGAAAGAGATAAGAAATAAGGCTAATTCTTTGTTGATAGCAATCATCAGCGGCCAATATGACGAAGAAGTATGCAATGGTTATAAAGCTGATTTGAAGAATTATATTGAGAATCGTGATATTTTTTTGGCCGATGCTACTTTTGACGAAGTTAATGATGAAATCATATGGGATCCTGATGCATTCAAAGGCTTTGACAGAAGTACGTTTGAGGGCGACAGAATAGCTCAATTGGTTGACGAAAGAGATGCTTATATCAAAGCTATGGAAAGCGATCCCAGTCAGGCCAATTATTATAAATACAGAATCGATATGATTAATAAAACTATTGAGAATATCGTTAATAAGGGGCTCGATAACGCAAATCATTCGGAAGAGTTTGGATTCACGTATGATTATTTTGATGGTCTTGGGTATACGGAAGAAGAAAAACTTATGATATTTACTTACTGGATGAGCGTGGATCCTGAAGCGGATTTATCCGGAAAGGAAATGCCCAAGTGGTGGGAAGCGGAACATTTAAATGTTCCGAGTGAATTAGTGCCGAATGAAAGCAATGTCAATGATCTTATAGATGATCCTGATATGAGAGGTAAATATATGGATTATTACTTCTCGAGTTATTTTATTGTGGACAGCATTTCGGGAAGGCCGTGGCAGGATCAAGTTGAAGATACAATGTATTTTGATGATGACAAAACATATGATGCCAAAACCATTAGAGAAGAGTATCAAAACAGTCTTGAAGATTTGAGAGTGAATGGGACTGATGTAGGATTTGGAGAAATGGTAGATATTTGGTACGACGCCATGTATGGAGATATGATGGATTACGTAAATGGTGTTGGTTCTGTTCGAGCATCAAAGTATGCGCTTGAAACGCATGTGGGATTTGCTGATACCAGTGAAAAGAAGGGTGTAGATGATGTTCATACAAATATAGAGGATGATTTTTATAAATTCTGCAGAAATGCATATATTTACAAATACAATCATTCAGATGATTTTTATAATAATATTTGGACTTCGGATGAAGTTAATGAAAGATTCTTTAATTACATAACGGATGATTTGAATGCAGGAATATATTATCCTCTAAGTCATGAAGAACGCGCTATTATTGCGCAGAGTCGTGCTGCATATACAAATGGCGACATGATGTATTGCAAGAATGTAGAAGATTTGATTGAACAGCTAAAAGAAGAACATACTCTATATTCTTATGGCGAGTATGATGTTCAAGTCGATGGCGACAAAGTTATTATAACTGCCGTAATTATTGATAGCATGAATTATGCAGGCGATAAGCATGTCGATCAATATGTTATGGATTTATCCGATTGCTGTATAGATTTATTTGGATCCCAATATATATCCTATGAGAAAATATCCGAAAAAATGCTCGAATATGCGACATACAGGTATGATAACGGCTGGGTTGATCCTTGGGTGATGGAAGAAAGAGAACAATCAGTTGAACTGATAATGGATTCTGTTGCTCAAGAATATGGGTTTGATCTTTCAGAATTATCAGAAGAACAATTGGAAGAACTTAAGAGACAGTCATTTATATATGCAGATCAACAAGATAAATTATTGAATGTTTATTTCAACGATCGTGAAACCGCTGCAGATAAATTCAACGAAGAATGGGACGAAATGATGTTGATATTGGGAGTATCTGTTGCGATAATGACAGTTTTCACTCCCGGAATTGTTGTAGAAGGCGCTGCATTTTTGCTCGGTGTTGCTGATGGAACAAAGAAAATTCTCCAAGGGGATACAGCTGAAGGTAGTATAGAAATAGGAGTATCGGCAGTTCTTCTAGGATGTTCGGTAGTTAAAGAAGCGGGATTGTTGGATGACTTTGCTGATGCTGCAAAAGGAGCTGACGAATTAATTGAAAATAGCGACGATGCTTATACATGGGAAAGATTCTTAGGTTCAGATGGAGCGGTTCACTATTCAGAATTTGCGGATGGCATGTCGCTTGAGGATGCCCAGAGATATATAACGAATAATGATAAATTATTCGAAGCACAATTTTATGAAAGATTACGAGATGCAGGATTAAGTGCTGATAAGATTGATGATGCATATGCGGCATATAAAGCAGGAGATTTAGAAAAATTCACAAGCTTCTTTGACTTCTCGACACCAAAGGATTGCGCAGTTTTCTGGAGTGGCGATATAGCTAAAGCAACGGAGTTTGCTGAATCAATGAACGGAGTGACAGCCGGAATGACTCCTGGTGGAAAGGTGTTTGCAGATTGGAAAGCAATGGAATGCATGAATCCGGAATGGTATGTGAAAGGTACAATTAATCCTTTATGGAAAGAAATATCAATCCATTTTGCTAATGGAGCAGAAGGGATAGTTAATATTATTTACGGCGATAAAATGGGCCCGATTCTAAAAGAATTTGAAATACCGATTTTAGAAGAAAGACTAGAAGGTGATTTAATAACCGATATAATCTATCATAGATTCTAGGAGGGAAAAATGGAACATAGCGAATCATATAATTCATTTATAAAATATTTGAATGCTACAGGGTTAGAAAGAACATATGGTGCTCTCAATGATGAATTGCTTGAAGAAATATTTGATTGGGAGAGAGATGAGGTTGAAGATTTAATTTGGGAGGGCTTTAAAGAAGATAAGTTTTTGGTAATCTTTCTTCCAAAACTAAATAAATATGATGGGTTGCAGGTTGTAAAAGATACAATAAAACAATTGGAAGTTCCTAGCTACGAAAGTGTGGAATTTGCGGTTGTGTTATATGAAAATACCAAAGATGAAAAGTATATTGATTTAATAGCCGAAAATATTCATCGCGATCCCAAAGAAATGTCATATGTTGTTAAGCTTTCGGAATGTACGCCTTGTTCGAGTACATATAATTATCTAACTGAAATATATGTTAATAATGATAATTCTGTAATAAGGAGTACTGCTGCGAAAGGAATACTTTACAATAAAGGATTGATTGATCCGTTTAATCTGGATGATACAAAAAAGAATTCAAAGATGAGAGCTAAATTTAAATCCGACGACAAACTCGAAAGAATTAAGTTGTTAAGAATGTTTGAACAAGGAGAACTTTTTCAAGAATAGATACTCTTGTTAGGAGAAATATGGTTTTAGAAGACGAAGTTTATGATAAAATCCAAGAATATTGCGAAAACGGTGATGAGTATGTTAACGCATACGATTTTGATAAAGCAATTGAAGAATATAAAAAAGCTTTAGATATTCTACCTGAACCCAAAACGGATTGGGAAGCCAGTACATGGGTTTATTGTGCGTTGGGAGATGTTTATTATTTAAAAGACGAGTATGATTTGGCACTGGATTATTTGTTTGAAGTGCTTAAATGTCCTGATGGTTTAGGAAATCCTTTTGTATCGTTAAGAATCGGTCAATGTTTTTATGAAAAGAATAATTTTGATAAAGCTAAAGAATTTTTATTACAGGCTTATATGATGGAAGGAACCGATATTTTCGCGGATGAGGATGAAAAATACTATAATTGTATTGAAAAATTAGTATAGGAGAAAAACGATGGCTTGTGTAGAAGGTGAGTTGGGCAAACAAATAGAAAACCTAATGAATGAGAGTAATGAGGATTGGGATAACAAAGAATACAATAAATCAATAGAGAAGCTTGTCCAAGCATGGGATTTATTGCCGGATGATAAATATCCTTACGAAGAAAGTTATATGATAGTTTGGGGTATTTTAGATATTTCAATCCTGATTAAAGATATAGATACCATGAATAAATGGGTGGATAAAATATTTTATGCAAATCCTAGAAGAATAGATTCAGGTGAACGAGAAATGTGGGGTGGAAAAGTCGCTTTTGAATCAGGTGACATGGAAAAAGCAAAAGAGTATTTTATGATAGCTCAAAGAAAATCCGGCGGAAGATGCTTTAGGGGACAAGATCCTAAATACTATAATTTACTTGTAGGAAAGACTAAATGATTATTTGCGTGAAAGTATCTTGACTTGAAGAATAAAATGCCCTTTTATTTTGTGAGCGTTTCTCAAGTAGAGTAAACTAGATATTCTTGCTTTTTTGACAGTGTGTGATTTTGTATTAAGCGTTTACAGTGCTGGGTAAGTTATTTCAAGGAGAATAAGTGCGTGAGGGATGACTCCAAAACAAAAGAATATTACGAATTAATATATGAACAGGATACTAATTTTATTATTGCTTCTGAAGAAAGATTAAAAAAGGTTATAACCGTAAAAGGTCCGGATTTTAGAACAATTCCTTCTTGTTATTCCGGAATTTCGTATGACTATTTTCATAGATTTTATTTAAGTTATACTATGGGAAAAAGTTATGAGGATATTATTTCGGATGTAAGAAAATATGTTGATAATGGCATTAAGGGATGCAACGGAAGTGTATATGGAAATTTAGAATCCATTATATACGTAACGATTATTTTTGGACTTGGTGAGTATAAAGACAGAATTAAGGAAAAAATGCTTCAGTATGATGATTTTCATGATAAATATATGGAGCAAATATATAGTTATCTGGATCCTTCTTTTGAAATCTCTTCAGAATTATATCTTTGGGAAAAGGAGTGTAAGCCATTAATAGAGGTGATTGAACTATCGAAAAATGATAAAGAGTTAGCGGCAACTAGCCTTAAGAATTTTGTAGATAAGCAATGGTTTAAAACTCTTCAAGGAGGTTTAATTTCAAATGAATCGCGTACTTATCGAGGCTTTTGGTGCTTGGAGGCGGCAGCGCTTGTTAAAGCATTAAAATTGGATGATACAATACTAAAAGATTCTAAATATTATCCGTATGACATGGCTCATTTTTGTGATTAATTCTTTTGTTTTGAAATGTGAATTATTTACGTTCAAATATAGCGTTCGGCAAATTAGGAAGAAATATGAGAGATAATTATTGCAAAACACTTTTCGCGAATTGTTTTTGGAAGGTTACTACAATTTGGAAGATGATTCTGTTGAAAATCAAAGAAAGATTCATGGCGAAAAATAAAAACAATAGCAATTATTTATTGGGAGAATAATAAATGAGTGAAGTAATCTGGAATATTACTATCTTTCTATTAGTGACTATATTTTTGCTTGGAACGATAGGCTCATTTTGTTCGTGTTTTGTTTGCTTAATAAAAAAAAACAGGAAAGAAAAAAACTCAATTATATCTTTTTTTTTGTTTCTTGATTCCCTTAGCAATGCTTGTTCTATATATTCTACCTCATATGAATTATTATAGGTTTAACGATTGGAAAGTGATTGGAACTAACTATTTGGATGTTGAAAAGAAATATGGCGAATTTGATTTTCGTGATGATAGAATGAAAACTGTTGGATATTACATACATGATAATGAGTTGGGCGAATCACAATATTATTACATGGACTATAATGAGGATGGGAAAATAATTCGTGTATATACTGCGGGTTATCTTATTGGGAACTAAAGCGTTTTTCATTCTATCGTAAAGCACCGAATGGATGGTATATGCGTTATTCTGTAATATATGCATATAGATTGAGTGGAGGTGGTGTAATGGATTATGAAGTTTTGGACATAGAAGATGAAAACGAAACTATTGAGTATAGGGACCAATTTGAACATAAATCTTTTGAATACAGATTAAAAGAATATAACGGAAAGATTTCCGTATGTGATTTTGACTGGGGAGATTCTCAGGGAAAAGAAATGATTTAAAAGGTTGCATGTAAAGAAAGGCTTGGCATATTGCCAAGCTTTTTTTACGCATTTTTCTACAGATAAATCAAATTGACGTAAAGAACTGGTAATAATATAATAGTAAATGGAGTGTAGTAAAAGGGTGTAATAATATAGGGGGATTCTAAATGGGAACAGATTTATACATATCTGATGATAAACTAGATTCTTTTGTCGAAACTTTGCAGAATGGTTCCGATGGTCTGGACAAGGTATTTTTAGGTGATTGTGTGGACGCAGAAACCAACATTTCTGTTAATTATTCTTTACACGACGCGTTTAACAGCAGAAACATAGTTGTTTCTGATGTGTTAAGCGGAGTTCAATCTGAAATTTCCAATTTAACTAATCTTAAAACAATTTTCAATGAGACTGATGATTCTACCGCAACGTCCTATGGCAATGGTACTGATGATGAGGAAGAATAATATATTAGGATAGGTGTGTACTTAGTAGGTTTTATGCTTTAGAGGGGGATTATTATGGAAAGAAGCGACATTCTCGATGGAAGTAAAATGATTCAGCAAAGCACGTTGAATGATATTATTTTAAGAGAGGAGAATGAAAAATTACAGGCTCTGTCGGAGGCGTTTAATTCTATTGCTATAGATTCGGCACTTGAAGGAGAGGCTGCAGATGCTATCAGACAGCAAATGCTGGATTATAAGAATTTGATAGATTCGGCTATATCTATCAATTCATTTGATATTACTGATAATACTACAGCTTATTTTTCTTTTATAGAATATTATTTTGATGGAGAAGTTATTATTCAAAGCTTGACGGATGCACAAAACGATTTGGAGCATGATGAAAAGCAAAAAAACTATCATTATGAGAAGTGGATGGATAGCTACGATGAAATATTGGGTATTTATACAGGATCATATCATATGACTATGTATTTATACTATTGTGGCTGTGTTTCTAGCGATGAGGAAGAAATTGAATATTGGGAAAATGTTATAAATACATTTGATGGAATTGTTGAAGCGACATCTGGATTATTTGCTGATTCGGTAACTGTGAGGGAAGCGATTAAAGAAGGTTTAGCGTCACTTCAAGAGAACTATGTAGATGGTAATTATCAAGTTGATTTAAATGCTGATTGGAGATTAGCTTTAGAGAATGCTTTTTCAACTTTATTCGATAATAGATATCGTGTTGGCGAATCTGACTCGGGAACACTTGATGTGGATAAGGTATTTGAAGACATGTGCAATGTTGATGAAATGAGTGATGCGGAATATCAAGCTTATATAAAGGCTTTACAAGATATGGGTATCGATATAGATGATGATTGTCCAAGAGATGAATTGATGGACAGAGTTATGGAGGATTTGGAAGATAAATATTACAATAATATTACATATGATTCAGCGGGAAATGAACAGGCACCGTTTTATAATATGACTGATGAACAAAGGGAGTTATATGTAGACATATATGAAATAAAACATCCTGAAGATGCAGAAAACATGAACGAACTTGTTAACCAGTTAGGGGAAGGAGACAATTATTATGATGGTTGGGAAACTGATGCAATCAATATTAAGTTTTTAGTTTATACTGCAGATGAACCATATAGGTCTGCGTTTATTAATAATGCTGATGAAATAACAATTATGGATACGCGCGCACATAATAATGCACATTGCAGTGGCAGTGGCATATACGTAGATGTTGATGCGTATGATCTTCATGATCTTGAATATTATTCTGTTATTATTCATGAAAGCAGTCATGCTGTTTTTAATATCACAAAAGAAAGTGATGAATACGAAAAAGAAGTAACTCAATCAATGGTAGAAGATTTAGAGAATAGAATAAATGATGAAGTAGATGATTGGATTGATGCAAACATGCCATCGCTTTCTGAAGCTGAAAAGGAAGAATTAAAGTCGTTTATTGTTGATTGTATTATGAACCAAGTTGATGTAGAAAAATTTGGTGGAGTTGATTTTGATTATTTGATTAATGATGAGAATGGTTACGATTTGAATGTGAATATCACGGCTGATCAAGCTCAAGCATGTTATGATTCGGTTGTAAGTGATCTAAGAAGTGATATTGGTGGTTCGGTTTCAGATACATATGGTGGTTTGACAGGAAATACCGTAGGTATTTCTGGCCATTATCATCCTGCAACAAATGAAGGTAATCCAGATAAAACATATTGGTTGGAAGGTACTGATGAAGTAAACGGAGTAGAGATAGATTTTACTGATGACCATTTTGATGATAACATTATTATTTCGGATGAGGATGTGGATTACAATGAATTTTTTCACGCAACCGAGATGTTTGCAGAAGGAATGGATTCACATATAACTAGACGACCTTATGAAGTAGAACATATGGAGAATTATTCTACCGATACATTGGATCAGTTTGAAGACAGAGCAGAAGCGGCAAGTAATTATGGAAATTAAATAATTATTTAGTTATTTTGAGAGGGGATATGGACGAACAGGAAAGATTACTTGAATTAAAAAATCTTAGGGAAAAGGCGGAACAAGAATACTATCAATTTAAGAAAGAATTCTCTAATTCTAATGAATACAATGACTATAGATTAAAGCGTATTCAAAAAATTCTTGATTCTGACAAGATTCAAGATCCGGCCATAGCGAAAATATTTGAAGACAGAATTAATTCAATTAAGCAATTCCAAGAGAACGAGGCCGAGTATATTGACGCGGTCGAAAAAGGCTGGGTAAAAACCAACGAAGACCTTGATTATGAAGAGAAAGAATTGCTTAAACAAATAGAACTTGAAGAGGAAAAAGAAAGGGAAGGTGGTGATGAAAAAACAGACGAAGAAAAGGACTATTAGAAACGTTAATTTTATTGACTAATACATGACAATGTATTATAATCAAATTGGTATCGAAAATTTTATTTTTTTTGATTAATATTATTCCAGAAAAGGGGGACATTAATTATGGCAGGAACGATACGTTTAGACGCCGAACAGATGAGCTATTATGCAAACCGTTTAGCTAAGTACAGAGAGCAGATGGAAGAAATCCTGAAGAAATTAGACGAATGCATGGGTAGATTAGCAGAAGAATGGGCTGGAGATTCATACGAAGAATATGCTAAGCAGTATGAAGAGATTAAGACAGCTTACGCAGCAGCTATCGAATACGTTCAGCGCTTCTCAGATGCTATGACTCAGACTTATAATAATTTCGTTAACGTTGATGCAGAGTTGGCTAAGGCTATTAGAAGCTAATTTGGATTAAAGTATAGGAGGGATTTAAAATGCCTGGTACACCTTTATTAAATTTAGACCCTGCGAAGCTTAGAAATGAAGCAGCAGTGTGCAGTGATTGCAGCAATGAATTATTTCAGATTGGAAGAGAAATTGATGCCGCTTGTGATACAATCAGAGACGTATGGTACGGCGCAGCTTCTCAGAAGTTCACAGAGATTTTGGAAACACAGGGCGT
>JAEEGL013265385.1_pt1 | contig 13726 bp, 12 predicted proteins | sample 9134231 | NCBI WGS metagenome assembly JAEEGL01 (sample SAMN16246548, study PRJNA631951) | gut metagenome | biome: gut microbiome; feature: rumen; material: fiber-attached | host: Bos | place: Iran: Karaj | collected 2018-10 | reverse complement strand
GCTTGTGATTGAGGTGCGCGGCGGCTATCACTTTGCCGGCCGTATTTTCCGCAAGGTACGTCAGAAGGAGGGATGAATCCGCGCCGCCGGAAAAGCCGACGACTACGGCGCGGCAAGCTTTGAGCGCATCTGTTATACCGCTCGCGTCGGAAAAATCTTTGATTACGCCGATATATGACTTCACTCCGTTTCCCTCCTGTCTGTGTCATTTGTTTTTTTCTATGTACGCAAGCGCGGTGCCGCCCGCGACCGCCGCGGTCATACCCGCCGCTATCGACTCGATCATACGCGGTACGTCCGCGCTCTTTGGAACGAGGAATCGCGAGAGCTCCGTCGTCCCGTGTTCCGCAACCGCCGAAAGAAGCAGGAGCGAGGCGAAAAGGACGGCGAAATACGCAAGTTTTACTATTTCCTCAGGTCTTATTCTCATATTCTTACCGCCTTTTTTCTTTTATTATATATTACGGGCGGCGGGCGGTCAACGGACAATTGCGACCTGAAATGTAAATCCTTCGGAAATTATACTAATTATACATACGTTTTTATATACTGTCAAGAAGCGCCGCCTCTGATTTTCCGTCACGACACAGAATTTTCAGATAATCAACACATTAACCGTCTTGACTTGAGGGGTAAAAAGAAGTATAATAACAATGTTAAAAAATCGGAAAGGAGAAGAAAGGTGAAACCGGTATTCAAAAGGTTCGTCGTTGCCGCGCTGATCTTTTCGCTGCTGTCGCTCTCGCTCTTCATCGTCGCGAGCGCGCACCATGACCACGACCCGGATTACTGCCCGGTCTGCGTAAGGATCGAGACCGCCGCCGGAATACTCAAAGGGCTCGTTTCTGCGATGGCTCTCGTATTTTGCGTACGCTCTGCAATATCGTTTATCACCGAAAGGTGTTCCCGCGACGTGTCCGACTGCAGGACCTGCGAAACACCTGTCTTTCTCTGCGTTAAACTGAATAATTGATTCTGCCTCCCTTGCTGTATCTATATCTATTTTTGCCGCGAAAAAGCGGCACGGGAGGCTGTAATTATGATCAAAACAGAAGGTCTCGTCAAAAGATTTGACGATGAGACCGTAATAAACTATAAGAATATCGTTTTTGAGGACGGGAAAAGCTACGTCCTTCTCGGTGCGTCCGGATGCGGAAAATCGACCCTGCTGAATATGCTCGCAGGGGTCATCACTCCGTCAGAGGGCGCCATTTATTTTGACGGCGTCGAGATGAGCCGCAAGAGTCAGAAGCAAAAGGACAAGTTCCGTATCGAAAAGATCGGTTACATATTCCAGGACTTCAAGCTCATCGAGGAGATGACAGTCGAGGACAACATAAACGTTCTGAAGCTCGAGGGAGTAAAGACCTCCGGCATGGACGACGTGCTCGGAAAGCTCGGCATACTCTCCAAAAAACGGAAAAAAGTAAAACAGCTCTCCGGCGGCGAACGCCAGAGAGTCGCGATAGCGCGCGCATTCGTAAAGGCGCCGGAGATAATCCTCGCGGACGAGCCGACGGGCAACCTCAACTATGAGATAGGCAAGAGCGTCGTCGAGGAGATGCTGAAGATCGCAAAGGGCAAGACTCTCGTCGCCGTGACTCACGACGACAGGCTCGCGCCTCTCTTCGACTGCACGATCGATATGAACGACATAGCGTCGTCTCACGACGGAAGCGAGGTGAGACAAGATGCTTAAATTCGCGCTGAAAAACATGCTCACCAAGAAAGTGAAGATGATACTTATCATATTATCAATCGTCATTTCCGCTTCCGTCGCCATTCTCGCCTACAACGTAGCCGAGCAGGTGAACGACGGACTCATAAACACGACGTCGACCTACGACACCATAATCGGCCCCTCGGGAAGCTCCACTCAGCTCGCTATGAACACGCTGTTCTTCACGGACAAGCCGCTCGGCACGATCTCTTACGAATACTTCGAACAGCTTGAACGCGACGACCGAGTAAACGTCGCCATCCCGTTCGCGATGGGCGACAGCTACAACTCCGCAAAGATCGTCGGCACGAAGAGCGCGTTCCTCGACGGAAAAGAGCTTAAGGAAGGCGAGATGTTCGGCGACGTTTTCGAAGCGGTGGTCGGATCGTCGGTCGCAAGGAAATACGGACTTAAGATCGGCGACGAGATGGTCACGTCTCACGGACTGTCGGAGGACGGCGAGGAGCACACGGCAAACCCCTTGAAGCTTGTCGGCATCCTTGAAGAAACGAACACGGCGTACGACAACACGGTGTTCACCGATATCGAGACCGTCTGGAAGGTGCATGAGCACCATCACGACGAGGACGAGGAAGACCACGACCACGACGAGGACGGCGAGCACGGCAAAGAAGCCGCGGAAGAAGAACAGAGCGCTCCCGGACACACCATGGAAGAAGAACACGACGAACACGATGAGGACGAAGAAGAGCACGAGGGACACGCCGAGGAAGGTACGGTCTGCGCGATCCTGCTGAAATGCAAGACTCTCGCCTTCTCCGAGGAGATCAAGAAAGAGTTTGCACAAGACTCAAAAATACTCACGATAACCCCCGCGGAGGTCATACGCGAGATCATCTCGAACGTCGACCTCAGCCGAAAGATAGTTTATCTGCTCTGCGTCATCATTCTGATAATGAACGTCTTTGTTATATCCACGATCACGATACTGAACATGTACGACTCTCAAAAGGACATCGCGCTTATGAGGCTCATCGGTATCAGTACCGGAAAAGTGAACGTTCTCTTCCTGATCCAGAACGCGATAATCGGACTCATATCGACCGCCGTTTCGTTTGCGGTATCAAGGCTCGTCCTGTCGCTGATGAGCGACTTTGTAGCCTCGATGGGTATTGTCCTCGACGCATCTAAGGTCTACCCCTTCGAGTGGGTCATCATGGCTGTCGTATTCGTGATAAGCGTACTGCCTACGCTCATCTGCACGGTACACATATCCAAGAAGGATATAATCAGAAACTGAGGTCAAAAAGATGAAAAGATACGTAGCTATACTTCTTGCGCTCGCGTGCCTTGTCCTCGCGGGATGCGCCGACGGCGGGAGCGCGGATATAAACAAGGACGCGGACACGGGCACAGCCGCCTCTCTCCCCGCAGACAGCGGATCAGCCGTCACAGACTACCCCGACGACGGCGGCAACGTCCGCCTCACTTTTGCGGAATCCGTCGAGATGTCGAGAATAGAACAGCTCGCCGGAAGGACCGTTGAGATAATCGGTTACATGGCGACGGTCTCTCCCGTCAGCGGCAAGTACATGTACCTTATGAACCTGCCGTATCAGAGCTGTCCGTACTGCGTTCCGAACACGAACCAGCTATCGAACACGATCGCGGTATACGCTCCCGAGGGCGACAAATTCGAATTCACCGACGCGCCTATCAACGTCGTCGGAGTGCTTGAGACAGGCGACTTTGAGGATGAATACGGCTATACTTACAACTACCGCATAAAAGACGCGGAGTATACCGAGGTCAACTCTTCCGAGGCGTCGGAAAAGCTCTCGCTGTGGAAGAAAATGACGGATTCCGGGCTTGCGTCCGACGTATACGCTATGATCGACGTCATTTATTTCGAATGCAACTGGCCGAATTATACCGGAACAGACGTCGACGGAAACAAGTTCTATCTGTATCCCGCTGACGTCGAGTATTTCGAAAAAAACCAGTTCAAAGTGGAGGACTACGACAAGTATTTCGACTCGCTTGCAAAGAGCGCCGGGGAGATCGGCGACGAAGTGATGGATGAGCTCGTCTCAATAATCAACGACGGCAAAACGCTCGTGAAAAAAGCCGCCGCCGAAAGAGCTCAGGGCAATTACACGTACGACAGCAACGCCGACATGTATTCGCTGAACAACGGCGAAGAGCTGATGTCCGAAGCTCAGGCCATCAGTACCCGCTACGCATACTGGCTCGAGAACTTCTCACTGTCGAAGTGATACCCGTTTCAAAACATATAAAAAACCGACCCGCGGGTCGGTTTTTTTATTATACAGCGGATCGGTGTGGGCACCGATCCCTACAGAAAATGAACGTTAGCCGAATGGCCCGTAGGGAGCGATGCCTTTCATCGCTCCGTTCGCCTCATATTATAGATCATCCGGTTGCTCGAGCTGACTGACGAGAGAATTACAATACTATTCCAGCGCGTCGAGCCGCGCTTTGCACGCTTTGAAGCGCTCCTCTCGGGTGAGGATATTGTCGTCGGTGTCGAAGACGCGGCAGTAACATCCCAACGGAATGCTCTTTATAAATCCGAGCATAACTTTATACTTTCCCGTTCCCTTCTGAACATTTTTAAGCAGTTCTCCGTAAAGGTCGGTACCTATATCCGTTATCTGTTCCACACAGTCGAGCGCCAAATTCAATTGGTCAACGGCGAGATGATCGACGCACATATTGATGAGGATCTCAATCTTCAAAGCCAAAGGGTGGGAAAGATCGATCTGCATTTTTTCTTTCCAATCCCAGTCCCATTTGAACAGTCTTTCAAATTCGAGCGCCGCTTTCATTGCGTCGTTCCATGCTTCAAGAGCTTCTGCTTTTCTCTCATTTCCGAACATAGAGACACCGGATGCAACCGCTATCAGCGCAAAAACGTTGTTCAATGAGCACTTTTTAGCTTTCTCTCTCGTCAGCTTTTCAAACTCCTGATGATCCTCCTTCTGTCCCGCAATATAGAGCATTGCGTCAAGCTTTGTTACGCCTTCTTCCGGAAGCTCGTTTGCGTATACTTCCGCAGAATCCCAATCTTTTTTTAAAGTATAGTAGTAGGCAAGATAACAACGCACATAAGCCTGACGGCTCGGATCTGTGTCCTTGCACCTGACGCTCTGCGCCATTTTTACGCCTTCATTCCAAAGACTTTCAAACTTCTCGTCTGAAACGCTAAAATCGCCTTTTCGCAGCTTGTCGATCAAATAGAAATAAAGGCTTTCCGCACATTCTGTTTTTACGGAATAATTCAAAGGATACGCCTTTAAAAACTCCTTACGCACTTTATATAAGGTATACAAATAACCTTCTTTATCCAATGGGTAGTTATCGCTATTAATATCTTTGATCGTCGTTTCGAGCTTCTCCAGATACTCTTTCTCTTTTGATCCCGCGCCGAGGAGGCAGTCAGTTGTAACTCCGAGTACGACCGAAAGCGGAACGAGGAGGGATGCGTCGGGCATATTGCTGTCGCACTCCCATTTTGATACGGAATGAACAGAAACCCCTATCGCGTCCGCAAGCTCCGCCTGCGAGAGCTCCGCCTCGCGCCGGAGCGTTTTAAGTCTTTGTCCGAAACTAAGCATACGTTTCATCCTTTCGTTTTGTGATTTTGAAAATCACGCGGCCGCCGTTCTTTTCACTTGTATTGTAGCAAAAAACGCCGCCGTTGTAAACAGAGCTTTCCGCAGATATGACTCATAAGATATTACGAGTCATACGGTTTTGAATAAGACAAAAACCGACCTCACGGTCGGTTTCAGTTTAGCGGGGTAACGCGCTTAACAGCGCTACAAACTCTATTTTATCAATTTCTTATTCAAGCGCGTCGAGCCGCGCTTTGCACGCTTTGAAGCGCTCCTCTCGGGTGAGGATATTGTCGTCGTCGGCAAGGACGTCGTTATAGCACCATACGAGCGGATAATATTTGACGTCAGACAGATGTCCTTCTCTCCTGTCAGGATCTGTGAACAGATCCTTTATTCTTTTATAAAACCCGACAACTATCTCCGTCACCTTTTCCGTGTAGTCGAGAGCGTCGTCCATCCTATCGATCGCGAGATAACAACACGAGATGTGCGCGAGCGCGGAAATCTGCCACCACTTTGAATTGAGATAGCAATCGGGATCGTCAACGTAAAACCTTTCATATTCGCAAGCGTTATCAAACATGTTTTTATATGCGTCTATAGCTTCCCCTTTCCTAACGTTACCGTATATCGATATTCGCTTTGCAAGGTTTCGAAGCATATAGTTATACTGCGCACCGTACCATTTTGCTCTCCTTTTCGCAAGTTCCTCAGCAGCCGCGAAATCGCGTTTACCGCAAGCGATATCGAGAAGAGCACTGTCCCTGTCGATCGGGTGTTCCGGCAGTTCAAGCGCCACGGACTCCGCATCTATCCACTTGTCTTTCAAAACATAATACACAATAAGTGTATCGCAAACCTTCGCTATACGGCTCGGGTCGTTGTCCCGCTTCTTGAGTGAAAGAAGCGTTTTTACTCCCTCATCCCAAAGTTCATCGAACTCCTCCGTAGGCATTTCAAAGCAGTTTCCCTTTGTTCCGTCCCATAGATACCAGTAGAGATCCATCGCGCCTTCTAACTTGACCTGATAATTCAGCGGATACTTTTTCAGAAACTCTTTTGAATTCAGGTACATCAAATAGTATTTATTTTCCTTTCCGGGTTTCCATGGAGCGTGACACAGTTCAATGTGATCCGTTTCGAGCTTCTCCAGATCCTCCTTCTCATTCGATCCGGCGCCGAGGAGGCAGTCGGCGGTGACTCCGAGGACGGATGCGAGAGGCAGGAGCATGGAGACGTCGGGATAATACGCGTCGCACTCCCACTTTGAGACGGATTGCACGGAAACGCCGAGCGCGTCCGCAAGATCCGACTGCGATATGTCCGCTTCGCGTCTGAGCATTTTAAGTCTTTGTCCGAAACTAAGCATATAATCATTCCTTTCGTTTTATTCGGTAATAAAACGGCGCCGCTCATTACAACCATATTGTAACAAACGGCGCGTATTTTGTAAACATAGTATTTGGCGAATCGGACTTAAAGTGACAGGGATGGTTGGTATATGAGCATTAGCAAAAGCGATATATCGCTTCCCTGCGCGACGCGATGCGATATATTTGCCAATCGGGCAAATGCGATATACGCTCACACTGTTCGCGTGCGATATAATATGAATTCCCGTTCTCGTCCCGCAGGACATATCGCATTCCGAAGGAATATATCGCGCTTTCTGCATATCGCGAATTCCGTAAGGAATTCATATCGCTGCGTGAGCGCTTCGCGCTCACGCCAGTCCCGGCGGGCACGGTCTGCCCTTTGCGGCTCTGTCGTGCTGATAGAGTTCTTCGGTGGCGAGCGCCATTTTGGTGACCGCGAATTCGCAGTCGTGGGGGTAGATATACCAGGTGTCCTCGAGCGTATTGAGGTCGACGCAGTCTCCGTGCTTCCCGAGGTATTCGTACTCGATGTGGCACGAATAGAGGCTCGGAACGGACTTTATCATCTCGAACGGGTCGCCGTCGACGTCCGTTCCGCGGACGGTGAAGCCGTTCATGTCGTGGATCATAGTTCCCTCGCCGAGTCTGATAAAGCGCTTCGCGTTCGGGAGGCTGTCGACGGTGACGGGCATCTCGCCCGTGGAATACGTTCCAGCCTCGACCTCAGCCCGCACGTTCGCCCTCTCCCACTCGTACCAGTCGGGGATATGGGAGAACTCCGTCACTCCGTCGTCGCCGGAGAGTTCTCCGAGTTCCGACATCGTCCACATCTTTCCGCAGGCGGTACATTTCAGCTTCACGCCCTCCGAGGTCATCTTATACTCTTTTCCGCAGGCGGCGCACTGATAGAGCACCTTGTGGAGCCCTTCGGCGCGACCCTCGTAGGGGGTCTTTATGCCGCGCTCCTTCTGCCAAGCGAAGTCGTCGTATTGAAACGCCTCCACGAGCTTTGCGTTTATCTCGTCGACAGACGCCTCCCTCATCTGTTCGGGAGTATAGAGGAGCGTGAACTCCGCCTCCGTCGGCTTTACTCCCCTGTCGTGGAGGTTCCAGAACGGAGAGTTGACGTGATGACCGTGGCAGATGAAAGTCACGACGGGTACTTTAAGCATCTTACAGAGCCTGCCGAGAGACGACGGGAGAAGTGCGGTAGTGCCGCAGAGAGAATACCTCGCCTCAGGGTATACCATCGCCACGTCGCCGTTCTTGACGACTTCGGCAAGCTGTTTTACGAGCGTTATATCGTTCGTGAACTTGCGCTTGCAGATACCGCCCACGTTGCGAAGCAGCCACTCTCTGTGGATGAATCCGTCGATAGCTACGACGTAATTCGCCCTCGCCGGATAGATGGCTTTTGTCGCCGCCTTGCAGTCCATAAAGGCGTTGTGGTTGCACAGCATAAGATACGGCGGCTTCAGGTCTTCCGTTCCGTTCTTGGTTATCTTAAGTCCGTGCTTTTTGACGTCCGGCGCGCAAAGGAGATACGTTATCGGCCGCAGAAACCATCTCGTTCTGATGGGCGGCGCCTTCATATCAAATCTTTTGAATTCTTTTTTCATATTATTTCTCACAAAATAAATTGATATTATTAATTTACCATAGCAGTCAATTATTGTCAACTTTAAATAAAAATAAGAAAAAGGGTTGTATTGCGCCGGAAGATATGATATAGTATTAAATGTTCAGATAATCGCGACAACCGAATAAGATAGTTCGAAACCATCCTATCTATAAAAAAAACTAGGGAACGATAAAGGGCGTTTTTTAGTTGCGCTCTTTTTTCTTTCTCCCCGGAGGAGATCATGAAAAACAACAATAACACGGCAAAACAGCCGCGCTCAGGGATCGCGGACGTCTTCGACTGGCTCACCGACGTCAACGACTGGAAGATGCTGCTCAGAAGCATGCCCGGAATGGTGACCGTACTGTTCACAATGGCGACGATAACGATGAACCTCGCCGCAAACAAGATCGTATGGAGCGGTCTTTCGGTGAACGGCACTCCGCTTGTTTCGGTAACGGGAGGCGTATTCCTTTCCTGGGCGATTTTTTTGCTCATGGATATCGTCACGAAAACGTACGGCGTCAAAGCGTCTATCAAGCTGACCCTGCTCGGCGCTCTTGCGAACGCCGCCGCCGTTATATTCCTTGGTCTGATAGCCCTCTTCCCGGCGAAATATCCTTACGAAGGGGCGAGCACGGTTTTCGACACCCTGTTCGGATTTGAAGCTCTGTCGGCGCCTCAGCCCTGGCAGATACTTCTCTCTTCAACTGTCGCGTATATCGTTTCGGGCATCGTCAACGCGCTCGTCAACGGCGCATTCGGAAAACTGTTCAGGAAAAACCCGGACGGGAAAGCGGCTTTCTACTGCAGGTCGTACGTCAGCACCGCAGTCGGACAGTTCGTCGACAACTTCATATTCGCCGCTCTCGCGTTTGCGCTGTTCGCGCATTTCTACACGTTGCCCACCCTGATCGGCATCTCCGTCATGGGCGCCGTACTTGAACTTCTCTGCGAGGTGGTTTTCAGTCCCGTCGGATACAGGATATGCGTGAAGTGGCAAAAGGACGGAGTCGGAAAGGACTATCTGGAGTACTGCCGCAAAATGGAGATAAAGAAGGATCCTTCAAGGATCGATTTCGACGGGAACAGATGACGGGAGGTTATTATGGAAGACGTTAAACTCGAATACTTATCCGCATCGGAGATCGGTCGCATGGTCAATTCGAAGGCGATCACGCCTACAGCCGTTCTTGAATATTTTGAAAAAAGAATAAAAGAGAGAAACCCCTCGATCAACGCATTCGTATATACGAGATTCGACGAAGCGTACGAACGCGCAAAGGAGCTTGAAGCGCGGCTTCAGCGCGGCGAGGACTGCGGTCCGTTCGCCGGAGTGCCGTTTGCGTTGAAGGATTTTTTGCCGAGCAAAAAAGGATGGACTCACTCCCGTGGCGGCGTGGAATGCCTCGTCAGAGAAGACGGCGTATCCTCGACCTTCTGCGAAGCGATGGAAAAAGCCGGAGGCATCGCCGTCGGCAAGACGAACTCACCCGCCTACGGGTTCAGAGGAGTCACGGACAATAAAATGTACGGACCGACGTCGACGCCCTTCAAGACCGGTTATAATTCGGGAGGCTCGTCGGGAGGCTCCGCCGCGGCAGTCGCGGACGGACTCGTTCCGATCGCCGAGGGAGGCGACGCGGGAGGGGCGATCAGAGTCCCCGCCGCATGCTGCAATCTCTTCGGCTTCGCCGCAGGAGTCGGGGCAATACCGATGGTGAACCGACCCGACGCGTTCTCTGCGACCCATCCGTTCTGTCTCTGCGGCGGTCTTGTCAAAACAGTCGAGGATGCGGTGATCCTTTACAGGCTCATGTCGGAACACGACGGAAGAGATCCTTACTGCAACGCGGCGCTCCGAGATCCGGATGAATTTGACAGAGTTCTGAGCAGCAACAGAAAGCTGAAGATCGCATATACCGACGACTACGGCATCTTTGAAGTTGAAGACGAGGTAAAAAAGATCGTAAGAGAGGCCGTCCGCAAATTCAGAGAGGCGGGTCATACCGTGAGCGAGGCACACTTCAAGTTCGCTCACACGGCGAAAGAATTATCCGAGCAGTGGTGCCTCGGCATCACCGTCGACTGCGCGCTCGAACTGGATCACGAAAAGGCAAACGGGCGCGATCTTCTGAAGGATCACAAGGACGACTTTCCCGAGGAATTCATTTACTATATAGAACTGTGCGACAAGCTGACCATAGAAGACCTTTACAGATTCAACCTCGCGAGGACGGACGTGCTCGACAATTTTGAAAAAATCTTTGACGAATACGATCTTATAATTTCTCCTGTCATGTGCTGTCTGCCTGTCGTGAGCGCGTCGGACGGCAACACAAAAGGGCCCTCGACCGTGAACGGAAAACCCGTTGAGTCCCTCGTCGGATGGTGCGAGACGTTTCTTACCAACTTCGTCGGCTACCCCTCCGCATCGGTTCCCGCGGGACTGTCGGAGGACGGCCTTCCCGTCGGTATGATGATGACCGGAAAGAGGTTCGGCGAGGCGACCGTGCTGGCCGGCGCTATGATCTTTGAGAAGCTCTCTCCGTGGAAGGATCTTTATTCTATACCGCAGAGCAGAAAAACAGAATAATAAAAAAGACAACTCCGGATGGGAGTTGTCTTTTTATTCGCTCACACCAGATCGAACTCTTCAGCTATCCTCATGGCGTGGCTGTAATCGTCGATCTTTCCGTACTCGATACGGTAAGTCGGGGTGTCGCCGTCCATTCCGACAGACATGGGCTCCATCTCAAGAGTTCCGTCCTTGACGCGTTCTCCGAGAGAATGGAGGTGAGTTGAGAAGAAGCAGTATGCGCCGCTCTTCGATATCCGCTCGAGAACTCCGACGGCGACTTCAGTTCCCTCGTCGTCCCCGGTGGATGAAAAGCTCTCGTCCATAAGGATAAGCGAGGTGGTTCCTACCGAATCGAGGATACTCTTCATTCGTCTGCATTCATCCACAAAACGGCTGTCGCGGTCTGTTTCCGTGTTCGGAAAATGGCAAAAGAGTTTATCGAATATGATCATCTTTGATTTTCCCGCAGGGATCGGAAGACCGAGCTGAAAAGAGATCTGAGTGACGCCCGCCATATTGATGAATATGCTCTTTCCTCCGTTGTTCGCTCCGGTCAGAAGATAGAGCCTGTGTTCTCCGACGCTCTTTATATCGTTGGGAACCACCTTTACCTTTCCGCCGACCGACAGTCTCTGACTGTAGAGAGAATCTACTTCGTATTTATTTGCCGCCTCGGGGTACGAGAGCCCTCTCGCCCCTTCTCTCACGCTGTCGATGAAACGGACGCCCCTTATCAGAAATACGAGCTCCTCCTTGATATTTGAGAGGAAATACATATATTTGTTCATTCGCGCGCTCATCGTCTCCGTCTTTTTCCGAAGAGATTTGCTGATCCCCGAATTGAGATACTGATATACCGCCGCCTTGACGCCCGCGGAAGCGGGAGACGGCACCAAAGGAGAAATATGCTTTATCTGAGAGGCGCCGCGGTCGCCGAGAAGCCCCGTGATAACGGAGCTTGACATGAACGGCTTGTCGTGTACGCCGAGGACTCCCACCTCGTAGGGTTCGAGCTTTGCGTCGAGGTTAACGCAGAGCGTCATGCTCTTCGCATAATCGACGCCGTCCGCCGTGGCGTTTATGTATTCCCTGTCCTCTTCGAACGCAGGATCTTTTCCGAATTTCACGACCTCTTCAAAGAAGGACTTAAGTCTCTCGGACGAGATCTTATCGGAATACTCGCGTCCTACCTTTACGATGCGCTCGACGATCTCAAAGATCAGGCTGTACGAACGGATCGTATAGAGTGCCTGCTCCGTCGTTTTTGAGGAATATACGGCGCTCTGGCGTCTTACCTCCTCCAGGTCGCGGATCATCCTCACGACGTCCGAAAAGGCGTCCGCTATCCCGCCGTTTGCGATCACGTCGCGAAAAACCTCCTGCCTCGACTTTATCTCGTCGGGAGAGGTCGTGATATATTCCGTTTCGTCCGTTGTAAATCCGGTTATGCGTTCGAAATCGAGCCACTCCGACGCGCTCTTCCATATCCTGCTCAAGCCATCGTCTATCCTGCTGCAAAACAAATACATTTTCCTTCTCCTCATTTGAAAAGCAGATACCTGACGCAGATGCCGCCCGACGCGCCGGCAAAGAACAAAAGCGTCAGAAATATCGTCGATTTTACGTATGAGAGCTTCAAAGCTCTGAGTATCTTATTAAGAAACACGGCGTATACGACGGCGTAAATGAATACGGGCAGCGCCAGAACGATAAGATACCTGTATGAGATCGAAAACGAGATAAGAACCATCAGAAATAAAATGATGAACATTTCAGCGACCGTCCGCTTCGGGAAATCTATCCCCGGCGGATTCACGGAGCACGCCTCGGAATACAAAGCGAGACGCTTGAACCTGAGCGGCAGCTTCGCGCCGGATCCGCCCGACAGTACGAGCCCGCTGTCCTTCATGCCGAATTCACGCACCGCCAAACACCCCGCTTTCCTCAACGTAATAATATACACGTTGATTATATCACATGATCTTCTCCATTTCAAGCGGACGTTTTGACCTTGCGTTTTCTGTTGCATTTATTATTTATTTCCTGTATAATAATTGATAATAAGGTCTGATCCTATTATTTATAGCTTTCGGATCTAATTTTTAAACCGGAGAAAAACATGAAAAGATCGATCTCACTCATCCTCGTACTGATCACGGTGTTGTCCGCACTTTGCGCGTGCACGGACAGCGACGTCCCCGAAGCCAAAGAATTCAAGGTTATGCATGAGGAAAAATTCGGAGGCATCTATTTTGACGTCACGATCGACGACTTCAACGCGCTCGGATATTCTTACGGCGACAGCGTCGACATCTCTTTTTCAAACGGAGAAAAGCTTGAGGATCTTCCGTACTATAACGGCTACTACGTCGATATCGGAGACCCGCTTCTCGTAGGTTATCCCGGATATCCTTACATCGAAGCGGCAATAAACTACGGCGACGACCCGTGGATCGGTCTCGGTCTCGACGAGAACTGCACCGCAACGATCTCTCTGAACGAGAGCGGAAAGTATATAAGGGTCCAGGAAGCGCGTGACATCAAGTATTCAGACGAACAGGGCACTCAGAGCGACGAGGTCTTCGGCAACTTCAGAGCGGTCAACGTCGGAAAGCTGAAAGAAAACTTTCTCTACCGTTCCGCGTCGCCCTGCAACAACGAGCACTGCCGCGCGGCGACGGTCGACGCTCTTGCGAAGGATGCTAAGATCGGATATATTATCAATCTGTCCGACACGGATGAGGACATCGCGGGATTTATCGCAAAGGAGGACTTCAACTCTCCTTACTTCCTCTCGCTGTATAACGACGGAAAAGTCGCCCCTCT
>JAEEGL012343250.1_pt1 | contig 13726 bp, 6 predicted proteins | sample 9134231 | NCBI WGS metagenome assembly JAEEGL01 (sample SAMN16246548, study PRJNA631951) | gut metagenome | biome: gut microbiome; feature: rumen; material: fiber-attached | host: Bos | place: Iran: Karaj | collected 2018-10 | reverse complement strand
GGAAGATATGAGTCTTTATTATATGACGGAAAATTTTTTTCCAAATACATTGAAGATAATGTGGGATTCAGCTATGACGAGAAAAAAGGAGAGGTTACCGTATTTGAGATCCTTCCTATGAGTTTTAACAGATATGAAGGAGTGACCATCAAACTTGAGAGAGAAGCGGCACTTAAGGATATTGTCTGGTCGGACATAATCCGTATAGGATTTGAAAATGAAAGGGTGATCATCAGTGCTCCTTCGGGATATATCTTTGAGGACAGTCCCATGCCTGATTATGAGCAGGCGGCACTTGTGGAACTCGGTCTGTTCTTCTATGAAGACGGAAGCTTTGAAGTTTTTGTCAACGATATATCGGAAGATGACGGTGACAAATAACCGATATTTTAACGTGTGTGAGTGCCGCTCCGGAAAATGTCCGGGGCGGCATTTTTGTGTGGAAAATTTTACTCATGCCCGGGTGGTATAATAATATCCGGAGGAGAGATTATGAGCGTTCTCAGACTTGTTACCGGACCTTCCGGTTCCGGAAAGAGCACAACCGTATATAAGGAGATCCTTGCCGGGGCTGATAAAGAAAGAGACAGAAATTTCTTTGTAATTGTCCCTGATCAGGCTGCCATGAGTACCCAGAAGGAACTGGTTACCATGAGCGGACGTGGCGGAATCATGAATATTGATGTCCTCGGATTCGGACGCCTTTCTCACAGGATACTGGAGGAGACCGGACAGGAGGACATACCCGTTCTTGATGATACAGGTATGAACCTCATCATCAGGAAGGTCTGCTCTGAGAATGCGGATAAGCTGCCGGTCCTTGGCAGGAAGCTGGATTCCCGGGGCATAATCTCCGAAGTAAAGAGTGCATTATCCGAATTCATGCAGTATGGTGTTTCTCCCGAGAACATGGAGGAGATGATCGACTGCTGTATCGGAAGGGGATCTCTTAAGGGAAAGCTTAAGGATCTGAAGACCATTTACGGTCTTTTTGAAGATTATATACGAGGTCATTACGTCACCAGAGAAGAGAAGCTGGATATCCTTTGCGGAGCGATTCCCTCTTCCTCGATCCTTCCCGATTCGGTCATGGTTTTTGACGGATTCACGGGATTTACTCCTGTACAGATGAAGGTCATCAGTGCTCTCATGGGCAAATGTTCTGAAATGATATTCATACTTCAGGCTTCCGCTGATGAGGATGTAAGAACAGAGGCTTCCGAAGAGGATCTGTTTTACCTGAGTCATAAAACTGCCGGAGCACTTAGAAAGCTTGCTGCGGAAAATGGCTGTGAAGTGGCCAATCCTGAGAATTGTTCCCGGATGATACCCGATCATGACATAGCTCTTCTTGAGAAGAATCTTTTCAGGAAAAGAAAAGTTTCCGGAAACGACAATCCTTCCGGCTCCGTTCACATACTTGAAATGACCGATCCGGGAAAGGAAGCACATTACATCGGAGTTAAACTCAGGGATCTTATCATCGAAAAAGGATATGCTTACAGGGATATTGCGGTGGTATGCGGCGATGTGACCACCTATGCTCCTTATTTTGAGAGAGAATTTTCTGCCATGAAAATACCGTTTTTCATGGATTCCGTAACCGGTCTCCGCCTTGATCCGCTTGTTGAAACGGTACAGGCATTCTTACAGGTTGAGAATGAAGATTACAGCGGAACTGCCGTCACCAGATTCCTTAAGGCAGGTCTTACGGAACTGTCTTACTATGATATCGATCTGCTGGACAATTATATAAGACAGACCGGTGTCAGGGGAAGAAATGCGTGGCACAGGGAATTTACCCGTACCATCAGAAGCAGAAGAGAAGACCCTGAATATCTTGAGAAGATCAATAATATCAGACGGAAGGTCATCTCATATTTTGCACTGTTTGAGAATGAAGAAGGAAAAACTCCCGGACGTGACAGTGCCGGGGAGTATACGAAGAAACTCTATGAATCTCTGGTAAAACTGGATGCTCCCGTCAAATTAAGAGAATTGAAGCGCGAAGCGGAAAGTGAAGGAGATATATCCAGAACAAAAGAATATGAGACGGTCTGGAAACTCTTTGTTGAACTGTTTGACCGCATTTACCTGCTCATGGGAGATGAGGAGGTTACATTAAACAGCTTTGAGGACATCGTGGATGCAGGCATCGAAGAGATGAGAGTTCCGGGGATTCCCGTAAATGTGGACAGAGTACTTATCGGTGACATAGAAAGATCAAGACTCGGAAATGTTAAGGTTTTGTTTTTTACCGGAGTCAATGACGGCAATATTCCTTCGGACACTTCAGGCAAGGGGATCATTTCCGATATAGATAGGGAATTCTTAAGTGAAAACGGCATCGAACTTTCCCCCACCCCCAGGCAGAAGATGTATATACAGAGACAGTATCTGTATATGAATATCTGCAAGCCTTCCGATGAACTGTACCTGTCGTATTGCAGAGTCAGGACCAACGGTAAATCCGTAAGGCCTTCATATCTGATCCCTCTGGTAAAAAGAATTTTACCCGCATCTTCCGAAGTCATGCGGCCTGAGGAGGCGAAGGTATCAGAACGCGTAAGTACCTGTGATGATGCATTGTCCGTTCTGGCAGAACTTATGAGAGATTACGCGGATTCCCAGGGGGCGTCCGAAAAGGCGGGAGAGACCTTTGCACTGTTTTCGGCAGTGGGTGAAGCGGAGGGAAGAAGGCAGTGCCTGACAGATTCTGTCTATAAGAGATATCTCGATAATCCCCTTTCGAAAGAAGTGGTGGCGAAGCTTTATCCCGGAGACCTTCACGGAAGTGTAAGTTCACTGGAAACTTATGCGGGATGTCCTTACAGATATTTTCTTAATTTCGGACTCGGGATAAAGCCTGTGGATTCCTATGAGATACAGACTTTTGACAGAGGACTGCTTGCTCATGAGATCATAAAATCCTTCAGTGCTCGTCTTACAAAGGATTCACTGACATGGACGTCATTTACCGATGAATATGCAAAGGCTGTGATACCGCAACTTGCATCCGAAGCGGCGGCTTCCTACGGCAGCGCATTGTACTTTGACAATGCAAGGAATGAATATAATATCCGGAGACTTTCAAGGCTTGTCATTAATTCCGTGTGTAGTCTTCGTGATCAGCTGGCAGCGGGAAAATTTGAATCAGCCGGATTTGAGAAACACTTTGCCATGGAACTTCCCCTTTCCGGAGGAAAAAACCTTCGCATGACCGGCATTGTTGACAGAGTTGATGTGTCTCAGGGAGATGCCGGGAAATACATACAGATAATCGATTATAAATCCGGAGACAAGGATATCGACCTGTCCATGATCCTTGACGGAAGACAGATCCAGCTTCCCATCTATATGTATGGTGAGAGAAAAGAACTGCAGGGTACTCCCGCATCAATGCTATATTTCCATATTCAGGATCCCTTCCTTGACGTTGAAAGCGGAGATGCGGACGGTGTGGAAGAGAGTCTGCGAAAGCTTATGAAGGCAAGGGGAGAGGTCAGTGCCGATCCCGAAGCACTTGCATTACTTGATAAGGATCTTTCCGGGCTTGCACCGGGGGTTTCGTCCGAATTCTTTAATGTCAGTATTAAGAAGGATGGAGGATTTTCTTCCACAAGCAAGGTTCTTAACACTGAAGCATTTAATGCCGTACTTGAAGAGGCGGTAAATGTCGCAAAAAAAGAAGCTGAGGAGATTTTGGAAGGTAAGATCTCGATTGAGCCATTTTCATCTGCCTGTGCTTATTGTCCTTACAGCACAGCTTGCGGTATGGACAGGAAAATCCCCGGTTTCAGAACCAAAACATCCGGCAAGACTGACAGAAAGGAAGTGCTGAAGGCACTGTGTGATAAATATGGCGTTTAAACCTACGGAAGAACAGAAGAGGATCATAGATGCCAGAAATACCAGTCTTCTGGTAAGTGCGGCTGCCGGCAGCGGAAAGACCGCGGTACTTGTGGAGAGGATAATCTCTCTTGTCTGCGATGAGAATAATCCCGTGGATATCGACAGGATCCTGGTGGTTACATTTACACAGGCTGCTGCGGCTGAGATGAAGGAGAGAGTCTTAAAGAGAATAAGTGAGAAGTTGGAAGAAGATCCGGATAATGAGCATCTTCAGAAACAGGTCACTCTTGTTCACAGAGCCCCCATTACTACCATTGATTCATTCTGTCTTGATGTTATAAGAAATCATTTTCAGGATATCGGTATCGAACCGGATTTCAGAGTGGTTGATGACGGAGAGGCGGAGCTTATAAGACAGGATGTTATAAGTGACATTCTGGAAAGAGCTTATAAGGAAAAAGATCCGGGTTTTATATCCTGCGTTGAATCATTTTGTCCGGGAAACAATGACAGCATCCTTGAAGAACTGATACTGGGAATGGTGTCGGTTTCCGAAAGCTACCCCTGGCCTGATGAATATCTTCTGGCCAGAAAGGCAGATCATAATATATCCGGAAAAGAGGATTTTGCGAGAACAGGCCTTGAATCGGCAGTCATGCGCTTTGCCGGCGGCTTTATTTCACATGCTCTCGATCATATTGAATATGCCATAAGGGTATGTGAAAGCATTCCCGTAATGGAGAATTATTGTGAGACCTTTGAACAGGACAGGGAATATTTTGAAGAACTGGCCCTTATTGCAAGGAACGGGCAATTGGACGGGATGTATGAAGCCCTTTCTGATTATGCCTCGAATAAGAAGAGACTTAAAAGTCTGCGCAAAGCAGTGGATGACGAAGAGGCGCAGATCAGAGAAGAGGTCTCTTCGGCTGTTAAGAAAGTAAGAGACAGCGCATGGAAAGATATTGAAAAGCTTAAAAAGAAATACTTTGCCATAACTCCCGAAGAACATGCAAAGATGATCCGGGGTTGCAGGGAGCCTCTTGATGCCCTTTTGGATCTGTGCCTTGAATTCAGAAGTGAATATGCTGCCAGAAAACAGAAAAAACATTGTGTGGACTTTTCGGATCTGTCCCATCATGCGCTGGAGATACTTACAAAGCATAGTTATAAAGAAGGCGGAATAGATATAGAAGCTACCGATGCGGCTATTGAGTACCGCGACAGATTTCTTCAGGTAATGTGTGATGAATATCAGGATTCCAATCTGATCCAGGAGATAATCCTTAATGTGATCTCCGCGGAAGATATAGGAAGATACGACAGATTTACCGTAGGTGATGTCAAGCAGAGTATCTATAGTTTCAGACAGGCACGCCCAGATCTGTTCATTGAAAAACAGCGGGAATATGAATCCATCCCTCCCAGGATGGAGATCGATCTGTCCGGAAATTTCAGAAGCAGAAGAGAGGTCATCGATTCGGTAAACAGGATCTTTGAACGTATCATGCACGAAGAGACCGGCGGAATCGAATATGATGAAAATGCCGCATTGAAGGCAAAAGCAGGCTTCGCGGAAAATGAAAACTGTAAGACTGAACTTCTTATTTTTGACAATAAGCTGATGGAAAACGCTGCTGCGGACCTTGCGGATGTCTACAATGACGGAGCGGGAGAGGGTGCAGATAACACAGTGGATCCTGCGGCATTTATGGACGATGCTTCCGATAAGTGTGAGGTGGAAGCACTGGTCATTGCTTCCAGAATAAGGGAGCTTATGAAGAGTACAAAGGTTTCCGACGGAAACAGGGAAAATCCCGGATTAAGGGATGTTTCCTACGGGGATATCGTGGTCCTTTGCAGAAGTGTCAGCGGTGTGGCGGATACATTCAGAAAGGTTTTTGCAGACAAGGGTATACCTCTGTATGCGGAAGGGAAGAACGGTTATTTTAAAGCATTCGAGGTGAGTCTCCTTCTTCAATATCTGAGAGTGTTGAGTAATCCTTTGGATGATGTGCCTCTCTATGCGGTGATGCATTCCGCACTGGGCGGATTTTCGGAGGATGAGATCGCACTGATTCGTGCGGGTAGAAAAAATATCTCTCTTTACGATTCACTCCTTCAGGCATGCGGTAGATCGGAAGATACCACCGGTGCGGGGAGCATCGGTGCTGAACTTACTGAGAAGATATCCGACTTCTTAAGCAAAATGGATCACTACAGAAAGCTCAGTACTTATCTTACAATAAGACAGCTTCTTGACAGGATAACCGTAGATCACGATTACATGGAGATGTGTGCCGCACTTCCCGCAGGGCAGAGCAGAGTTGCCAATGTATCCATGCTTCTTGTGATGGCTTCAAATTTCGAGAATTCGAGTTTCTTAGGTTTAAACGACTTCATCAGGTATATCGACAACATGGAAAAATTCGAGATAGATTCCGGCGAAGCGGGATCTGCTTCGGAGGGCGCGGATGTTGTAAGACTTATGACCATACATAAGTCCAAGGGTTTGGAATTCCCCGTGGTGTTTATATCCGGCATGGGAAGAGGCTTTAATTTCAGGGATATTTATAAGCCAATGCTTTCCGATGACGAATATGGCATCGGATGCAGATATGCCGATACCGACAGGCGTATAAGGATGAAGACCCTCAGGTATAATGTCATCTCCGATAAGAAGAGGCTGGATACCATCTCCGAGGAAATGAGGCTTTTGTATGTAGCTATGACCAGAGCCTGCGAAAAACTCATTATGGTGGGGGGCCTTAAAAAGGCTGAAGACACTCTTAAGGATCGCATGGATTTTTACTCTGAGAGACTTTCCTTCGGCGAATTTCAGAATGCATCCATGTATCTGGATCTTATCCTTCCCGTCATTGGATGTGATGAAGTGAAAAATGTTATTGATATCCGTATGGTGGATGCGGATTCTCTTATCATGGCAGGACGATCTGAGGAGGAGAGCCAGGCAGCGGGAGTTTCGGAATTTGCACTTGCTACCGGCGGTGATATGTCCGGTGCCGATATGGAAGCTTACGAAAAACTGAAGAGAAAGTTTTCATATGTATACCCTTATGCATACCTTGAAAATCTATATGCCAAGACGACTGTAAGCGAACTTAAGATGGCTGCCATGGCTGAGAAGGATGAGGGAGCATATGATCTCATGGAACACGGCGAGGATGAGATCCCTCTTCCCGTATTTGCAGGCGGTAGTAAGAATCTGATCTATGATGATGCCGAAGAATCCCGGGAGGACGCAAAAAGCGGAACTGTCGGAATACAGATTTCCGGAACGGAACGCGGTAATGCTTATCACAGATTCATGCAGCTACTGTCCTGGGACCGTATCCTTATGCCTTTGCTTGATTCATTTCCCGGATCCTTCGAAGAGTATTCGAAAGCACTTGAAGAGAAGTCCTCTGAGATAAGAGATTCCATTGTGAGATTCTGGGATGAGGAAAAGGCTGCGGGACATATTTCTGACAAGACACATCTGGCAGTCGCTCCTTACAAGATATATTCCTTCCTGCTATCAGAATTATCGTATCGGATGTGGAAGGCTGACAGAAACGGACTCTTAAAAAGAGAACAGCCTTTTGTGTTCGGAATACCCGCTTCCAGACTCCTTGACCCTGACCATAAAAATACCGGATCGGAAGCGCTGGATAAAGAAACTCTTATGATACAGGGAATCATAGATGCATTTTTGATCGAAGACGGTAAAGTTATACTTCTTGATTATAAGACCGACTCCGTGAAGGATATGGAAGAACTCTGGACCAGATACGAAACCCAGATGGACTATTACAGAGAGGCTCTGGAAAGTCTTGTGGGAATGCAGGTTTCCGAACGTCATCTTTACTCATTTAAGCTGGGAGAAGACAGGGATTTCGGCATCTGAATTTGCCCCGGTTCAATAAGCTCGTTTTCAGGCAGATATTTGCCCGAAAACGGGCTTTTATTATATAATATAACGGATTGACGGCATTTCGTCCTTGGTTGAAAGAGTGGGGAAGATGAATCAGATGTCTGAAACAAATACAGGTAAAAACGATAAGAGTGTTCATGACACCATGATAAACGGAACAAGATGGTTCTTCTTTGTTTATCTTGCGGTCATTTTTATCGGATTTATCTATTACTGTGCCAGGGATAAGGTTGAGCCTTTTGAGTACAGTGATTCCATGTATATCAACAGGTGGATGGTTACCGATCCTAACGGAACCGTGCATGAAGAAGGAAGCAGTTACGTCCTGGATGAATACAGTTCAGAGACTTATGAGACCAGATCAACGTTGCCGGAGAATATTATTGATGGTTCCTGGCTTGTTTTTACTACCAGCAGTGACACCCGGGTCTACATTGACGGCGAATTCAGGAAGGACTTTATCAATGACAGGGATGTTGTAACTCCCGGAGGCTGCGTTAAGAGATTCTATTTGCTCGTGCCGGTTTATGCTTCTGATTCCGGAAAGGAAGTTAAGATTGTACGTGACGGAACGGCAAGACAGGGTCAGCTCTATGCGGAAACCTTTGTGGGAGATACTTCAGCACTCGTGCATTATTTTTTGGGCAGCTTTTTCCTTACGATGATGCTGGCAGAGATCCTTGCAGTTTTTTCCTTTGTAATAATGCTCATCAGTATTGTAATGACGGTGCTTTATAAGCAGAGAATAGAAATGTTTTATGGTGCGCTGGGAATATTCCTGGTTTCCGTCTGGGCCATAAGCAACTCATATCTGTATCCCTTTGTCTTCGGACATTATCATGTGGACGGACTTCTTAACTATATGATGTGTCTCATGATTCCCTTCAGCCTCATTCTGTATCTGAACGATCTTCAGCATGGAAGATATAAAGTTGTTACTTCCATGGTTTTGGCATTGTCCATCGTAAATTCACTTGTGTGGCCAATACTTCATTTCAGCGGAGTAATGGCATTTTCGACAGCACTTAACTACATCAATATGGTTCTGGCAATCCAGGTCATTGCCGTATTTGCAATTATTGCCATTGATACCATCAAGGGAAAAGCGGTTGAGTATAAAGCCACGGCTTTCGGCTTCGGTGCTTTCCTTGTCTGCTGCTTTGTGGAATTGATGGTGCTGAATTTTACGCTGATCAAACACGACGAGATCCCCATGCTGGTGGGTCTTGCGTTTCTGCTTGCTTCATCGGTTATCCAGCAGATTGCGGACATTCGAAAGATCAGGGATGAAAGGCAGAAAGCCATCGAGCTTTCCCAGGCAAAAACAAGATTCTTAGCCGGAATGTCTCACGAGATCCGTACTCCCATTAATGCCATCCTCGGTATGAACGAGATGATCTTAAGAGAAAGTAAGGATCCCGTTATAAGTGATTATGCGGAAAGTGTTAAGAGCTCCGGAAAAATGCTCCTTATGCTGGTCAATGATGTGCTTGATTTCTCCAAGATCGAAGCCGGCAAAATGGAGATTGCCAATGCCCAGTTCCGTATGTCGACTCTTCTCAGGGATATCGGCCCCATGCTCAGGGAACGTGCTGAGGAAAAGAATCTGGAACTGAAAGTCGCCCTGCTGGGAGATATACCTGATGGTCTGATCTCCGATGAATTCCGTATACGCCAGATTCTTATTAATCTTATCAATAATGGTATCAAATATACGGATATGGGTTCGGTCACACTTGAACTTGGCGGAAAATATCTTGAGCCGGATAAGTTTAAGCTTGTATGTAATGTCAGGGATACCGGTCGCGGAATACGCGAAGAGGAACAAAAGAACCTCTTTGAAGCCTTTACACGTGCCGATATGAAGAAAAACAGCAATATCGAAGGAACGGGTCTCGGACTGTCCATAGTTAAAAATATCGTTGATTCCATGGGCGGAGAAATAAGTGTATCCAGTAAGTACGGAGAAGGATCTGTATTTACAGTTTCGATCCCAGTGGATGTTTACAATAAAGAAACTCTGAAGATGAATTTCATGGAGAACACGGACAAAACATCTTCCGGTGAAGAGGACTGTGATTATCAGGCTCCCGATGCAAAGGTGCTTGCTGTCGACGATAACAATTCCAACTTAAAGATCGTCAAGTTTTTCCTTAAGCGTGCAGGTATTGTTCCCGATACCTGTGATGGTGGCCTTAAAGCTCTTGAACTTTGCAAACAGAAAAAATATGATCTGATCCTTCTGGATCACATGATGCCTGAACCTGACGGCATCGAAACCTTAAGGCTCATCAAAGAAAACGATGAATCAAAAAATAAGGATACAAAGGTTATTGTCCTCACCGCAAATGCCATAGCAGGCAGCAGGAAGACTTATATTGAGGCCGGGTTTGAAGACTACCTGACCAAACCCATCGATTCGCATCTTCTGGAACAGAGTGTCAAAAAGTATCTTCCGAAGGATAAGATAATTGAGATGCCAAAGTCCGATGATGTGACTAACGAAAAAAACGAAGAGAAAACTTCCGGCAATACTGCAGAGGAAAACGTTGAAACACCTGTATCCCCTGTTACGGACAATCCTGCGGAAAAACAGGATATCGAATCACGGCTTAAAGCCATTGACGGACTGGATTATGATACTGCCCTGGAATACGCAGGCGATGATGCAGAGATCCTTGAAGAGGTTGTGAATACCATTTGTGAAGGATGTGAATCTTCTGCGGTTACACTTCGTAAAGCCTTTGAGTCAGGTGACATGGAAGCCTACAGAAGAGAAGCCCATTCTCTAAAGGGACTTATGGCTACCATAGGACTGGAGTCCTTGAGCGAAAGAGCAAAGAAGCATGAATTCGCTGCAAGGGACAACGACGCAGATTTTATTAAGTCCGACTTTGAAGCATTTATAGAAGAATACAGATCAGTCTGTAAAAAACTCGGAGGATGAAATGAGATCTTCCGGGAAAAAGAAAATTCCATGGCCCATAGTGTGGATAGGACGATTGCTTTTATGGGTCATATGTACACTTCTTGTGCTGGTTCTCGGCGCATATGAATTCCTTTATTTTATTAACAAGGGTCCCTCGACACATTTCAGGGATCTCTTTGTTGCGTCCGTAATGGAGTCCAGCGCAGGAGGCATTCTTGCGGAACTCTATTTTTCTGATGAGGAAATAGAAGCCATCAGATCCAGAAATCGTACCGAGGAGATTGAAGAGATAACGGATGCGAGCCTGATCAATATACAGGCCTCCGATTCGGCTGCGACTCAATCCGGTGGTGCAGAAGCAACAGGTGTTTCTTTGGAAAATTCCGACACGGGTGTCAATCCTGGTGATCCGGACGGTGACGGAATAGAGATCCACGAGGTTCATGGCGAGACTTATTCCGGAAAGATTATGATCGTATATGATCCTTCAAGGGTGGTGGTTTCCGCTATTCCCGAATTTACCGAGGGGTATCACGGCTGGACTCTTCAGCAGCATGTTGAGAATAATGGCGCCGTGGCCGGTATCAACGGCGGAAAATATGAAGATGAGAGCGGACTGGGTGCCGGTGGCATGCCTGAAGGAATGGTCATTTCAAGAGGCGTGGTAAGAATGGGTAACGACGGCGGCAGATACGGAGTATACGGCTTTAATGAGGACAATGTTCTTATAGTCGGAAAAATGACCGCAGCTTATGCCATGGAGATAGGAATCAGGGATTCGGTAACCTTCGGACCTGCGCTGATCGTAAACGGAAAACCTGCACAGACTTCCGGCGTGGGTGGAGGACTTAATCCCAGGACAGCCATCGGACAGCGTGAGGACGGTGCGGTGCTCCTTCTTGTTATTGAAGGCAGGAAGACTTCGTCCCTGGGAGCTTCCATGGCGGATATCATCGATGTCATGCTTGAATACGGAGCCGTAAATGCGGCAAACCTCGATGGAGGAATGTCCTCTTCCATGTTTTATGATGGAGAGATAATTGTTGATAACTGTACCGTTCGCGATACAAGACGTATCCCTACGGCATTCATTGTATTACCACGGGAGACCGGAGACTGACAGTGGATCATTCGGCAGCTGAAAACAGGAAAGGTATTTTAAATGCAAAGAGTTCACCCTTTGGCGTGTTTCTGCTGCTCTGGATCCTGTGTCTTGTTATTGCCATTCCGGTCATTATGGCCAGATTTTTCAGTTATCTTGAAGGATATGAAGAAAACTACCATGAGGCAAGCAACGAAGTTATCATTGATGAAATGAGAAGTGTGTTTTTATCAAGGGATCCCCGGGCTGTCTATGAAATGCTTACCGTTAAGCCCAACCCCGGTTTTTATGAAACCGAAGAAGACATGATCGAATATATGAGCTCCTTTCTTGAAAATGGAGCCATGGATATAGAGCAGGAACTGACGGGCACGGATGATGCACGCAGATCTTTTGTCATTACATGCGGAGAGAAGGAAATAGCAAGAGCAGAGTATGTGAAGGGGGCGGACTGGAACCTGGACAAGCTGGAATTTTATGCGGTTCCCACTGAAAGAGTTCAGATCACTGCTCCTGAAGATGTAAAGATTTTTATAAACGGAAAAGAAATGTCTTACATTACCAGGACATATACCTATTCAGATAATACCGCACAAAGATTTTTTGAAGGCTATACCACGATCCCTACAGTGGAGAGCTTTGTGATTGACGGATTTTGCCTTGTTCCGGAGATCACTGCCCTATCAGCGGAAGGAACAGAACTTGATGTGGAAGAAACGGAGGAGGGAATCTATCTCGTAAAGTATCCCCATGATACTCCGGAACGTGAGGAGATGGAGGCTCTGGCCATAGAAGCAGTCAGTGCATATGCAAGTTTCATCTCGAGGGATCTTCCTTACGAAAAGTTCAAAGAATATTTTACGAAAGACAATATCTACCTTTATTACATAAATCACACAGACCTTCAGTGGTTCACCAGACACCTGGCATCGGAAATTCACAGTGCCGAGGTGAAGAACTTTATAATGTATAATGATGAAGCATTCTACTGCGAGGTAGAGGTGGAACAGTACCTTACCATGGCCTGGGGACCAAGAGAGCCGGAGGTTATCATAACCGACGGTAAATTCTATTTTGTCAGGGAAAACGGAAAATGGAAGGTCTTGGCCATCGAGTTCTAAAGATCACTGATCTGCATTGCCATCGTCTTCCGTGAGGTTTTCTTCCTCGTCGTATTCATCATCTTCATAGAAGGCATATTCCGAAACCACATCATAAAACAGATCGTCAAAATGTTCGTAGGATTCTATCTCTATCATGGTAAGGGAATCCAGGGCTTTATACAGACCATCTTTTTCGTCCCAGACATATATATCATCATCGAATCTTCCCAGCAGTATCTTGCCTTCGAAAGCAAATTTTCTCGTCTTGTAGGTTTCATTCATCACCACAACAGATTTAAGTGTATAGCCTGAGCTTTTTACCGTAACGTTGTAAACCCCGAAGAATTCAAAACCATTCCAGGCAAACCCGTCAGCGAATTTAAGGAATTCAATGTATTCCGCAGGCAGAGTAATGTCTTTGCCAAGCATTTCAATCTCGTCATTTGTGGCAGGCTTTACTATCAGAGCACCCGTATCATTAATTGTTTCAAAGAGCTGAACAAGTCTTTCTCTATCCATGCTTTCCCCTTTCCAATGTAAAGCTATACCAAACTGAGATTATGTTATCATATATGTATGGTGACATAAAGGAGGGAGCAATGGCCATATTTGACAGACCTGAGGATGAACCTGTTCTGAAGATCTTTGAAGAGATCACCCGGATACCCCGTTATTCCGGAAAAGAAGAGATGATCGGAGAATATGTCTGCGCTCATTACAATAAGGATATCCATAAGATCATGAGAGATGATCATGGGAATATTCTGGTGTCCCTGCCCGCAAGTAAGGGGTATGAAAATGACAAG
>JAEEGL012010163.1_pt1 | contig 13726 bp, 12 predicted proteins | sample 9134231 | NCBI WGS metagenome assembly JAEEGL01 (sample SAMN16246548, study PRJNA631951) | gut metagenome | biome: gut microbiome; feature: rumen; material: fiber-attached | host: Bos | place: Iran: Karaj | collected 2018-10 | reverse complement strand
ATTGATTTCAATTGGCTGAAAAAGACGTGTACACTTCATAACCAAACCCCTTTCGTGCGCGGTGCGCGAGATGCTTGCATCCGCGGTGCGCGCGCGACACAAATTTCGTGCGCGGTGCGTGAGACGCTTGCATCCGCGGTGCGCGCGACACAATAAAGCTTATGCCGGCATGGCGGAACTGGCAGACGCACGGGACTTAAAATCCCGCGGGTGGTGACACTCGTACCGGTTCGATTCCGGTTGCCGGCATCTTTATTTGTATATTGTGAGAGCCTGTGAGATGAAGGTTCGCATTGAACAATATGACCAATAGAACATGAGAAATCCATTGAAGCCGAGACAGGAATGTTTCGGCTTTCATTCGTATAGAAGGGAACACACATGAACCGATTTGAACTCATTGTCCCTTGTCATTTTGGCATGGAAGCAGTCTGTAAAAAGGAAATCCTCGACATGGGGTACGAGGTAGACAAGGTGGAAGATGGGCGCGTGACATTTACAGGCGATGCCGAGGCCATTTGTCGCGCGAATATCTGTCTTCGCACAGCGGAAAGAGTTCTCTTAAAAGTTGGAAGTTTTACAGCGAGAACCTTTGAGGAGCTTTTTGAGAAAACACGCGCTCTTCCCTGGGAAAAGTATCTTCCTTTTGACGGAAAGTTCTGGGTCACAAAAGCCACCTCTATTAAAAGTCAGCTCTTCAGTCCATCCGATATTCAGTCCATTATGAAAAAAGCTATGGTGCGCCGTATGCAGGAATCCTATAAAAATGAGTGGTTCCCGGAAACCGGAGCATCCTATCCGGTGCGCGTAAACCTGATGAAAGATGAAGTGACGGTTTGTCTGGATACGACAGGTGAATCGCTGCATAAAAGAGGATATAGAAAACTCACCAGCAAAGCGCCGATCACGGAGACATTGGCTGCGGCGCTCATTTACCTGACGCCCTGGCATGCGGACCGGATTCTGGTGGATCCTTTCTGCGGGAGCGGCACGTTTGCCATTGAGGCTGCCATGATGGCTGCGCATATCATGCCGGGAAGCCGTCGGACGTTTACGGCGATGGAATGGAAGAACCTGATCCCGCAAAAGGAGTGGGAAGAGGTGTTTAATGAGGTACATTCGCTGGAGACACCGGACATCAAGACGGATATACAGGCATATGATCTGGATCCGGAGGTTGTCAAGGCGGCCAGAGAGAACGCGAAGCTGGCGGGGGTCGATCACCTGATCCACTTCCAGCAACGAGATGTGAGAAACTTAAGCCACCCCAAGAAATATGGTTTTATCATCACGAATCCGCCTTACGGTGAGCGTCTGGAAGATAAGGCAGCGCTTCCGGAATTGTATACGATCATCGGAGAACGATATCAGGCCTTGGATTCCTGGTCGCTGTATCTGATCACCTCCTTTGAGGACGCGGAGAAATATATTGGAAGAAAAGCGGATCGCAACCGGAAAATCTATAATGGTATGTTGAAAACGTACTTCTATCAGTTTCAGGGGCCTAAGCCTCCGAGACGGGAAGGAAACCCGAAAGGATAAAAAACATGAAAGTCAATAAAATCCTGTTTGCTACTTCAAATGAAGGAAAACTGCGTGAGGTGCGCATGATTCTGGCGGAGCTGGGGCTTCCGGTCTATTCTTTGAAGGAATATGGTATTCATTCAGATCCGGAAGAAAACGGCGAAACCTTTGAGGCGAATGCGGAGATCAAGGTAAGGGATGTCCTGGGCAGACCGGAAACCGCAGACTGTGTTGTGATGGCGGATGACAGCGGCCTTTGCATTGACTGCTTTGGGGGAGATCCCGGCGTGCATTCCGCCCGCTATCTTGGACATGACACATCGTATGATTATAAAAATCAGGTCATTTTGGAAAAAATGGCGCAGATAAAGCGGGAGGACCGCGGAGCAAGATATGTGTGCGCCATCTCTGCCGGCTTTCCGGATGGCTCTGTTTACACGGTGCGCGGGGTGATGGAAGGCTACATCGGATATGAGCCGAAGGGAACGGGTGGCTTTGGCTACGACCCGATTTTTGTGGTGGAAGGGGAAGAAAAAACCGCCGCGGAGCTGGATCCCGACGTTAAAAATTCCTTAAGCCACAGAGGAAAAGCGCTCGAAGCCATGAAAGCCATTATGAAAAAGGTACTTTAAGGATCATGAACCCTAAAAAAATTTTGATCATCAGCGACACTCACCGTCATTGCCTGAGCCTGCAGAAAGTCATCGACCGAAATGGCCCCTTTGACATGCTGATTCATCTGGGGGATGTGGAAGGACAGGAGGATCTGATTGAAGACATCGCCAAATGTCCATGCCACATTGTAGCGGGAAATAACGATTATTACTGCTCCCTGCCCATGGAGAAGGAAGTCTGGATCGGACGGTATAAGGTTCTTCTGACGCACGGGCACTATTATCGCGTTTCTATGACCACGGAACTGATTAAAGAAGAAGCAATCTCGCGCGGTTGCCAGGTGGCTATGTTTGGACATACGCACAGACCGCTCATCGACCGAAGTCCGGAAATTACCCTGATCAATCCCGGGAGCCTTTCCTATCCGAGGCAGGAAAATGGAAGAGGGTCCTATATCCTTATGGAAATTGACCGGGAAGGCCTGGATCACTATACAATTTGCTATTTATAAATCAGCACACTCGAATCGGGTATAAAAAAGCTCTGTAAAATTAGCTTAATATTGTACATGCGTATAAAATTTGACTATATGCAAATGAACATCTATTTGATATAATTTGGCAAGCCTAAAAGATAAAAAATGGGCGACGTAGGGTAATTTGTTCAAATACTTTCGGGGATGAGATTATGAGAAACGATTCGAAAGAGAGAATTGCAACCGCTTTTTCTGCACTTTTAGCTGAAAAACCGTTTGGAAGAATTACAGTGAATAATATTGTGGATGTATGTGGAGTGCATCGGAACACGTTTTATTATTATTTTTCCGATATTCCGGCTTTGCTTGACTATGTGACGGAGAAACACCTTGACCTGATCCTGCTTCGGAATGGGAAGGTGGGCTTTATGAACGGTTGCATGGTCGACCTGGTTGAGTTCATGGAAAAAAATGACAAGGCGATGACTGGTATTTTTAATTCCATGACAAAGGATGAGCTCCTGGCGTTTGCGGATCATGCGGCAACCTATCTGGTAGGCAGCTATCTGAAGATGAATTACGATGATCTTGCCATAAAGCAGGATGATCGCGACATGCTCGTTCGGATCTTCTCATCGGGAGTTTCCGGTATTTTCATAAAATGGTATAACGACCACAAGGATTTTGATATCTATAAGGATATTGAGAGGGTCGGGAAGATCTTTTCCAAGTGCATCCTGCAGATTATGAAAGAATTTAGTGAAAACGAATGAATATAAGCCGGTCACCAGATAGGGTGGCCGGCTTTTCTGCTTTATATACTTAAGTATTTGAATTGCGATATAAAAATGATGCTCTATTCACCTGATTTTTTACGCATGTGTGATGTACAGCCACATTTGTGAAGCGAATGGAGGGAGGCATTTCACCAAACCCGGTTGGTCGGTGCCCCGTCCAGGAAGGCCTTTATGTTTTCCGCGGTCGTGTCCATGACGCGCTGCCTGCAAGCGCGGGAAGCCCAGGCAATGTGAGGGGTAATCAGACAGTTCTTGGTTTTCAGAAGCGGATTGTCCGGATGGATGGGTTCCGCGGACACTACATCCAGGCCGGCGGCATACAGATGCCCGCTGTTTAAGGCATCCGCGAGCGCCTGATCGTCCACCAGGCCGCCACGGCTGGTGTTTAAAAGGATAGCTCCGTCCTTCATTTTGCTTAAAGCAGCTGCATTTATGATCCCTGCCGTCTCCGGAAAGAGCGGGCAGTGAAGGGAGACAACATCCGACTGTGAAAGCAGCGTGTCCAGGTCTACATATTTTGCCAGTTCCCGACCGCCTACGCGTTCGCTGCGACTGTAGGCAAGCACCTGCATGTCAAGCGCGCGGCAGAGCCGGGCAAACTGCATGCCAATTCGTCCAAAGCCGATGATGCCGACGGTTTTACCGGCCAGTTCAAGCAGGGGATAGTCCCAATAACACCAATCGATGCTTTGCTCCCAGCGCCCGGAATAGACACTGTCGGAGTGATGGGCGACATGGTGGCAGATTTCCAGCAGAAGGGCCAGGGTATGCTGCGCGACAAAAGCAGTGCCGTAGGCAGGAACATTGCACACGGGAATGCCCTTTTCTTTGGCGGCGTTTACATCAATCACGTTATACCCGGTGGCAAGCACCGTGATCAGGTGCAGATTTTGGCAGGCATTCAGCACCTCCCGGTCGATGATGGTTTTGTTGGATACAGCGATTTCCGCGTCTCCGATGCGCTCGATGGTCTCCTTATTTCCGCGGGTGGGCAGCCGGTCATACACTGTCAGTTCTCCCAAGGCCTCTAACGGAGCCCAGGAAATATCCCCGGGGTTTTCCAGATATCCATCCAGTACGACAATTTTCATGGTTGTTATCCTTCCTTCTATTGTTAAAGCAAGCGTGTATTTTGCCAGAAGCTTACTTTGTGAAAAGCAAGCGTGCCATCTTGTTAAATGATTAGTTCTTTTGCATGTCGAGCCATTCACAGGCAGCGTTGCCGGTATTAACCAGGTACTTCATCACCTCAACCGGAAAATGTCCTACAGCGGTTTCCCCCGTAACCATGACCGAGGAGGCGCCGTCCAGGACGGCGTTAAAGATATCGCTCACTTCGGCGCGGGTGGGGACAGCGGCGTTTTCCATAGAGGAAAGCATCTGCGTGACCACCATAAAGGGTTTATCGGCCTTTTTACAGATGGAGGATAGAATCTTCTGAGCCGCCGGGAGCTTCCAAAGAGGCATCGAGTTGCCCAGGTCGCCGCGCGCGATTACAATCTCATCCGCTGCGGGAAGGAGCTCAGGCAGCTGTTCCATCCCTTCCAGGTTCTCGATCTTGGCGAAAATCCGAACATCGCCGGCGCCGGCAAACAAAAGCGCCGCGCGGACCGCCTCCAGATCCTCCCGGGACCGCACAAACGGCTGCATGACACCGGTCACGCCATATTTTTTGGCGACAGCCAGGTTGGCAAAATCCTGATCGGTGAGGGCTGGCGGATGAATGGAAGCACCGGGGATCGCCATGCTTTTCCGGGAAACCAGAGTTCCGCCCCGCTTCACAACAGCCCTGGCGTTCGTCTGATCATTTTCCTGCACGGTCAGCAGGATTTTTCCATCGTCCAAAAGCACCTCCTGGCCGGCGGTCAGATAGGGCAGGGTAATACGCGGAACCGGGATTGCCGCTTCTTCAGCAAAAAGCTGGCTGTCCTTTAAAAGAACAATGTCACCATCTTTCAATAGAAGAGAAGGCATCCGCCCGATACGAAGCTCCGGGCCTTGCAAATCAATCAGAAGCTCCGGCACCACGCCGGCGTTCGCTGCCGCCTCCCGGAAGAGTGCCAGATCATTGGCGGCTTCCTCAAGCGTCATATGGGAAAGGTTTAAACGCATGCCGGTCATACCGGCCTGAAACATCTGCGTTAAAAGGTTTGTATCCCGGCAGGCGGGACCAAGGGTTCCATAATAGTGCATCACTCATGCTCCTTTGGGGTTCATATATCTATCTTGCATGGGGGTTGGCGCAAAAAGGCACGAATCCCATGCAAGTAAGCTTCAGGCAGTTTCTCAAATGCATAGGATTGGCGCGAAAAGGCACGAACCCCATGCAAGGTAGCTTCAGGAAGCTCCTTTACTCTACCGCGTTTTGCCTGATTTGAAAAGAGAAGAAAAGAGAAAACTCAAACCGAAGCGAAAGCGGATAGAATGGAGACTTTGCTGCAACATGGGTACAGGAAACAGCGAAATATCCTGAAAACAAGCGATTGTATGCAAGAAAAAGCATACATACCATCATGTACCACAAATTGTACAGATCAAATACAATAAAAACTGGAAAAATTACAAAAAAGTGGTTGACAAAAAATTGTCAACGTGATAGTATGTAGCCAGAACAAAGAAAAAACAACATCACAGGAGGAAAGTCCAATGGGATGGAAAAAAAGAACATCCTGAAAATTTCAGAAAATCAGAATACGTGCTGATCAGGTCAATAGTTAAGAGTGAGTCGGAAAGTCGAAAAGAGATACCGGCAGTTAAAACTGATAGAACAGGCGAGAAGAAATTCTGAGATCGATGTAGATGTTCGGGGGTGTACCTGTGAAAACAGAATATCGGAAAGGAGGTTATAAAGTGAAACTTCAGGAAATTCAGTGATAGAGCCATCTGATGACGAGAAAATCAGATGGCTCTTTTCATTTGTTTATTTCCTCCCTATGCATAACAGGGATTTATATTTTAATTATAATTGTAATAAGATAAACTTTGCACAAATACAAAAAAGTGAAAAAATTTTCAGAAGTTCATCACTTTATAGCAAAAAAGCGTTGACACGAACCGAAAGTATGATAGAATAAGTACAATTTCATAGCGAGAAACCGAAGATGTGGAAGTAAAGGTGGGATACGCGCGTACAGAGAGTGGACTAGTGCTGAGAAGTTCGCGGCATACGGCTCGTCATAATGGACCACGGAGGGCGCGGTGAAAAGCCGCGACGTGCGGGCATACGTCAGTTGCCTGGGATATGTTGGTATCCTGTAAAGTGCGCGGCGCATGGGCGCCGCGAATCAAGGTGGCACCGCGGATTTATTCGCCCTTGACTAAACTCAAGTTTAGTCAAGGGCGTTCGTCGTTTCTGGACAAATAAAGTCTGGAGGACGCGAAGCGACGCCTTTGCTTTCAGAACACAGCAATAACACCACAAGAACACCACAGTAAAGTGAGGAGAGGACATCATGATTAGAGAAGCGATTATGAAGATTGTTGACAAGCAGGACCTGACCTACGAGGAAGCCTTCACCGTCATGAACGAGATTATGAACGGTGAGACAACGCCCACCCAGAATGCAGCCTTCCTGGCAGCCCTGACCACCAAGAGCACCCGCGCGGAGACGATCGCGGAGATCACCGGCTGCGCCGAGGCTATGCGGGAGCATGCGATCCAGGTGAAGACCGGCATGGATACGATGGAAATTGTGGGAACCGGCGGCGATAAGGCGCATTCCTTTAATATTTCCACGACCAGCCTCTTTGTGCTGGCAGCAGGCGGGGTAAAGGTTTCCAAGCACGGAAACCGAGCGGCTTCCAGCGATTCCGGCACAGCCGACTGTTTAGAGGCGCTGGGCGTTAAAATTGAGCAGGATCCGGATGAGTGCGTGCGCCTCTTAAAGAAAGTGGGAGCTTGCTTTATGTTTGCCCAGAAGTATCACACCTCGATGAAATACGTGGGCTCTATCCGCAAGGAGCTGGGTATCCGCACCGTGTTTAACATCTTAGGACCCATCACGAACCCGGCCAAGCCTGCGATGATCCTTCTTGGCGTGTATGATCCGCTGCTGGTGGAGCCGCTGGCCCGCGTTCTGACCGGGCTGGGGATGAAACGCGGCATGGTTGTCCACGGAACCGACTGCCTGGATGAAATCTCCGTTTCCGCGCCGACGCTGGTCTGCGAGTTTGACAACGGAAATTACAAGGCATATGAAATCTGCCCGGAGGATTTCGGACTGCCCAGATGGCATAAATCGGATATCATCGGTGGAACGCCGCAGCAGAACGCCGAGATTACAACTGATATCTTAAAAGGTGTAAAGATGGGAGCCAAGAGGGACATCGTTCTCTTAAACGCCGGCGCGGGCCTGTATGTGGCCGGCAAGGCCGAGAGCATCGGGGACGGCGTGAAACTTGCCGCGGAATTGATCGATTCGGGAGCTGCCTACCGGAAGCTGGAAGAGATCAAGCTGGAATCCAACCGATAAGAGACAGACATGCCAGGAAAGCGGCCGCGTCGCTTCGCACTACGTGCAGCTAACGCATACACTCTCACTAGGCTCGCACTGCGCTACCGCTTGTGCTTGCCAAGTGTTCGTAGCATCTCGCGCCGCTTTCAAACAGGAGAAGGGGAGGGATACGACATGAGCACAATCCTGGACACGATCGCGGCCTACGCGAAAGAACGGGTGAAGGCGGACAAGGAGAAGCTGCCGCTTGCGGACTTAAAGGCATGCTGCCGGGAGCTTGCGAAGGCGGACCGGAAAAGCTTTTATGACGCGGTGGCAAAGCCGGGTCTCTCCCTGATCTGTGAGGTGAAAAAGGCCTCCCCCTCGAAAGGGGTGATCGATCCGGTGTTTGACTACCTGTCCATCGCCCGGGATTACGAGGCAGCCGGGGCGGACTGCGTGTCCTGTCTCACAGAACCCAGGTGGTTTCTGGGGAGCGACCGGATTTTTACGGAGATTCGGCAGGAGATCCGCCTCCCCATGCTCCGCAAGGATTTTGTCGTGGACGAATACCAGCTGTATCAGGCAAAGGCGATGGGGGCGGACTGCGTGCTCCTCATCTGCGCGATCCTGGATGAACCCACCTTGCAGCGATATCTGGGGGTTGCAGAAGAACTGAGACTGGCGGTTTTGACGGAGACCCACGACGAGGCGGAGATCGCCTGCGCTGTAGAGGCAGGCGCCCGGATGATCGGCGTCAATAACCGCAATTTAAAAGACTTTTCCGTGGACTTTTCCAACGCGGCAAGGCTGCGGAACAAAATCCCGGCGGGCGTTTTGTATGTAGCCGAATCCGGAGTGAAAACGCCGGAGGATCTGGAAATGATCCGGAAAATCGGAGCAGATGCGGCTCTGGTGGGAGAAGCGTTTATGAAGGCTCCGGACAGAAAAGCATTCTTAAGGGAGATGAAAGGGAGGTGTCGTTAACGTGACATGTGGGATCAAAATCTGCGGACTGTTTCGAGAGTTTGACATTCAGTATGTAAACGAAGCCAGACCGGATTATGCCGGCTTTATCCTCCTGTTTCCCCAAAGCCACCGGAACATCCACCCGGAATGGGCTGCGGAGCTGAAGAAAGCCTTACGCCCGGAAATCCGGTCGGTGGGGGTGTTTGTGGATCAGCCGCAGGAGGCGGTCCTGAGCGCGGCCGACGTGGCCGGACTGGACGTCATCCAGCTGCACGGGCACGAAGACGAAGCTTACATCCGGGAATTAAAGAAGAAGACGGCGCGGCCGGTGTGGAAAGCCTTCCACATCCGCACCAAGGAGAATGTGCGGGCGGCGGAAGAAAGCTCTGCCGACGAGATCCTTCTGGACAACGGGTACGGCACGGGACAGAGCTTTGACTGGTCGCTGTTGTCAGAGATTTCCCGCCCGTTTTGCCTGGCGGGAGGGCTTACACCGGAGAATATCCCGGAGGCAATCCGGCTGTTTTCCCCGAAGCTCGTGGATATTTCCTCCGGTGTGGAGACGGCGGGCTTAAAGGACCGGGAGAAAATCCGGCGGGCGGTAAAAGCGGTTAGGAGTTATTCGCGCGACGGCATGTAAATGGTGCAATCCGAAAATCCAGACATGTCTGGTGATACATGAATATACAAACGGAACATAGGACAACGAGGAGAAAGATGAGCAAAGGACGTTTTGGCATTCACGGCGGACAGTATATTCCGGAAACGCTGATGAACGCGGTGATTGAACTGGAGGAAGCTTACAACCGGTACAAGGATGACCCTGACTTTAACCGGGAGCTGACGGAGCTTTTGAATGAATACGCAGGCCGGCCTTCCCGGCTGTACTACGCGGCGCGCATGACCGAGGACCTGGGTGGCGCGAAGATCTACTTAAAGAGGGAAGACTTAAATCACACCGGCGCCCATAAGATCAACAACGTGCTGGGGCAGGTGCTCTTAGCCAAGCGCATGGGCAAGACCCGGGTGATCGCGGAGACCGGCGCCGGACAGCACGGCGTTGCGACGGCGACGGCAGCAGCGCTCATGGGGATGGAGTGCGTGGTCTACATGGGGCGGGAGGATACGATCCGCCAGGCGTTAAATGTTTACCGCATGCGGCTGTTGGGAGCGGAGGTGCGGCCGGTGGATTCGGGCACAGGCACGTTAAAGGACGCGGTGAGCGAGACCTTCCGCGAGTGGACCAGCCGGATCGAGGACACGCATTACGTGTTAGGCTCGGTCATGGGGCCTCACCCCTTCCCGACCATCGTGCGTGATTTCCAGGCGGTCATATCCAAGGAGATCAAGCAGCAGATGCTGGAGAAGGAAGGGCGGTTGCCGGATGCGGTCCTGGCCTGCGTGGGCGGCGGTTCCAACGCCATTGGCGCGTTCTATCATTTTATTGAGGATCCGCAGGTGCGCCTGATCGGCTGCGAGGCAGCAGGGCGCGGCGTGGATACCTTCGAGACGGCGGCCACCATCGCCACCGGGCGGCTGGGAATTTTCCACGGCATGAAGAGCTATTTCTGCCAGGATGAGTACGGGCAGATTGCCCCGGTGTATTCCATCAGCGCCGGACTCGATTATCCGGGCATCGGGCCGGAGCACGCGTATCTGCACGATATCGGGCGGGCCGAGTACGTGCCGGTCACGGACGAAGAGGCCGTAAACGCCTTTGAGTACCTGTCCCGCACGGAAGGCATCATCCCCGCCATCGAATCGGCCCACGCCGTGGCGCACGCCATGAAAATCGCCGGGCAGATGGGCAAGGACAAAATCCTGGTGATCAACATTTCCGGCCGGGGCGATAAGGACTGCGCGGCGATTGCCCGCTACAGAGGGGAGGACATTCATGACTGACGTAAGAAATGCATGTGCCGGGAGCCAGGGCGAAAAGAACTGCCAGGCTGGTTTGAACGGAAAAACCATCCGGATCGCGGACGCGTTTGCAAACGGAAAGGCGTTCATCCCCTTTATCACCTGCGGGGATCCGGATCTGGAAACCACGGAGGCGCTTGTGAAGGCGGCGGCGGAAAACGGCGCGGACCTGATCGAACTGGGGATCCCCTTCTCGGACCCCACGGCGGAGGGCCCGGTGATCCAGGAGGCCAATGAAAGAGCGTTAAAGGCCGGGACCACCACGGACAAGGTGTTCGCCCTTGTTGCCAGACTGCGGGAAACCCTGACCATCCCGCTGGTGTTCATGACCTACGCGAACGTGGTGTTTTCCTACGGGACGGAGCGCTTTTTGTCCGAGTGCGTGCGCGTGGGAATTCAGGGGCTGATCCTGCCGGACATCCCGTTTGAGGAAAAGGCGGAATTTGAGCCGGCCTGCCGCGAAAAGGGGCTGGAGCTGGTGTCCCTCATCGCGCCGACCTCCGAGGAGCGGATTGGTATGATTGCGAAAGAGGCGGCCGGCTTTGTGTACTGCGTCTCCTCACTGGGCGTCACGGGGGTGCGCAAGGAGATCACGACCGATGTGGGCGCGATGGTGAAGCTCGTCAAACAGGCGAAGGACATCCCCTGTGCCATCGGCTTTGGCATCTCCACACCGGAGCAGGCCAGAAAGATGGCGGCGGTCTCCGACGGGGCGATCGTTGGCTCCGCCATCATGAAGCTGATCGCGGCCCATGGGAGAGAGTCCGTGCCTTACGTGGCACAGTACGTGCGGGAGATGAAGGACGCCGTGCGGATGTAAGTCCTGAGAATCCAGCTTGTAAACCCGGTAAAGGCGGCGCCGCATTGAAGGCGAACAGGGGGAAATAAGGAACATTTTGTCCAAAGGCGGGGAAACGTCAAGATTTTACACGTATGGGAAACTTGACAAATTTTAAACGAAAATGAAATTTTTCTGTTGCATTTTTGACAAAAAAGGACTAAACTGAACTTACCATACAATGAGGGGCTTAGAGAGCTCCGAAAATTCAAAAAAGGGGTGAATGTTTTATGGTAAGTTTTGTAGTATGTTTACTCATTCTGATCGTAGGGTATTTCACGTATGGTAAGCTCGTTGACAATACCTTTGGTCCGGATGACCGTGAAACGCCCGCCGTGGCAATCAACGATGGTGTCGACTACGTTGTTCTGCCGCAGTGGAAGCTGTTCATGATCCAGCTGCTGAATATCGCCGGCCTCGGCCCGATCTTCGGTGCTATGCAGGGTGCTTTATGGGGCCCGATCGTCCTCCTGTGGATCACCTTCGGTACGGTTTTCGCCGGTGCGGTTCACGACTATTTCTCCGGTATGCTTTCCGAGAGAAACAACGGCGCTTCCATTTCCGAAGTTACCGGTATCTATCTTGGACCGGTCATGAAGGTCATCATGCGTATCTTCGCAGTTGTCCTTCTGATCATGGTTGGTACCGTTTTTGCAGTCGGCCCTGCCGGTCTGATTGTTAAGCTGCTCACCGAGAAGGGTGTCAGCGGTATCTTCGCCAATACCATGGTATGGCTGGGTATCATCTTCGCGTACTACTTCATCGCCACCTTTATCTCCATCGATAAGATCATCGGTAAGATCTACCCGATCTTCGGTATCTGCCTGATCATCATGGCAGTGGGTGTTGCCTACGGTACCTTAACCGGCGGCTATGCGATCCCTGAAATTTTCCAGAACTTCACGAACATGCATCCGAAGGGAACCCCCGTGTGGTCCTTCATGTTCATCACGGTTGCCTGCGGCGCCATCTCCGGTTTCCACGCAACCCAGTCCCCTCTGATGGCTCGTTGCTTAAAGAGCGAGAAACAGGGTCACTTCGTATTCTACGGCGCTATGACCGCAGAAGGTATGATCGCTCTGGTTTGGGCCTTAGCGGGCTGCTCGCTTTACGAAAAGACCGGCGGTCTTTCCACCGGACTTCAGGCTGTTCTGGCTGATGGCCAGGCGGCTGCCATCTATGATGTCTGCGTTACCACGATGGGTCCTGTCGGCGTGATCCTCGCCATGCTCGGCGTTGTAGCCTGCCCCATCACCTCCGGCGATACCGCATTCCGTTCCGCACGTCTTACCCTGGCAGACTGGTTCCACATCGATCAGGAAAGCCTTGGCAAGCGTCTGGCGCTTTGCATCCCCGTTCTGGGCGTTGGTATCTTCTTAGGCTTTGGTAACAGCCTTGGATACTTCAGCTATTCGGTTATCTGGAGATACTTCAGCTGGACGAACCAGACTCTGGCCATGATCGTTCTGTGGGCCGGTGCCATGTTCCTGGCGAAGGAAAAGAAGAACTACTGGGTTTGCGCGGTTCCCGCTACCTTCATGAGCGCGGTTTCCATTACCTACTTCGTGATGGCTCCCGAGTGCCTTGGCATGAACGAGTTCTTCGCAAACAACACGCTGGTCGCTTATCCGGCCGGTATCATCTGCGCGGCTCTGTTCCTGTTCATCTTCCTGGCCTGCGCTAAGAAGTATAAAACGGCTTAAGTAAGTCCTGACGGACAAAACGGGAGAGGGCACATGCAAACGTGTAGCGATCCTGTTTAAAGAAGCAACCCATGAGCAGCGGCGCTAAGAAAGAGCCGCTGCTCATTTCTGGTCTGAAAAGAAAGGCTGAATATGATTTTTGCACCGAAACTGATTGGGAAAAAGGAACTGGATACGGAAACTCTGGCACAGGATAAGAAGACCTGTTATCGGATCGGCCCGTGCGGACTGGGCAAGAAAGCAATCTACCTAAACAGCTTTTTTATCGATCGCCATTACTACGTACAATATAGTGAAGTAAGCCGTGTGTTTAAACGTCTGGCGATGAGCAAGGGCGGCTTTACGGGAAAGGGCGTCTTTGGTTCTATCCCCTACCTGGTGGTCCTTATGAAGGACGGAACCGAGAAGGCATGTAACTTTAAGTACGAGGATCTGGTGGATACCTTCCTTGT
>JAEEGL011819269.1_pt1 | contig 13726 bp, 9 predicted proteins | sample 9134231 | NCBI WGS metagenome assembly JAEEGL01 (sample SAMN16246548, study PRJNA631951) | gut metagenome | biome: gut microbiome; feature: rumen; material: fiber-attached | host: Bos | place: Iran: Karaj | collected 2018-10 | reverse complement strand
TTACGCAGAATGTTCCGTATTACTACGAGCGGAAGCAAACGCTCGCGAATGCAGAGCGGTACATTACGCCGGAGCTCAAGGAACTGGAACAAAAGATACTGAATGCGGCAGACCGGCTTCTGGAATTGGAAACGGAGCTGTTTCGCGGCGTAAGAGAAGCGCTGCTTGCGTGTACCGAACGGCTGCAGCAGGATGCGGCTTTGCTTGCAAGTCTTGATGTTTACCGTTCTCTTGCGGAGGTTGCGGCATCCAACCGATATGTCATGCCGACGATCGCGGACGAGCCTGTGATCCGCATCGTCAACGGCAGGCATCCGATCGTCGAGCGATCCATGAAGAACGGGTTCATCCCGAACGACGTCACGCTTGATCTCGATCGAAATCGCCTGCTGATCGTTACGGGACCGAATATGGCCGGTAAATCGACATATATGCGTCAGGTTGCGTTGATTGCACTGATGGCGCATATCGGCTCGTTTGTCCCTGCCGATGAAGCGGAAATCGGTATTGTGGACCGGATTTTTACGCGAATCGGAGCGAGCGATGATCTTGCGAGCGGCCAGAGTACGTTCATGGTTGAGATGAGCGAGATGGCGAATATCATCAATAACGCCACCAGGAACAGCCTGCTGATTCTTGATGAGATCGGCAGAGGAACGAGTACGTTCGACGGCCTTTCCATTGCGTGGGCGGTTCTTGAACATATCGCAAATCCGATCCTGTGCGGTGCAAAAACACTGTTTGCGACGCATTATCACGAGCTGACAGAGCTTGAAGGGAAGCTTGAAGGTGTAATCAATTACAGGATCACGGTGAAAGAAATCGGCGACGATGTTTTGTTCCTCCGAAAGATTGTCAGGGGCAGCGCAGACAAAAGCTTCGGCATACAGGTTGCAAAGCTCGCAGGGCTTCCGGATTCCGTACTGACACGCGCAAAGGAGATTCTGAACGAGTTGGAACAGTCCGATCTGCTGGTTCGCGATCCGAAGGAGGTCAGCGCACCGGAACCGAATCTCGGTTCAAAGGTACGCCAGTCGATTCTGAACGATTTGGAAAAACTGGACTTGGATCGTATGACGCCGATTGAAGCGCTTATGAAGCTGCATTCCTATACGGATGCGCTGAAAGGAGAATAACCGATGCCGGCCATTCATGTATTAAAACCGCAGGTCGCAAATCAGATCGCCGCAGGCGAAGTCGTCGAGCGGCCTTCATCCGTCGTCAAAGAGCTTGTGGAAAATGCGATAGACGCCGGTGCAACGGCGATTTCCGTACGGATCGAGAACGGCGGAATGCGAAGCATTACGGTGACCGACAATGGATGCGGTATCGCGCGAGAGGATTGTAAAAATGCATTTCTGCGCCATGCAACCAGTAAAATTGCAACCGCCGACGATCTTACGAGGATTCTGACGCTCGGATTTCGCGGCGAAGCGCTCGCGTCAATTGCTTCTGTCTCACGGGTCACTATGACAACGAGACCATGCGACGCGGAGATCGGCACGAGACTTCTGATCGAAAACGGCGTTGTTGTCACGGAAGAGGATGCTCCGTGCGTTTTCGGAACGACGTTTACCGTAGAAGAACTGTTTGCATCCGTTCCTGCGCGTCTGAAATTTCTGAAGTCCGCTCGTACCGAGGCAGGATATATCGGCGATTATATCGGTAAAATGATCCTTGCACGGCCCGAGATTTCCTTCCGCTACGAATCGGACGGAAAAACGGTATATGAGACGTATGGCGACGGAAGCCTTTATAATGCGGTTTATTGTGTTTACGGACCGACCGTTGCCGAAAAAATCGTTCCGGTTGATTACGACAACGGCTATATGAAGATTACGGGCTATCTCGGTTTACCCGAAATTTCGCGGAACAATCGTACGCATCAGACGCTGTTTATCAACGGCCGCTCGATCCGTTCGGTATCGGTTTCAGCTGCAATTGCGCAGGCCTACGATACAAGAATGATGATCGGACGGTTTCCGTTCTTTGTGATAAATCTTGCGCTCGCACCGCAGGAAGTAGACGTCAATGTGCATCCGACGAAGGCGGAAGTCCGTTTCGCGGATGAAAATCGTGTGTTTACCTCGGTGTCCGCGGCGGCAAAACTTGCTCTCGGCAACAGCGAAAAACACATCGAATCGGCATTTGACAACGTATTGCCCAGACAACCGCAGGCAGCGGTGCCTGTTTCGGAAACGGTTCGCCAGCCGGAACCGAAAATTCGGGTCGATTTCCGCGATTATGCAGCAAAGGACCGGTCGTATTCTTATCGCGAAAGCAACTTCAATACGTTCCGAGAGAAGAGCGATGCCGGTTCGGTTCCGAGCTTTACCGTGCATTCCGCGCCGAAAGCGGAAAAGCCTGCGGCTGAACCTGCGGATCCACTGTTTGGAGACGAATCCTTTGAGGTGATCGGATGCGTGTTTCGGACTTACTGGATCTTTACGCGCGCAAACACGATGTTTCTTATCGATCAGCACGCTGCGCACGAGCGTAAACTGTTTGACGCACTGAGCAGCCGACAGATTGAATTGTCCTCGCAGCAGCTTCTCGTTTCGCGTGAGGTTACGCTGACGCCTTCCGAGATGTCGGCATGGGAATCCAATCAAAGCACATTTACCGAACTCGGATTCGGCCTGACCAGATCCGGCGCTATGACGCTTACGCTGACGGAGATTCCTGTTCTCAACGGACAGATGCTGAACGAATCCTATCTGCATACAGTCTTGCAGCTGGTCACGGAGACTGGAAAAGACGTCGCGGATTCTCTCTTAAAAGAGCGTCTGATGCAGGCGGCCTGCAAGCACGCCGTAAAGGGCGGGGAAGCGATTGAGCGTGAGGAGATCGCCGAGCTTTTGGAAGAGTTTCTGCAAGGCAAAGTCCCGCTGACGTGCCCGCACGGTCGACCGGTCATCGTTCGCATCACGCAAACGGAACTTGAAAAAATGTTCCGTCGGATCGTATGAACGGCAAATCGAATGTCCTTTGTATCGCCGGTCCTACCGCCTGCGGAAAAACCGCACTGGCGGTAGATCTTGCGCTTGCGCTTTCCGGTGAGATTGTATCGGCCGATGCGGTAGCCGTCTATCGCGGACTCAATATCGGGTCCGCAAAACCGACGCCGGAGGAAAAGCAGGGGATTCCGCATCATCTCATAGACTGTGCCGAAATCACAGACGAACGCTTTACGGTTTCCGCATTTCGAACGCTTGCAAGGGAGGCGATCGACGGGATCCTTGCGCGAGGGAATCTTCCGATCGTAGTTGGAGGAAGCGGACTGTATCTTGACTCGATATTTGCCGATATGCGCTTCTCTGCGCCGTCGGACACAGCCATTCGTACGGCAATCGAGAAAGACTACGATCTTGATAAAAACTCAGTTTTTGAGGCTCTCAGAGCAGCAGATCCCGAAGCCGGAGAACGGCTGCATCCGAATGATAAAAAAAGGGTCGTTCGCGCATTGGAAGTTTTCAGAATTACGGGGAAGCCGTTTTCGGAGATGAACCGAACGTTTGAAACGGCGCAGGAGGACGACGGTACTTACCGTACACTGCGGATAGGATTGAACACGGATCGCAAGGCATTGTATGCACGTATTGACCGGCGCGTCGATCGGATGATCGCCGACGGATTGCGTGAAGAAGCTTATGCGCTTTTTGAAAAGGGATTCACCCCGGATAAATACCGTGCGATGCAGTCAATCGGTTATGCGCAACTATACGATGCGTATATCGGAAAATGTACCGTTGACGAAGCGACGGAGCAGATCAAGCTTGATACGCGGCACTTTGCGAAACGACAGATCACATGGTTCAAACGCAACAAAAATACCGTTTGGTTCGATCCTTTGGCAGAACCGAAGGACGAATTGGTACGGAAGATATCGGAGCTGTTTTATGGAGATCAATGAACTGATAAAAACTGCAGAAGAAAAAGCGTCAGCCGCTTTTTCAAGAATAGATCGAATTTCGTTAACCTGCTCGGAACGCGTTCTGCGCGCGTTTCAGAACAATCGTATTTCCGCACGGCATTTTGCACCGACGGAAGGTTACGGTTACGATGATATCGGCAGAGATGCATTGGATAAGGTCTTCGCAGAAGCGTTGGATGCGGAAGCGGCACTTGTCAGACCGCAGATCGCCAATGGCACACACGCGATTTTCCTCGGACTTTCCGGTGTTTTGGAACCGAATGATACAATTTTGTCGCTGACAGGCGCGCCGTACGACACGCTGGAGAGCGCGATCGGTCTGAACGGAGATCTTCCGAACGCGCTGTCACGGTTTCAGATCCGGTTTCATGCTGTTTCGCTGAAGGACGGAGAAATCGACTTTGAAAAAGCGAGGGAGGCGCTCCTAACCGATCCGACGGTAAAGATCGTTTATCTGCAGCGTTCGAGAGGGTATTTCTGGCGTGCCGCAATGATGATCGAACAGATTCGGAACGCCGTTGCGTTTGTCCGTTCGATCCGATCGGATGTCATAGTATTTGTTGATAACTGCTATGGCGAGTTTACGGAGGAACAGGAGCCGACGGCGGTCGGGGCGGACTTAATTGCGGGCAGCCTGATCAAAAACTGCGGCGGAGGGATTGCGCCGACCGGCGGCTATGTTGCAGGAAGAAAGGATTTGATCGAAGCGATTTCTTATCGACAGACCGTTCCGGGCTGCGGAAAAGAGATCGGATCTTATGCCGCATCGTACCGTCCTTTTTATCAGGGGCTGTTTACGGCGCCGCATACCGTCGCGCAATGCATGAAATGCGCGGTTCTTTTTTCGGCGCTTTTTGAACGGCTCGGTTATCGCACGCTGCCGAAAACAGACGATCCGCGCAGCGATATTATCCAGTCTGTCATGTTCGATACAAAAGAGGAAATGATCGCCTTTATGCAGGCGGTGCAGGCAGCTGCGCCGATCGACAGCTTTGTGATCCCGGAACCGTGGGATATGCCCGGGTATGCAGATCAGGTCATCATGGCGGCAGGCGCTTTTGTACAGGGCGCGACGACCGAGCTCAGCGCGGATGGACCGATCCGCGAACCGTACATTGCTTATATGCAGGGTGCGCTGACGTATGAACACGCCGTTCTCGCGGCAAGAAGCGTTTTGAAAGCTTTAATAGCTTCGCATTAAGCCGGTCACGCAGCCGAGGATCTCAACACGGTCGGTGGAATAGAACATAGGGGAGAAGGCCTCGTTTTCCGGACGAAGCTCGATCTCCCTGTTTTTTTGGAAAAAACGTTTGACCGTGACCTCTTCGCCATCGACACGCGCAACGACGATATCGCCGTCCTGCGGAACGGCGTCCTGCTCGACAACGATGATGTCATGGTCGCAGATCCCGGCATTCTTCATGCTTTCGCCGTCCACACGCAGCATAAAAGCGTCGTTTCGAATTCCGTGAAGCAGCATGGAGGGGATCGGAAAGGAATCCTCACGGTTTTCATGCGCAAGGATCGGAAGGCCTGCCGCAACTTTTCCGAGAAGAGGAATGTCAAAGGCTTTCTGCTCTTGACCGCTTGAAGCGGAATAGGCGCGTTTTTTATGCACATCGCCTGTCAGCAAGCCTTCGTCTTCAAGTTGTTTCAGATATCTGTGAACAGAGGCAGGGGAGGCGAGCCCTATCGCTGTACAAATCTCGCGAACAGTCGGCGGATATCCGTTTTTTCTTTGTTCTGAAAGAATAAAGCGATAGATTTTTTCTTTTGCGTCGCTGATCTTTTTCATTTGATTTCACCTCTGTCTGTATCATATCACAGTCAAACGCAAAATGCAAACAAATGTTCGTAAAAATAATCAATCGGGATCAGAAAGAGAGGGAGGAGTGATCTGATCTTCACGAAGCTTGATATACTTTGCGGCAAGACGGCTTTTTTCTTCCGTCATAGCGGCATAGTGTTTTCGTGTCGTATTGACGTCCTTGTGTCCGAGCACATCGGCGACAAGGTAAATATCGCCGCTTTCCTGATACAGCATCGTGCCGTATGTACTGCGCAGCTTATGCGGCGTTATTTTCTTAAGAGGCGTTGCAATTCCGGCGTATTTTTTAACAAGGTTTTCAACGGCTCGCGGTGTGATGCGCTTTCGCTGCAAAGAAAGGAAAAATGCGTTTTCGTGACCGGTAACGGGGATGACGGTATTGCGTTCTTCGAGATAATCAGAGAGCGCTTTTGCGACCTCCGGGCCGAATGCCAGCGTTTCCTGATTTCCGCCTTTGCGCGTAATGACAAATTCGTTTCTGGAGAAATCAATATCATTAACGTCGATGCCGACAAGCTCCGAAATACGGATTCCGGTTCCGAGAAACAGGGAGAGGATCGCAACGTCCCGGAGTTTTGTGCTGTCATGAAAGCGACGCTGCGTTGCCGTCATACCGCTGCCTTGCTCGGCGGTATCGAGCAAATCGGCAACTTCGTTTACATCAAGCCGAATAATCGCTTTTTCGTGCAGCTTCGGCGTATCGACCAACGATGCGCAGTTCGTTCCGATCAGTGATTTTTTATATAAATACTTAAACAGCGCCCGAATAGCAGACAGTTTACGGGATTTTGCACGTTCGCAGTTTTCGATGATTTTATCACCGTATGACGTCTGATGACGATACAAAGAGATGTATTCCAGATACAGCTCAATGTCGAGTGACGACAGGCTTTCGAGATCGGATAAATGCAATTCCCGAATGTTTCTGCCGGCAAATCGTTCGATCTGACCGGAAGTCAGAAACTTAAAGAATGTGCGGAGATCGACCGCATATCCGTATCGCGTAAGGATCGACGTCGTTGGTTCGACCGCACGAAAATAAACGGTGCAGAAATCCGGAAGTTCGGATAAGATCTTTTTAAAGCGATCATAATAATTCAGCTTTTTTTGTGTTTGATATTCGTTCATAGCGGCCTCGGATATCAATAGGGAATCATTTTCAACAATTTGAATTTTAACACAACTATTCGTTAAAGACAAGTTTAACGAATAGATGTAACAAAAAATTCATGATTTTCAGCCCAAAAGCCGTTTAGATTGCAAAATGCTCCAAACCGCTTCAGTACGGTCGGAGCATTTATAAACAATGTCGGATGCTTTAAGAGATGTTTTTAATCGCTTCGCGCGCAAGTTTGTCGCAGCGATTGTTTTCTTCGTTGTCAGAATGTCCTTTGACTTTATGGAACGTTACGGTATGCGTGATACACAGCGCATCGAGACGTTCCCACAAATCGCGGTTTTCGACTTCGTGACGGTTTGCGGTTTTCCAACCGTTGACGAGCCAGTTTTTCAGCCAGCCTTTTTCAAATGCGTTGCACAGATACGCGCTGTCCGTATACAGATCAACAATACAGTGCCTTTTGAGCAAACTCAGCGCTTCGATCGCGGCAGTCAATTCCATGCGGTTATTCGTTGTGTTTTCGGCGCTGCCGCTTGCTTCTTTTCGGTGTTTGCCGTATATCAATACACAGCCCCAACCGCCGGGTCCGGGATTATATGAACAGGCGCCGTCTGTGTAAATCGTTACGTGATCCATTTCTCTTCATTTCCGATCAAAAAATGATATATAATCTATAATAACAACGAGCTGCAGATGCTTCAGATCGCCGGACGCTGTTTGTGCATCTATCATATCATTTTCCTGCAAAAATGTCGAGATTTTTTCCTGGTATTTCATCAAAAGGTCACGAACGGGTGTGATGGAATCATTGATAACTGCGGCAAGCGATGCAGAGCTCCTTTGACAGTCTTTCAGAAGTTGCTCCAACTGCTTTTTCGCTTCGCCTGCGCTGAGTTCTCCCTTGTCAAACAGCAAGCACATTGCACAAAGATCTTTCGGAACGGTATTGATGGACAATGCGGCTTCTTTGACAGACGAAACAGCTTCGGCGTCTCCTTCAAGAGTGACTTTGACAGCTTTTTTATCGGTAATATACGGCGTAGCTTCAAAGCCGTCCGACCGGACCTGTGATTGCACTTTCATCAGGCTGGACTCATCCGTATATGCTGCGGCGAATACGCGGAATGCAGGCCCGTCAGAAAAGACGACTCCTCCGGCTCCCATTCTGCGAATCTCGGCCGCGTGTTTTTCGGCGGCGTCACGTTCGGTAAAAGCACCCATTTGAAGGATATAAAACGGCGTTTCGTCGATCGTTACTGTACTCCGTATCCGCTCTGCAGGCTGCGGAGAGCTTGTTTCTTTGACAGCCCGGTCATCCTGCGAGGAAAGAGCTGCGACGATTTTCTGGTCCTCCGCCTTCTCCTTTGATTGAGAGAAGATCGGTGAGATTACATTGTCATTCAAGTATTGGCCGATCGGTGAAAATACGATGATCCCGGCGACCAAAGCCAGCGCAGCGACGATCATCAGGGCGGTTACAAGTCCTCCCGATCCGGACGAATTTCCGCTTTTGCGTAGGGATTTGTGCTTGCGTTCCATAAAAAATACCTCCTTGTTTGCTGGTTCAGCATACGCAAGGAGGCTGCTATATATGAATGGTTATTTATCCGGACACATGATTGTCGGATGGAATGACGATATCGGGTACGGATGACAGCGGGATCGCATTGCTAACGTATTTTTTGAGAGAGAAACGAAAACAGGTCCACTCCCCTTCCTCACTGTCTACTTCGATTTGTTCTTCCAACTGGTCCATAATCTTTTTTGCGATTGATAATCCAAGCCCTGTTCCGCCGTCTTTGCGGGAAGAATCCACTTTGAAAAACCGCTCAAACACCCGGCTGAGATTCTCTTTTGAGATCCCGATTCCGTCGTCCCAAACGTCTATATAAACCTCGTGCAAGGACTCGACGGCACGGAGACGAATCGTGGTTTTTGCGTATCGCAAAGCGTTGTCGATCAGAATGACGAGTACCTGCTCAACTCTGTCACGGTCACTCAAAACAGGAGAAAGCGTTTCCTGCGTTTCGAGCTCAATGCGAATATTGCGTTTTCTCGCTTCCGATTGAAAGCTCTGAGAGACCTCTTCGAGAAGCTCGTTGACGTCGAACATGGTCATCTCCATCGCCTCGGTTCCTGCCTGCAGACGGGATAGCTGCAGCATATCGGTAATCAGCCTTGAAAGCCGTTCGACCTCTTTCAGCATGATGGAATAATAACGCTTCTGCGCTTCCGGGTCCTTAACCATTCCGTCCGCAAGCGGTTCCAAAAGACCGCGAAGGGATGTCAAAGGCGTACGCAGTTCATGGCTGATATTTGCAACGTACTCATTGCGCATACGTTCCAGCTTTTCAATGTCGGTTGCATCCTTAAAAACGCCGACAGCGCCGACACACCCTTCAGTATCGGACAGGACGGGAACAATCGAGATCCAAAGAACGCGTTCGCCGGGAAGATTATAATGGAACATCCGCGGCTCTTCGGTATCTACAACGCCTTCAAAAGCCTCCCAGATGGATTTGTCGGGAACGAGATCCATTGTCGAGTGTACATCGACCGTCCCGAAAAGCTTCATCAGAGCGGGATTGTAATGAGTCAGCTCACCCTGCTTGTTGATCGCCGCAACTCCGTCGCTGAAACTCGAGAGAATGTAACCGAGCTGACGTTTTTCATTTTCCAATTGACGGATCGTCGAGGAAAGCGCACGGCTCATGTTGTTGAGCGTACGTGCAAACAGACCGAGTTCTCCGGGATAATCATCGTTGGCGCGGACATCGTAGTTCCCTTTGGAAAGCTGCTTCGCAACTTTTGTCATCTCGGTGATCGGATGCAGCATCTGATTCACGGCGAAGAATGAGGTCAGGATCAGAAGAGGCACAAGAAGAAGAGACACAAGCCAAAGAGATCTGGAAAGCTGGGTAAATGCGGCATTGATATGATTGATTTCACGGATCAGAATAAAACAACCGAAGCACTTGCTTTGATTCAGATAAAGCGGACGTCCGACGCAGATCGCGCTGGACCGCTCGGAGATCTTGAAATTCTTCAGATCAATGGATTCTCCGCAAAACAACCGATCGTAAAGCTCCTGCATACGCTCTCGATTCGGAAGGCGTTCGGCGTTTGTAATCGGAACGCCGTTCGGATCGTACATCAACAGAACGTAGGAAATCTCATTGGATCTTGACAGCGCGTCAAGATAGTATTTAAGTGTGAGCTCCGGAACATCCCTGCCGTTCGGAATGGAATAGAGTTCCTGCAGACTGTCGGCGGTTTTATTCAGAGATTGACGATCCAGCTGAATATATGTTTTTTTTCCGAAGTATGCGTACGCAAGCACCAAAACAAGGTTGCCGATGATCAGCAACACCATACATATCAGGAATGCTCTGCGGAATACTTCGCCTCTTCGCTTCATAAGGCGTTATACGTTTTCCAGTTCAAATTTATAGCCGACGCCGTAGATGGTTTTGATGCTCCATCCGAGGCCTTCCGAATCAAGCTTTGCACGAAGCCGCTTGATATGTGTGTCGACCGTACGCGTTTCTCCGGCAAAATCATAGCCCCATACGCGGGAAAGAAGCGTATCGCGTGTAAACACCTGCCCCGGGTTGGAGGCAAGCATATAAAGGATTTCGATTTCTTTCGGCGTACAGATGATATGTTCGCCGCGAAGCGTAACGGAATAACTGTTCAGATCAATCGTCAGACCGTTGTATGTGATGATATTCGGATCCTTGGACTCCGCTTTCGATTCGACGCGGCGCAGTATCGCTTTGACGCGCGCAACGACTTCTCGCGGGCTGAAGGGTTTGACAATATAATCGTCTGCGCCGAGTTCGAGGCCGAGAATACGGTCAATCTCTTCCCCTTTTGCCGTCAGCATGACGATCGGAACGGTTGAGTTTTTGCGAATCTCACGGCATACTTCAATACCGGATTTTTTTGGCATCATAATGTCGAGAATCAACAAAGATACAGAACCGTCCGCCTTCAGGAGACCTTCCTCTCCGTCGTAAGCATCAATCACTTCATATCCTTCTGCTTCAAAATAGATACGCAGAGATTCATGTACGACAGGTTCGTCGTCACAGATCAATATTCTTGTAGCCATAAGGATCACACCTCCCCGATAATCAATTCCATTATAGCAGGATGCGGCACCAAAGCAAGCAGTTCTGCAGAATTTCGCACGAATTTCACAGCGCGTTTACGATTAAGGCAACAGAATCAAACGATTGTATTCGGAAAGCAGCTGATCATACGCCTTGTGATAATCGCTGGAGTTGTCCGCCTTTCGCATCATTTCAATTATCGCATTGACCTTTGCGACGTCTTCTTCTCCGATCGAAGCGTTATCCGCGAGCAACGCTTCCACGGAACGTATCAGGCTCTCCCCCTTCTGCTTCAGTGAATCAAATGAAGAGTCAATCGTACAGACCGGGAATTCGGATATGAACTGCGAGACGGTCCGATCCGTTCGTACCCACGAATCCGAGAAAAGACGATCCAGTACGCTGTCGTCGAGGTTATAGAACTGGTTGCCGGGCCGAAGCAGAACATACGTTCTTTGCTCGATGTCGTTCGTGTCACAGTATTTGCCTGCGATCAATCCGGACTGCTTACAGATAGAAAGCGTCACGTGCATATCGCACGGCTCAGTCGGAACGTTGGTATATGTAAACCAATCGGTGACTGTTTTGTATTTTTTGAATTCATCACGGCTGTTGCGGTAATGAATACACGCGTCGGTCGCAAGCTTACCGGAAATCGGACAAACCGTACGCTGTATCAAACCGAGAGAAGATTCGTTTTCATCAATGATCGGTTTGCTTTCCACGCCCTCCATCAACTTTGTCATAAACAGATTCCAAAGGACGGCAGCGTAGTCTCCGCCGCTCGATTCTTTGGCAAGTTTATTGACAGGCAGATCGTGACCGATCCAAACGACGGCTGTATATTTGCAGGTCATGCCGGCAAAGCATACACTGGCATAGTCAGAGTTCGTGCCGGTCTTCCCCGCAACTTCATAGCCGGGAATCTGCGCTTTCGTTCCGGTGCCAGAGGCAACGGCGTCTTTCAGAAGATCGACGAGCATATAAGCGGTCGAAGAATCGGAATAAACTTTTGTCTGAGACCCGCGTATAATATCCGCATTCAGGATGGTATTGCCCTCGGCGTCCACGACTCTTGTAAAGGACAGCGGTTCGTTGTAATACCCGTTATTTGCGATTGCCGCATAGGCAGCACAAAGCTGCAGCGGGGTAACGCCGCTTGTTCCGAGCGCAAGTCCCGGACCGTCTTTGTTGATCTGAGACTCTTTGATACCGAGACGCTTCAGATATTCAACAGCGCGATCGACGCCGACATACTTTGAAAACAGCAGGCGGGCGGCGACGACATTCAGAGAATGTGTAAGACCGTATCGAACCGTAACGGGACCGAAATGCTTTTTGAGCAGACCGCCTTCCGGATAGCCGTTCTCCCCTCCCCATCCTTCGATCTGTCCGGTAACGTTTGCAACAACCGTTGCGGGAGAAGCACCGTTATCAAGCGCAGCACCGTAAATACTGAGCGGCTTGATGGAAGAACCGATTTCGACGTAACTCTGCGTTGCACGGTTCAGCCCTCTGCGAATCTGCGGTTCATTCCGCCCGCCGACGATCGCACGAATCTCGCCTGTATGCTGATCAATAACAACAGACGCAGCCTGCGGTTCGACCGTTTCGATCGTGATACTGTCGGAAATAACTTCCGTGATCTTATTCTGACTCATATCGGCCAGCATCGGATAGCCGTCCCATTCGGTCAAAGCGGTCTGAACCGTTTCCTGCACAAACGGGTCGAGCGTGGTATAGATGCGGTATCCGCCGGTTCTGAGCTTGTTTTCGTAGATCTGACGGTTCTGCGCATTGTTCACGACGTGGTCTTGTTCCATCCAATGCGAGATCACGTCGTCCATACAGTATTCCACAAAGTAAGCATAATCGTACATCTTTGTGTTTGCAGATTCCGGGAGGATTGTTATCTCCTCGGAAAGCGCGGAGAGATACTGATCACGATTGATCTTATCGTTCTCATACATTCTGGTCAGAACGGTATTGGTACGCGCAACAGTGAATCTTTCATATGCATCGGGAGCACGACCGTATTTTTCCCAGTATAGATTCAACCGGGGATTATAGCGATAAGGATTTTGCGTCAACCCGGCGATCATGGCACATTCGCGAATCGTCAGCTCCTGAAGTTCTTTTCCGAAATAGTCCTTCGCCGCGGTTTTGACGCCGTAATTGGACCCGCCGAGATAGATGTCGTTGAGGTATGCTTCCAGGATTGCATCTTTCTCCATGACTTTTTCACACTGCAGAGCAAGGAACGCTTCCTGTATCTTTCGCTTATAGGTGCGTTCGCTTCCGAGGACCTTATTCTTGATCAGCTGCTGCGTGATCGTACTGCCGCCGGAGGAATTGCTGTTGCCAAGGATTTCGAGCGCCGCAGAAAAGAGACGCTTGAAATCGACGCCGCTGTGCTTATAGAATCGGACGTCTTCAACGGAGATGAAGGCGTCCCTCAGATACTGAGGAATGTCTTTGAGATCAACCCAGTCACGGTATTCGATGGCCGAGATCGACATCAGCTCATTGCCGTTGACATCATACAGGTAGGAAGTTCGGTCGCTTTTTGTAAGCTGTGCGATATCGAACATCGGCGTCGTGTCGATATAAGCTTTCAGAACGCCGTATGCAAGACCGGCGCCGGCCATTCCGACGATCAGGATTGATACGAGAAGAAGCTTCAAGGCCAAAAACAGCACGTCAAGCACAAAAGGCTTCTTGCTTTTATT
>JAEEGL011444254.1_pt1 | contig 13726 bp, 6 predicted proteins | sample 9134231 | NCBI WGS metagenome assembly JAEEGL01 (sample SAMN16246548, study PRJNA631951) | gut metagenome | biome: gut microbiome; feature: rumen; material: fiber-attached | host: Bos | place: Iran: Karaj | collected 2018-10 | reverse complement strand
CTGTCTGCACGAATCAGCAGTTGTCTTTTACCCCATGACTTGTCATCGGGTGAAAATGGTTTTGAATATAGATTGTAACGGATGTCCTGGGTTGATGCCGCCACACCACCGGATTTGTAGAAACCGGATGGGTTATCGATATGGGCGGAAACATAGTAGAGGGTTCTGCCGTCGGGAGCCCAATAAGGAAAACATTCCAGTTCTGTTGAGTCGTTTTCAATAATGCTTACTGAGTTTTTCTCTGTGTCGTAAAGAATAAGGTCACTGTATTCATCAAAAACCTCAACCCTGTTACTGTGATTGGAGTGTAACTCCTGATATGTGCGGTTTGTTGAATATGCTATGTAGTTGTGTGTAGGATGCCAGGATGGATATACACCTGCTGATATGGTGGAGTCTGTCTTGAGGTTGACCTTGGACAGTTTTCCGTTGCTGTAGATGATGGTTCCACCCAATTGCTGGCGTATATGAAACTGCATATTGTCCGTTTGCCAGTTCTTGAAACTGTGACAATTGATACACTGCATAGTGGATCCTTTTGCTACCATCTGGTTTGAATATACGGTTTTCTCCTTAAAGTTGGTGAGATTACGCTGTATGATGGACAGTTTCTGGAATGACTCAAATGATGGCGGTATTACCCTGTATGTGACATACGGATCTACCTCTTCCGTTACATTCATACAGAAAGGTTTCATCCGGGTCCATCCAGAACTGTTTTTCTCATATATGGTAACGGTTATATCGCCGTGAGATGTGAGTTCTCTCCATTTGCGTAGCGGTATACGAACCTTAGCTCCCTTAATATTATACTGTACGTCTGCAGAACGTAATATCGTATGGTATTTTGAGGCTGAATCCAGTATGATGAAATTGGTGGGGGCTATGTTTGACGGAACGGTTACATTGGCGTAGTCCGGAAATATACCTGCAGCGCCTCCATCTACCCAACCTTGAGGCTCACTATTGCACGCGGTTGCAAGAAATAGTAAACCGGTTATGTACGGAATGATTCTTTTCATTACTGTCAAAACAATTGTAGTCCGTTTACGTAATAGTAATAGTAGTAATATGTGTGCCTCTGATTGGCAGGAAACAGTACTCTTGATTCTTCAAGGCTCTTCTTTCCGTATTTCTGCGCATTCTGTCCGAATGACTTGTACAGGTTTTTGACCTGGTTGTCCAACGGAAGTTCAGGCATGGACATGCCGTCTTTAGTGTTGCTGAACAGATATGTCGCTTCCTGATATGCCCTTGCTATTTTATCGGGATTGTTAGAATCCAGATAGAGTAAGAACCTTGTCCAAAATAGCGTGGATTGCTTGCTTTTAAGGGCGTAGAAGAGAGCAACACGGTCGTATAAAGGTGTCGCATTCTCAGGCCTGATACTGTTGAAGTGATACATCAGGAAATTCTCACAACCCTCCCAATCTGTACAGATTTCATCATCATAACACATTAGAGGCAGTATCATGTCATATGGTGCTGTACCTGCCAGTAAGCTACGGTTGTCATCAACACAGAGATACTCTTGTGATTTGGCCCACTTTCTATAGAATAATGTGTGCTCCATGGCGTTCAGGTAGTTTCTGGCGGCCTGGACGTTGCCAAGCAAAAGTGAATTCATGAACATGTATCTGAACGTCATGTTGTTCCATCCGAACAGAACTGCATCTTCAATAAGCCAGCGGTTACATAATCCTGGAATTCCGTAATGCAGGTGCAGTATCCTGCCAATCTGGAATGCCATTGGTACAGACCATCTGGATTTTTGCGGTTTGCTTCCGTCTTCAAAGCAAAATGCGCGTTCTCCTTCCTGTCCGGTCTTTATGAGAGCCAGGTCCTTAAGGAGTACCAATACGCGTGTAGGTTGCCATGATGGGTCTTTCTCATGTTTTGCGGATATAGACTCAAATATCTTTATGGCTTTGTTCCATTCAAGGTTGTCAACAGCATGTATCATGCTCAGTTCGGCCTTGAAATTATCATCTTTGAACCAAAAGGCTGAAGGGATGGCTACAGTTAAGACAAGAGCGGTTACCTGAACTGAATATAGGATGAGTGGGCGTCTGCCATATTTGACAGATCCGGAAAATGTCATGATGACGGGAAAGAGTAAAGCAGCTATGATTGGCAACTGTAGCCTTGAGGCGGGGATGTCAACTATTTGTTGAGGTAATCCTATGGTCCAACCTTCAGACAGGTTATAGGTGGTCATTCCTGTGAAAAGGATAGGAGCGATGATGACAACCGATATGGCGGATAATATGGGAATGCTGCGTCTTGATTGGAAACGGTCCGATAAAGCTGAGTCAACTCCTGATGTGATAATGCCTGCCAATGCGTAGAATCCGGTCAGGTAATAGCCTGCAAGTCCGTAAATAATGGATATCACGGTGTAAGGTAGCGGCCTGCGGATTTTTCTGAGTACGGATACGGATAAGAGAATGAACAGATATCCCAATACGGGGGTGAAGAACCAACCTGGAGTATTCATGTAATACAACAGATATCCCATAGACATGTTATAAGTGACAAGAATTGCCACTGGAACATATGCAAGTGCGCTGATGCTTTTGGGGATGGAAAAGACAGTGCGTGTCAATTCTGCGGCAAGGGTAAGCAGGACAACCCAGATTAACGCACCTAACCAATGCAGGTGAAGGAACTGGGTGAAAAACAGACTGCACCAGGCAAGAAATCCTGACGGCTTGTCAAGAAATCCCTTAAACCATAGAAAGTCAAACTGAAAGAAAGACTTCTCTTCTACTTTTTGCAGGAAAGGATATGAGCAAAAGACTAAAATGCCGAATAGTGCTACGGGCAGTATCCAGCGTGCAGTTGCCAGTATATTCAACCTCTTATTTTCCTCTCTTGGACTCATAACTGGAAGGTGTTGCGTCTATGTTTGAGATGAAAGATGCAAATTGCTGGGGCGAGATATGCACAGGCTCTTTCATAAACTCCGGGATGTTGTATGAATAGAGAAATGATTTGTTGAAATCCGGATTGCGTTGCGGGAGAGCAAAAGGCTTTGAAAAAGAACCGTCTTTCTCAAAATGAGCTATGTAGAGCCTGGTGTAAGCGCCGTCCTCGCGGCGGGTACTGAATATGACCCATTTCCCGTTTGATGACCAGGAGTGATAACTCTCTACCTCAGGGCTGTTGATCTCGTCAAGTTTGCGGACTGAGTTGTCCTTAAGGTCCATCATCCAAAGGTCAGACTCGCGGTGCCAGATATGGAATACTCCGTATGGAGCCATTGAGAATAGGAGCATGCGCCCGTCGGGAGATACTCTGGGCAGTGTGGCGCTCATTCCCTGAGCGGAGCAGTCATAAAGCAAGACTGACTCACCCCAGGTGCGTGTGTCCGGATCAAAGGGCTTGCAGTATAAGTTATATTTTATGTCGCTGCTGTTCAGGAATACCTGATCCTTGCGCTTTTCACCGAATGGGGCGTCATAATATGCGGAAACATAGTATAACATGCGCCCGTCGGGAGACCATGATGGGAAACATTCAAACTGACTGGAGTCGTTTTCTATAACGCTTACAGAGTTGTTACGTATGTCATATAGAATCAGGTCACTCTCCTCGTCGGCAACCTCCACCCTATTGTGGTCTATAGAACGGATGGATTGGTGAGTCTTGTTGGTTGAGTATGCAATGTAGTCATGTGTAGGATGCCATGCCGGATATACTCCTGCTGATATGGTTGAGTCTGTCTTGAGGTTTACCTTACGCAGTTCTCCGTCAACAACCATTATAGTGCCACCCAGATACTGACGGGCATGGAACTGCATGTTGTCGGTAGTGTAGTTCCTGTAATGGTGACAATTTATGCACTGACCGTTGCTGGCGTCCTGAACCATCTGGTTTGCATATATTGTCTTCTCTTTGAATGAGGTCAAGTCACGCTGATTTATGCTCAGCCTTTCATAACTCTCAATAGACGGCATGATGATGCGATATGATATGTAGGGGTCAATCTCATCAGATATCGTAAAGGAGAAAGGCTTGAACCTGGACCAAGAGCCGTTGCAGAATGCGTAGACCTGAACGCTTACGGTTTCATGCTCCTTGAGCCTGTTCCATTTATTTGCGGGTATTATCACTTTGTCACCTCTTGTGACCATTTTTTCTGCTCCGGCAGACATGACTGTTATGAACCTGTCCGCATTCTCCTGAATCCTGAAATTAAGAGGGGCTATGTTTGAAGGAACTGTAACGTCCGTGTAGTCAGGAAATATGTTTGGGGTGTTATCCAGAGCCAATGATGTATCAGGAACCTGCGTTGAGCAGGCTGCCAATACCAATAACGATGGAATGATATGTCTTAATCTCATAATCAGTACGTGTGGAGATTCCTTATGAAATAGTAATAGTATTGGAAGGTCTTTCCGAACTTGAGCCGGAATGGATACAGGGATTCTTTCATGTCGCGTATGGGATGACTGCTGACATATTTGTTGAATGAGTCCAGCCCCTCCTTTACAGAATTGTCATAGATCAACTCTACTCCGGTTTTTTCAAGACTGCGGTAGAGCAGGGCGGCCTCTTGAACCGAGCGTGGCAGTGAATGTATATCGTTTGACGAACCGATATAGTTGATCAGGCATTCCCAGAATTTGGGAATGCTCTGTGTCCGCATGGCAAACAGCAAGGCGGCGCGGTTATACTGAACGGTGGCATTCCTGGTCCGGTCATTCAGGAAATGGTTAATCACATATAGCTCTGTCTTACCCATGTCATTTGACATATTGTCCTCAAAACACAGATAGGGCAGTATTCCCTTGTAAGGTTCCGTATGGGCAATGGATTCCGGGGCGGATACGAGTTCGCTCCGTGACCGCGCCCATTTGCGATAGAACAATGTCTTGGACAATATGTCAATATGTTTTGTTGCCAGTGAGTACTCTCCGGTCAGAATGGCGTATTCAACCATGTACTTAAGTGTGCTGAAACTCCATCCGTGTTCTATTATATCCTCCATACACCAGCGGTAACACATGTTTTCCAGTCCATATTGGAAATAAAACTGCTTTCCGGACTGATATGCCATTGGAACCTGATGACGGGTTTTCTGGTGGCGGCCGCCATCCATCATGGTGAATGCCTCGTCAAGCGCGCGGCCGGTCTTAAGCAGGGCCAGGTCACGGTACATGACCATGGTGCGTGTGGGCTCAAAGAAACGTTTGCTGTAGCTGTCCACTATGGCCGATATCTCATCTTTTGACTTGGCTTGGGAAAGCTTTTTTGTGCGTGATGCATATGCCTTGGCATCAGATTTGGAGTGGACATCTGCCGCTTTGGAGTAGATTCTTACCACTTCTGACCAATCATACCTGTCTACTGCATCTGTCATGGATAGTTCCGTGCGGAAATTATCATCTTTGAACCAGAATCCCCATACGGATGCTACGGAAACGATAAGCAGCACGGATTGGACTGTAGTTTTCCTGGCGGCAGAAAGGGATACTGCAGAGAGTTTGCCACGTGCTGATCCAAACAGTATCTGGCAAAGAAGTGCAAGCATGAACGGAGCCCTTACTGTACGTGTCAGGGTGGCTTCTGATATGGATGGTAGCCCCAGTGTCCAACTGTCTGTCAGCCTGTATGATGTGTAAAGAGGATAGATGACAATTGGGACAAGGACAGCCAGAGCTAAGGTGAATAAGAGCAGAGTAAAACGTTGTTTGCGTAATGACTCGCTGCCGGAAAGCTCTGTGCATGCAGCAGCTATGGCTCCCGTAATTGCATATACTCCAATTATAGGGTAACCGGCAATGAACCAGATTGCCGTGAAAACAATTTTACTCAAAAGACTCCTGCTGCGGTTTATGACGCCAAGTGGTATCAGTGCTACCAGATATCCCAAAACCGGTGAAAAGAAATGGTCTTGAAATCTCATTATGAAAACCCCGTAACCCAGTGACATGTTTCCTATTACAAGTAATGCTACGGGAATAAGCGCAAGAGCGCTCATGGAGGAAGGTATGCGGAATGTGCGTATTGTCAGGAAATAGGCGAGTAGCAGCAGTGATACCCATATCAATGCTCCAAACCATGGGAAATGGAGAAACTGGGTGAAGAATGAACCTGCCAAGCCCAGAATGCCTCCCGGAATCCTTAAGCTCTCAAGGATAAACTGTTTGTCAAACAGGAATACGGATAGATCCTCTACTTTCTTTAGGAAATACTGTTCCCTGAATGTGAGCGTACACCAAAGTGCAAGTGCCAGAATGAATGGAATCAGTTTCATGACCCACTCCGGTAGTGCCTTCTGTCCGTTACGGATGACCTTTGTCATATATCAATAGTTGTCGCGCGTGTGCGCATGTGAATTTTGCGTAAAGGTAGCATTTTTCCCTTTAATGGCGTGCCGTAAAGCAAAAAACAATTACTTTCGCGGATAATCACGAAATCCTAATTCTAATTATGAGAAGAATAGCTCTTTCAACGGTCCTTCAGCTTGTGCTGATTCCGGCCCTGGCACAGACGCCGGTTTGGCTTGACCCCAATGTGAACAGTGAAAACGAGAAACCCGATGTTGCTGATTATTTTGCCTATGAGAACGCCGGCAAGGCGGCTGCGGCCGATAAAAACCAGTCCTGCCGGTTCATGTCAATTGAGGGCAACTGGAAATTCAACTTCGTAAAGAATGCATATGACAAGCCCGTGGGCTTTGAGGCCATAGGCTTTGATGACAGCAAGTGGGTGGACTTTCCCGTACCCGGACTCTTTGAGATGAACGGTTACGGTGACAAGATATACACCAACGTGACATACCCCTGGAACAACGAGTATCCCATAAATCCTCCTGTAGTGGGTGAGCGTGACAACTATGTAGGCTCATACCGTCAGAGTTTCACCATTCCTGCAGCGTGGAAGGGTGACCGCATCTATATCCATGTGGGATCGGCCACATCAAACCTCTGGGTTTGGGTGAACGGCAAGTATGTGGGCTACAGCGAGGACAGCAAGATGGAGGCAGAGTTCGATATCACGGATTATGTAAAGACGGGAGAGAAGAACCTGATTGCCTTCCAGATCATGCGCTGGTGCGATGCCAGCTACATAGAGGACCAGGATTTCTGGCGCTTTACCGGCATAGCCCGTGAGATATATCTCTATTCACGTCCTCAGGCTCATCTGGATGATTTCCGTATCGTGACAGACCTGGATGCCCAGTATCTGAACGCCACCCTTAAGTTTGACGCCACATTTGCCGGTGCCGACGGCAAGACCCTGGGCCTGCAGCTCAAGGATGCTTCCGGAAAGGAGGTGTGGTCAGACAAACTGACTGTCAGCGGGGGTGTCGCAAGTGCATCGGCCGCAGTAAAGAACCCTTACAAATGGACTGCCGAGACTCCCTATCTCTATACCCTCTACATGACCCTTGCCGATCAGGACGGAAGCGTAATTGAGGTGATACCGCAGAAGGTGGGATTCCGCAAGGTTGAGATCCGTGACCGCCAGCTGCTGGTTAACGGCCAGCCTATACTTATAAAGGGTGCCGACCGTCATGAGATGGATCCCTATGGCGGATATGTAGTTCCGCTGGAGCGTATGGTTGAGGATATCAGGATCATGAAGCAGATGAATATCAATGCAGTCCGTACCAGCCACTATCCCGATGACCCCCGCTGGTATGACCTGTGTGACGAATACGGCATCTACCTGGTGGCCGAGGCCAATCTTGAGGGACACGGCATGATGTACGGCCCCAGCCCGCTGGCCCGCAACCCGGAGTATGAGAAGGCTCATCTGGAGCGTAACAAGTCAAATGTGATAACCTATAAGAACCACCCCTCAATTATTGTATGGTCAATGGGTAATGAGGATGGTGACGGCCAGAACTTTGTAACCTGCTACAAGTGGATCAAGGAGTATGACAAGACCCGTCCCGTACAGTATGAGGGCGCCACAGGTTCTCCCGACCACTGCGACATACACTGCCCCATGTATGCCGATTACGGAGCCATGGAGCGTCATGAGCGCGGCAATGACCCGCGTCCGATGATTGAGTGCGAGTATGCCCATGCCATGGGCAACTCCGAGGGCGGATTCAAGGAGTACTGGGATATCATACGTGCCAACCGCTCGGTTCAGGGCGGCTTTATCTGGGACTTTGTTGACCAGGCCGTATTCGGCAAGAATGCTGAAGGAAAGGAGATATTCCTGTACGGAGGTGATGAGGGTCGTTATCCTACATCGGACCAGAACTTTAACTGCAACGGACTGATTGCCCCTGACCGCCGCTGGAATCCCCATGCATACGAGGTGCAGTATTTCTACCAGAATATCTGGGCTACCCCAGTGGATATCCGCAAGGGTGTGATTGAGGTCTATAACGAGAACTTCTACACCGACCTGTCGGCATACTATATGGAGTATTCACTTACTGCCGACGGTGCCGAGATATCACGCGGTCAGGTCAAGCTGCCCAAAATTGCCGCTCAGAGCAGGGTTAAGGTTACCTCTGCAGACCTGGCCAAGGCCATTAAGAAGGCTCCTGCAGGAAAGGAGATCCTGGTTGATGTGGAGTTCAAACTGAAAGAGGCTGCCCCGCTGCTGGAGAAGGATTTCGTGGTGGCACGCGGTCAGTTTGAGGTTGCCGGATATCAGTTCCCGCAGATGGCTGTCGGGCCCGCCGGTTCGGACAGTGAGGTTAAGATGGATGAGGCTGTAGCCTATGTAAAACTGGAAGCTGCAGGTGTGGTTTATACCTTCAATAAGAATACCGGTTGGATAGATTATATTGATGTAGACGGCAAGCAGATCACACAGAACGGCAGCCAACTCAAGAGTGATTTCTGGCGTGCGCCTACTGATAATGACTACGGCGCAAACCTGCACACCCGCATGCAGGCATGGCGTAACCCCAACCTGAGGCGCACCGCTTTTGAGTGCAAGGTTGATAACGGCCTTGGCAAGGTTAACGTAACATATGAGATAGAGCAGCTCCATGCATCACTTGAGATGGAGTATGTGCTGGACCGCGAAGGCTATATGCATGTTTCCCAAAAGATGATTACACGCCCTGAAGAGGCTGCCCAGGCTATGGCTCAGGCTGCACCGCAGCGTCCCGGCCAGCGCGGACCGCGCCAGCAGGGTATGCCTGACCTGTTCAAGTTCGGTATGACCATGAATATGGCCCAGGAGTTTGACCGCGTTGAGTTCTACGGCCGCGGTCCTGTAGAGAACTACTCGGACCGTAACAGTTCACAGTTCCTGGGTATCTACAAGAGTTCTGTGGCAGACCAGTATTTCCCCTACATACGTCCGCAGGAGAACGGCAATAAGACCGATGTACGCTGGTGGCGTGTGCTGAATGCCGACGGCATGGGTCTGGAGTTCTACAGTGACGCTCCCCTGAGCATGTCATCACTGAACTATGCGACCGCTGATCTGGATGAGGGTCCCAACAAGCATAACGTACATGCCGGTGACCTCACACCGCGTCCTTATACCGTGGTGCATATTGACAAGGCACAGTATGGACTGGCCTGCGTGAACAGTTGGGGCGCAACACCGCTTGAGCCTTACAAGCTGCATTACGGTGATTACTCATACAGTTTTGTTATCAAGCCCGTAAGATGACAGAAAGAAGTGACAGCATGTGGATGAGGGTAATAGACAAGTATTACTCCGATAATCCGCCTCTCAGGGATCTGCTTATACTGCACAGCCGCCTTGTGGCCGACCTGGCTCTCAAGGTGGCTGCGGCACATCCCGAGCTGTGTCTGGATACTCAGTTCATAGAGGAGTCCGCAATGCTTCATGATATAGGAATTTTTCTTACAGATGCTGCTCCCATCCATTGCTTTGGCAAGTATCATTACATATGCCACGGTTACCTGGGTGCCGACCTGTTGCGTGAGGAGGGGCTGCCCCGTCATGCACTGGTGGCCGAGCGCCATACCGGCACAGGCCTGACCCTTAAGCAGATCCTGGAACGTGACCTGCCCGTGCCGCACAGGGATATGACACCCCGGTCCATGGAGGAAAAGGTTGTCTGTTTTGCCGATAAGTTCTTCTCCAAGACAAATCCCACCGTCCAGAAAAGCGTTGAGCAGGCAGAGCACAGCCTGGCCAAGTTCGGCCAGGAGGGAGTCCTGATTTTCAGGGAGTGGTGCGGATTGTTCCTGTAAATCCGCCCTGCCCGGACGGGCATTCTCTTTTTTCTATTAAAAAATCAGAAAAGCGCCCCGCGTGTGCGCTTAATTGGGCTTTTATAGATACTTTTGCAGTTTGTTAAAGAGAAAGCTCAACAACAAGTGGCGGTAAAGTTCAGAAAAACGTGGCTTCCGGTTGTCCTCGGATTGCTCATGCCGGCATGGAATGCAGTCGCACAGAATGTGACGGATTCCATTGCATCGGCCGATTCATTGTCTACCGCCTATCAGATTCCGGACAGCGTCATGACCGCCATGGCGGATTCACTGACGGCTGCTGCGGCTGATACTCTTGCCCAGGTCCGGGATTCCATACCCCCCAGAACCAAGAAGAAAGACTCGCTTGAGGATCCTGTCATTTATGAGTCCACGGACTCCATGATCTGGAATAACGGAGGTTACGCTTCGCTGTACGGAAACAGTAAGGTCAACTACCAGAAAGTACAGCTTACCGCCGAGGTCATCAAGATGCAGATGGACAGCAGTCTGGTCTATGCCGACGGTGTCCGTGACTCGGCAGGAGAGTGGAAGGGAACGCCTGTGTTCGTGGACGGTTCCACCCCCTATGAGTCAAATCATATCAGCTACAACTTCAAGACCGAGAAGGGTTACATCAATGAGATCATAACCCAGCAGGGTGAGGGCTACATGACCAGTAACGAGGCCAAGAAAGGACCCGAAGGCGAGTACTACATAGCCGACGGCGTATACACCACCTGCGACCAGCATGACGATCCGCACTTCAATATCCGCATAACCCGCGCCAAGGTACGTCCCGGACGTGACGTGATATTCGGCCCGGCATATCTGGAGGTTATGGGCGTGCCCCTGCCGCTGTTCGTTCCGTTCGGATTCTTCCCGTTCCTGGAGGGTGACTATGCATCGGGCATAATTGTGCCTACGTACGGTGATGAGATGGAACGCGGATTCTACCTCAAGGACGGAGGATACTATTTTGCACTGTCGGATTATTTTGACCTCAAGGTGCTGGGTGAGATATTCACCAAGGGTTCGTGGGGTATGTCGGCCGAGAGCAAATACCGTAAGCGCTACAAGTTCTCCGGTAACTTCTACGTGAGCCAGCTTACCACCAAGCAGGGTGACAAGGGCCTCCCGGACTACTCCGTGACCAAGAACTTCAAGTTCCGCTGGACACACCGTCAGGATGCCAAGGCCAACCCATACCAGAACTTCTCGGCCAGTGTGAACTTTGCCACACAGAGTTATGAGAGGTCCAACCTGAGCAGTCTCTACAACCCTTCACTCACATCACAGAGTACCAGAACGTCAAGTGTGAGCTACTCGCGCAACTTCCCCTCCATCGGTCTGTCTCTCTCCAGCTCAATGAACATGTCACAGAATATGCGTGACTCCACGCTCTCTGTGAGCTTCCCTTCACTCAACCTGTCGCTGCAGCGCGTATATCCGTTCAAGCGCAAGAAGGTGGTGGGCCAGGAGAAATGGTATGAGAAGATCTCACTTACCTACTCAGGTTCACTGAGCAACAGCATATCATGCAAGGAGAGCGAACTCCTGGACAAGAGCCTGGTAAGTGACTGGCGTAACGGAATGCGCCACTCAATACCTATCAGCGCCACATTCCAGATACTCAAGAGCATAAACGTGACGCCGTCACTCAACTATAACTCGCGTTGGTATTCCTACAAGGTCATGCAATCCTGGGATGACACCCAGATGAAGGTGGCCAGGGATACCGTTTACGGGTTCAACCGCGTCTACAACTACAGTTTCAGCGTAAGCGCCAATACCAAACTGTACGGAACATACACACCTACAAATCTGTGGAAAAAGGTGTTCGGCGACAAGTTCATTGCTGCCCGACACGTGTTCAGCCCGTCGTTGAGTTACAGTATGTCACCTGACTTTGGAGCTGACCGTTACGGATACTATGACACCTACGTATACACGGATGCCGACGGCAATGTCAAGACCGTAGAGTACTCACCCTATCAGGGCTCCCTGTACGGCGTGCCGGGTAAGGGCGAGTCCGGTACTCTGGCTCTGAGTATCAGCAACAATGTCCAGATCAGGTATCACAGTGATAGGGATACCACCAATGAGGGAATCGTTACAAAACCACTGATTGATGAGCTTGGAGCCTCCATGTCATATAATTTTGCCGCCAAGACAAAACCGTGGAGTAACCTGAGCACCAGACTCAGAATCAAGCTCACCAAGAGCTACACATTCAGTTTCAACGCCACCTGGGCTACCTATGCATATGAGTTTGATGAGAACGGTAGGGTGTATGTGGGTGACCGCACCGAGTATTCATACGGCAGGTTCGGCCGATTCCAGGGCATGAGCCAGAACTTCTCATACACGTTCAACAACAACACCCTGCGCGAATGGCGTGACAAGGTGTACGGCCTATTTGGCAATGACATGGATGAGCTTGATGAGGATGAAGAGTTCAATGAGAATCCCAACGCGGATATCAGGTCCAGGTCCGGCCGTGTGAGACAGGCCCAGTCCGCTCCCGGAAAGAAAAACGGTGAAGCTGCGGTGGATGAGGACGGTTATGTGGAGTACAGCCTGCCTTGGTCATTCTCCGTATCCTACGGTATATCCATGAGAGAGGATACCAGAGCCAAGATCGATCCCAAACGCATGCGTTACCCCTGGAAACTTACTCACAGCATGAATATGTCGGGTAATATGAAACTGACCAACAAGTGGAACATAAACTTCTCATCCGGTTGGGACTTTACCTATCATGATTTCACTACGACCACAATGAGCATAACGCGTGACCTGCACTGTTTCAACATGTCATGCAGCGTCGTGCTCAAGCCTTATACATCATATAACTTTACTGTAAAGGCAAATTCCAGCATGTTGTCTGACCTGCTCAAGGTTAAGAAACGTTCAGGCTACAACAGCTATGTCAATTGGTATGACGATTAAAAAAATATACTATGAGTTACCTGATTATTCCTGAAAACTACAAGCCGCTTATGTCAATGCAGCAGACAGAGCAGGGCATTAAACTGATCAAGGAGTTCTTCCAGCAGAATCTCTCAACGGGATTGCAGCTGAGACGTGTCACCGCACCTCTGTTCGTGCTCAAGGGAATGGGCATAAATGATGACCTTAACGGCGTGGAGCGTGCAGTTACATTCCCTATCAAGGATCTGGGTGATGCCAAGGCCGAGGTTGTGCATTCACTTGCCAAGTGGAAACGTCTTACCCTAGCCGAGTACAACATCCGTCCCGGATACGGCATCTATACCGATATGAATGCCATCCGTGCCGATGAGAGCCTGGGTAACCTGCACTCCCTCTACGTTGACCAGTGGGACTGGGAGCGTACCATCACTGCCGATGACCGCAACATTGATTTCCTTAAGCGCATTGTACGCAAGATATATTCAGCTATGCTCCGCACGGAGTATCTCATAAGTGAGACCTATCCTCAGCTGGTGCCGTTCCTGGCCCGCGAGGTGTTCTTTATCCACTCTGAGGAGCTGCGCCGCCTCTATCCCGACAGGACTCCCAAGGAGCGTGAGGATGCCATCTGCCGTGAG
>JAEEGL012843729.1_pt1 | contig 13727 bp, 11 predicted proteins | sample 9134231 | NCBI WGS metagenome assembly JAEEGL01 (sample SAMN16246548, study PRJNA631951) | gut metagenome | biome: gut microbiome; feature: rumen; material: fiber-attached | host: Bos | place: Iran: Karaj | collected 2018-10 | reverse complement strand
ATTTCCAGCATTTAGTGTAACTGTTTTACCTTCTACTGCTTCACCATCCGCATATAGTTGTGCAGTAATTGAAGTTGATCTTAAACCGTCTTGGTTATTTGCATCGCTCCATACTTTCTTAACCTTAGCTGATGTTTCAGCTGGTTCATGAGTATTAGTGATTGTTGTTAAACCATCTGCTGTTGCAACTGCTTTAGTGTATCCACTAGGTACTGCAGTTTCATCGAATGTATATGCGATTTCAGTACCTGCAGCGAACTTAGGTAATTCTGTTAATTCGCCTTCCCAATTGTTTCCAGCATTTAATGTAACTGTTTTACCTTCTACTGCTTCACCATCTGCATATAGTTGTGCAGTAATTGAAGTTGATCTTAAACCATCTTGGTTATTAGCGTCACTCCATACTTTCTTAACTTTAGCTGATGTATCAGCTGGAGTATGAGAGTTAGTAATTGTTGTTAAACCTTCACTTGTTGATACTGCTTTAGTGTATCCTTCAGGTACTGCAGTTTCATCAAATGTATATGCAATTTCAGTACCAGATGCGAACTTAGGTAGTCCAGTTAATTCACCTTCCCAATTGTTTGCAGCATTTAATGTAACTGTTTTACCAGATACAGCTGTACCATCTGCATATAGTTGTGCAGTAATTGAAGTTGATCTTATACCATCTTGGTTATTTGCATCGCTCCATACTTTCTTAACTTTAGCTGATGTATCAGCTGGAGTATGAGAGTTAGTGATTGTTGTTACTGTACCGCTTGTACTGTTACCAGTCATTGTATAACCATTTGGTAATGTTCCTTCAGTCCATGTATATTTAATCTCTTGTCCTGCAGCATATTTTGGTAAACCAGTTATTGTAGCTTCCCAATTGTTTCCAGCATTTAATGTTGCAGTTTGTCCGTCACTTAATGTAACTGTTAATTCTGTTGGACGAATTCCGTCTTGGTTTTGACCATCGTCCCATACTTTCTTAACTGTAGCTTCAGTTTCAGCTGGAGTATGTTTATTAATAATTGTTGTTGCAGTTTCACCTTGTTCAGGTGCTGTCTTTGTATATCCGCTTGGAACTGTTACTTCATCGAATGTATATGCGATTTCAGTTCCATCTGCATTGTATTTATCTAATCCTTCGAATGTATAAGTCCAAGAGTTAGCGCTTGTATCTACAGCTCCTGTTGCATCTTTTGGTGCTTCTACAGTTGCAGTTGTTCCTGTTGCTTCGCCATCAGCATATAATTCAACAGTAATGCTTCCTGGTCTTAAACCATCTTGATTAGATGCGTCATCCCATTGTTTTGTTACTGTAGCAGTAGTTAATTCGCTGTTAGTTACTTCTACAGTTCTATTTGTAAATGCATATGAGATTGTTGCATCTGATTCTGATTCAATATTTACTGCTTTTAATGAACCATCTTCATTTATGTATTCTTTGCCAGTTAATGTAGCTTTCCAATCATTTGCAGCATTTAATGTTACTTCAGTTGATTCACCATCGATAGTTACAGTAGCTTTTACTTCTGTTGTACCTTCAGCGATATCAGAAGCATAGATTTCGATATCTTCAGTTCCCTTGTAAGTATCTTTATAGTTGAATCCTTCTGCTTTAACTTCTTTAGCTGAGTAAGAGATTACTTTACCATCTTTCTTAACTGGTAAGTTTTCGAATGTATAAGTCCAATTATTGTCAGCGCTTAAAGTTGCGTAGACAGGGTTTCCGTCCTCGTCTTCAGCGGCTTCATCATCAGCATATAATTGTACTCTAATTGATGATCCAATTGTCTTGAACCATTTCTTATTAACAACTAATTTAGTTTTTGGATAGTTGTTAATATAATTCATTTGGTAAGTAGTATTTGGTGCTACTACTGAACCAGTAATCTTACGATTTTGTTTGTTGATTGTAGCTGTATATTCATATTCATAATATGTATATGGATTACCTTCGGCATCAGTTCCAGTTTTTTCAGTATAGATTGTGTTACCAAATTGATATTTTCCTTCTTGTCCTTCTACTGGAGTTGCACCAATTGGTAATACTCTTGTAGAACTGATAATTGTTGTAGCTTTAATATCTTCAATAACGAATGGATCGTCTAGAGTTAATTCTGTAATTTCGTATGTTGATCCTGTTCCTAAGTTAATGAAACGAACATTCCATCCATCTTGTAGTTTAATTGTGAATGTTTGATCTGTTTCATCAGTATTAGTAATCCAATAATATCCATTTTTGTTGTTATTTTCATCTTTTTGAGCTTGAACATTATCACTTACATCTAAGTCGATAATTGTTGCTCCAGATGCATCTTGAACAGAGAACCATACTTCATTATCGCCAACATTATGAATCTTGTATTGGAAAGTAAATTCTTTTCCAGCTGGTGCATCACCAGTTACTTCTTTCTTAATGTTGATGTTACTCTTACGATTGTTGTAAGCATTTAATTCTGCTACACCTAGAGATCTAGCATAATACACTTTTCCGTTAATCTTATAGAATGTATGTCCGCCTGATACTAAATATGTAGTTCCTTCATTATTCATAGCGGCTGGGATACTATCTCCAGTTACTTCAATTAATGTTGTTAATTCACCATCAATTAACATTGGGTGAACTGTTTCAATTTGTAATTCCCAATAATATGTGATTCCACCAATTTCTTCAAGTGTATAATCGTGTCCACTTGTTAATACTTTAATTCCTGTTATATTGCCATTAGAATCTTTAATAGTCTTTAATGATCCCGTTGAAATATATTTTGAATTATACCAATGGTTTCCTTCATTAACAGAAATCTTTTCATAAATTGGATTATTATTATCATCTTTTCCTAGAACGATACGATTTCCATCTCTTAATAGATATAAATCAATAGTTTGACCTGCTGCGTCACGTTGATCTAATTCGTTTAGCCATTTTTTAGTTACATCCATTTCTGAAGACGGAGCCGGAATATCTTTATCAAATACGAATGCTGATGATTGAGGTCCATCTTCTGTTCTAGTGTCTGTATAGTATAATACAGCATCAGTATTTGTATCTAATGTATATGATCCATCTGAATTTTTATGTAAGTATTTTTGGATGTTAGCATCTACATCTTCATATGCTATTGTTCCATTTTTTAAATCTGTTACTAAGTCATATGTTTCTTGAGATGCCCAAACGTCAAAGGTAACTGTATAAGTAACACCATTTAATAATGTACCTACACTATTTAAGTCCCATTTAACTCTTCCATTTTCTAATTTGGCTGCTGGAGGTGCATAGTTGTATAAAGCGTTTGCTTCCTCCCATTTGTATTTGAAAACGCCTAGTTTAACAGAACCATTTACTGTAACTTCGTTGTCTCCCCATGTTGCAGTAACAGTTCCATTTCCGTTATCTGTAAGGGTAATTGTATAATCTTCACCTGAAACTAGATTTTTTCTAGTCATAGTATATTTGCCATTTTCTCCTGATACTGGGCTAACATTCATTGATAACCAGTATTCATAAGAATCTTCATCTACTTCTAGTAATTCTGAAATTGCTCCAGAAGTTGTAGTAACGGCATTAGTAGTACCATCATCAATAGTCACTGCTCCTACACCTAGTGTATCAGCGATTGTACTGAAGATGTCAGCAATAGCTTGTTCCAATGCACTTGATTGTGATGCATTGTAATAATTAGCTGTTGTTGTTGATTGTTTAGCTTGTGCTAATGTTTGACCAACTGTTCTATCTGTTCCAGTATATGCATAGTTAATTAAATCATCTAAGAAGTCACCTTCTGTACCATATGCATAGATACCAAACATGTTAACATTAGAATGATCTTGGATAATCTTAGCATTATCCATTGCGTTTCTATAGTTAGTAATGTCGTCATCAGTTGTAGTACCATATCCATAATATGTTGTATTACGTCCAGGTACTGATGTTGCTTGTGATGTTACTCTGAATGTTGGAGCACCATCTGTAACAAATACTACATATGTTGGTTCACTTTGACGTGACGCTGGAATTTGTCCTAATACTGCGTTAGCACGCATCATTGCAGCTTCCCAGTTAGTACCACCACCATATTGTAGTTTTGTAGATGTTCCATCAGAAGCTAAATTGCTTAAATAAGTTGATTCATTATTAGTCCAACTTTGTTCTACCCAAGCAGCGTTGTTTTGATTACCTGCTCCACCAGTTGATGCATTACCATCACGGTTTAGTGATGAGAATGATACTAAAGCCATATATACGCTTTCAGGATCTGTTTCATTATAGTTATATAATGCATCAGCAAAATCATAAACTACTTTTTCAGCACTTTGTGCTCTAGTTGATGTTGCTCTATATCTAGTGCTATTGTATTGAGTATAACTATTTCCGTTAACTCTATATACAGTTCCATTATAGCTGTCGTTTGTAATAGCATAATATTGACCATAATTTCTATAGTATAATTGTACGTAATCGTCTCCAACTTTTCCATAGCGACCATATGTTGCTGCTACGTAACTTGCTGGTGAACTCATACTTCCTGACACGTCATAAATAACTAAAACGTTTGCTTTAGATAAGTGTGTTTCAGTACTAGCAGCTCCTTGTACATCTAATGATAGTTTATAAGTACCGTTACCGTTACTTTCTCTATCCTTAGTGTGAGCTGGAACAGCATATTCTCCTTCCCCTAATATTTTTTGATTAGTAAGGTTTGTGTGTTCTTTACTAGATCCAAAAATCATGGCAGTCAAAATACCAGCTATAGATAGAAGTATAACTGTTGCATAGCCAAGAAACTTTTTAGAATCTAATAATTGATTAAGTTTCTTTTTCATCCATATTCCCCCTTAAAACTTAGTTTTAAACCCTTACAACAGGCGAAATTCACCTTTTGTGCTGTTTATTCTATGCAAAAAAGAATTTAAAGTCAAGTTTAATTTAACAAAAACATAAAAAAAGATTTGAATCTCTTCAAATCCCGTATTTTCTAGTAACAAACCGCGATATAGTAATTATCTATTCTGTATATATCATAGTTTACAATTTGTGTTGTGTCCACGTTTCGTAAACCATAGTCAATTCCTCTGCCAAGCTTTTTGACATAAGATTCCTTTTTAACCCACATTTTTGTAAAATCTTCTGGGGTTTTTATCAAGTTTTGCTCATTTACAGTACATACTCTGTCAATTAAATGAAGGTAGGGTTTTATTGCCTGAATGTCAACTCCTATCTCCTCTTCTGAGGTTACTAAAACGGTGTATTCGCCGGAGTGACTGATATTAAAAAACAATTCATTATTTTTTAAATATGGTTTGCCAAATTCATTATAAAAAATATCATATTTGATATGATATTTTTCTAAAACTTCTTTTAGTAATTCTTTAGATGATATATTTTTTTTAATATAAAGTCTATACATGACTTCCGATGTAATCTACGACATCTTTTACTGTTTGTAGATTTTTTATTTCATTATCAGGTATTTCTAATTTATATTTGTTTTCAAAAGCTACAACTAGATTAACTAAATCTAATGAATCAACATCTAAATCTGCAAATCTTGTATTATCTTTTAATGATGCTTCTTCGACTTCTAATGTTTCAACTATAATACCAATTATTTCGTCTCTTAATGTTTTTTCTTGTTCTTCTTTTGCCATATTAATTGCTCTCCTCTGATATTCTATTTCTTAAGATTTTTTTGCTGCTATTTTTTACGAACTCAGTTGTTCTTAATTCAACAGAAGCGATTTGATGATTGATTGCTTTATTCTTATTGTATTCATAAATCATTTCATCAAAGTATTCTTGATCACCAAGATATTCTTCTTCTGGATAAACCATAGCTACAAGTTTATTATCTTTAGAATAAACAATAACTTCATTAACACCCTTATCTCTCATTAAAGTTTCTTCGATTGGTTCTGGTGAAATATTTTCGCCATTGCTTAATATTATTATATTCTTTTTTCTACCATTAATAAAGATAAATCCATCTTTATCGATGTAACCTAAATCTCCAGTGTGGAAGTAGCCGTCGTAAATGACACTATTGGTAGCTTTTTTATCTTTATAGTATTCTTTCATGACAATGTCACCACGTACACAAATTTCATTATCAATTATTTTTACTTCAACATCTCGACATGGTACACCGACACTACCATCTTTGTAGTATTCATTTCTATTAACGGATACTACTGGTGAGCATTCTGTTATACCATAACCATTTAGAATATCGATACCAATGCTTCTAAACCATTTAACATATTTTTTATCTAGGAATGCTCCACCACATATCATATGTCTAAGGTTGCCACCAAATTGATCATGGATTGATTTAAAGAATTTTCTTCTCATATCAATTCCGGCTTTTAGTAAAGTATTACTAATTTTGATTCCAGCTTTTAATTTTTTCTCTTTGTGTTGTTTTCTAGCTGTTTGCCATATTTGTTTATAGAATGTTTCAACGAAAATTGGTACTACGAAAACAATAGCTGGTTTGTTTTCTTGGAAATCTCTTAAGATGTTTTTTAAACTTCCAACTATATATACTTCTTTACCATAATAAATTGGCATGATAATACCTGTTATAAGTCCAAAGGCATGGTGGAATGGTAAGAATCCTACTACGTCACCATGTGGGAAGTATAAACTACTAGCACCATAAAGATCAGCTGCCATTCCTTTTTGAGTTAATACTACTCCTTTGTTAGGACCTGTTGTTCCTGAAGTAAAGAAAATAGCCGCTGGGTCTTCATTATCATTTTTATATTTATTAACTTTTTTATTTCCTTCATCTAAATAACTTTCAATAGAGTCCATTGTTAATTGTTTAATGAATTTTATATCTTTAACATGATTACAATATTTTTCTGAGTAATAGATAATCTTAGTGTCAGTTGTTTTTAGTAATTCTTTGGTCTTTGGTGTATCAGCATCTTTATCTATTATTACAACAATGTTTCCACTAAGAATAATACCAAGGAACATAACAATCCAGTTATAACTATTCTCACCCATAATTGCAATATGTTTTTTAGTGCCATATTTACTATTGAAATAATTAGCTAATAAATTAGTTTCATTATATAAATCACGATATGTTTTTCTAATAACCATATCCCCTGCTTTAAATGAGAATGCTGGTTTATCAGGTGTTTCTCTTAATCTTAGTTCTAACATTTCTTTTAAATCATTTATATATTCATGTTCATAATATGGATAAGGTTTATTACTCATATATGTTCACCGCCAAGTTAATTATACCAAATATGTTTTTCTAATTCCAACTTAATTATTATGTTATAATGAATTAGGAGGTTTTATTTATGATAATAGGTGGTAATAAAGATAAAGTTATCGATAATATAAAACAAAACATTTTAGATAATGAATTAAATAAAAAAGTTGAAACTGATGATCCTGAATACACAGATGAAGAAAGAGAAAAAGTTATTAAGCATTTTTTTGATATAAGAAAGAATAAATTAAAATTTAAAGTAGCAAGAATGCCTGCTATGAAAGCTTTGAATGATATGTGCAAGCAAATGGATCCTATTATAGAAGTGGATGGTTTAGATAAGATTCCTGACGATTTAAAGAATGGTATTGTTACATGCAATCACTTTAATCCAATGGATAATATTATTGTTAGAAAAGCCATTAAAGAAAAATATAATAAAGACTTATATATTGTAGTACAAGATACTAATTTGTCTTTACCAGGAGAACTTGGATATTTTGTAACACATTCAGATGTTATTCCCCTATCTAAGAGTCCTTCTTTTATGATTAAGTATTTTACTCCGGAGTTAGAAAGAGTCTTAAACAATAATAATTTTGTATTAATTTATCCAGAGGAGGAGATGTGGGTTAATTATAGAAAACCTCGTCCATGTAAAAGAGGTTCTTATCAATTTGCACATCAGTTTAATGTTCCGGTTATTTCTTGTTTTACAGAACTTATAGATATGGATGAAGATGATAATGAACAGTTTAAACAAACTAAATACAAATTGCATGTATTAGGTGTTATTTATCCTGATCAAGAAAAAGGGTTAAAATCAGATAGTTTAGATATGGCTGATCAAGATTATAAGTTAAAATGTGCTGCTTACGAAAAGGCCTATGGTAAAAATTTAGATTATAAGTTTGACTTTAGTGATATAGCTGGTTTAAAGAATTACAAAGGAAAAGAAGTAAAATAATTTACTTCTTTTTTTAATAATCAAATCTTTCGTTTTTTCTAGCTTTTCTTAACACTCTTTCTTTACTCTCTTTTGTAGAGTGACGAGAATCTTTTCGATATAATAATTCATTACGTACTTTTCTATAAGCACTACGAATACCATTTTGTTCATAAATATGTAATAGTTTTTGTAACTCATAATTACTTAGTGTTGTTATATCCATATCATTAATATTTGGTATTTCTTCTTTTTCATGTTCTTCACTATATTCGCCAATGTAATCATCATCTACATATACGAAGGTTGGATCATAGTAAGGAACGATACTTCCATAATCATCTTCAATTAGAATGATTTCTCCGGTGTAGACCAAATCTGGATTGTCTACTACATAATCAAAACTAGTTCTAACTAGTTGAGGAATTAAGGCTTTAATATCCTTATGACTCATTTTATTTGATAGTGCATTATTATCTCTAAGCCCTAAGTAGTTTGCTAAGAAGGATTCTATGGTGATACTTTCTTCTGCTGCTAATCTAGTTAATTCTGTTTTAGTTTCTTTTAGTTTTTTTCTTTTATTCATGTTTATCCCCTCCTGCAATTGAGTGTTTATTATACCATAAAAAAGAGAAAAATAATTGCAAAAGCAATTACTTTTCAAATGTTTTAGCAACTTCTTCAAGGTATTCTCTAATTTTTAAGTGTTGAGGACATGCCATTTCACATTGTCCACATTTAATACAATCAGAAGCTTTACCATTTTCTCTAGTATGAATGTCATAATACATACTGCTATTCCAATCATTAAATTGAACTTTGGCGTTATAACAAGAGAATAAATCAGGAATAGATATTTTCATTGGACATCCTGCTACACAGTACCTACATGCTGTGCAAGGAATACCTCCAAGATTTTTTAAGATTTCTGCCACTTCTTCTACTGCTTTATACTCATCTTCTGTAAATGGTTTAAAGCCTTCCATGAAACTAATGTTATCTTGCATTTGTTCTAGATTAGACATTCCAGATAAGACTTTATAAACACCTTCAAATGATGCTGCAAAACGAATGGCAAATGAAGCATAACTTAGATTATCTTTATTTACTTTGTCTAATACTTCTTTTGCGTCATCTGGAAGTTTAACTAGTCCACCACCTTTTACTGGTTCCATTATTAGAATTGGTTTATTGTGTTTACGACATACTTCATAACATAATTTACTTTGAACTCCAGCATCTTGGTAATCAATATAGTTAAATTGAATTTGAACTATTTCTATTTCTGGATGTTCAGTTAAGATCATGTCTAAGACATCTGCAGTATCATGAAATGATATACCTACATGTTTTACTTTGCCTTCTCTTTTTAATTCTTGAGCCACTTCATATGCTTCACATTTTTTAAATTTTGGATAGTTTTTTGCTCCTTGGGCATGCATTAGATAGTAATCAAAGTATTCTACACCACATGCTTTTAGTTGTTCTTCGAATAGAGGTTTAATATCCTCTTTTTTGTTGAAGTAATTATCGGTTAGTTTATTGGTTAAGATATAATCTTCTCTTTTATATCTTGGTGCTAGACATGCACCAATAGCGGTTTCACTTTTGCCATTGATGTAGCCGTGTGCTGTATCAAAGTAATTGAAGCCATGTTCCATAGCATAATCAATCATTTTATTAAATTCATCGTAATCGACTTCACTACCTTTCATAGGAAGTCTCATACAACCAAAACCTAGTTTCTTTTCCATATTATATCTCCTTTAACATACTCATTATTGCTCTTCCACGATGTGATACACTATTTTTTTCTTCTTCAGTTGCTTCACCGAAGGTTTTATTTAAATCTTCAGAAAGGAATATACAATCATAACCAAATGATTTGTCTCCTATTTCTTTTGTGGAAATTGTACCATATGTTTTACCAACAAATACTTTATAAGTTTCATCTGGATAGTAAACGACAATTGTACAATTAAAGTAAGCTGTTCTATCTTTTCCTTTTAATTCTTTTTGTAGTTTAGCTCTATTAGCTTCGTTGTTTCCATGTTCTCCTGCATATCTTGCACTATATACTCCTGGTGCTCCATCTAGTGCTTCACAACATAATCCACTATCATCTGCTATTACAATGTATTCTGGATGATTTTCTTTTAAATAGTCATGAATAGTTTTAGCTTTAAGAAGTGAGTTCTCTTCGAATGTTGTACCAGTTTCTTCTATTTCTTCTAAAAAGTTGATATCTTTTAAAGATAAAACATTGTAATCTGGTAACATTTCTTTAAATTCTTTTATTTTGTGTTCATTATTTGATGCTAAGACGATTGTTTTCATAGGATCCCTTTCATTAATTAATTCTTCTATTTTTTTATGAACTTCATTTAATAGTTCATCTAAGTCTTCATTCATGTTCCAAACAGCATCTTCGGATAAGACTCCTGCTTTGATATTTATTTCTTTTTTGTCATATTCTTCAATATCATTAAACCATTCTTTACTACCATAGTATTTATTTAACTTTGATAGTGTTGGTTTGATATTATCAATATTATTAGATATTCTTTCTAATTCTTTGACAAATTTTAATGATTCATCTAAGTATTTTTCGTTTTCTTGTATTCTTTTTCTCATGTTGTCCTCCATTGATATTATACCATTAAAAAAGTAATTCAATGAACTACTTTTATTGTTATCCTCTTTCAAATTCGTTTTGGTTTAGGTTCCAATCATTTGCTTCTTTTGGGCGAGAACCGATACCAACATAGTATGCATCTAAAGCTGTAAATTTACTATCGATACTAGTTCCTTTGTTGATATAAAACATAATATCTTTTGAGTTACTGCCTTCTAGATGATCTACATATCTTTGATTAATGTAATCGTTGGCATAGTAGAAATCCGGTGCACCAAATTGATGAAGTATCTCATGAGCAAAAGTCGCTGCTGGTGTTGCGATTCCTTGGAAGCGATAGAAGATATTAGAATATTCTATATCGCAATAACTGCAATTATTATGAGTTATTGTCCAAGGTTTTACTTGGTTTTGGAATTCAGTATTGATAAAGAACATATAAATAATGTTATCGGCTTTATATTTATTTTTTAAGGCCTTTGAATTTATATTTTCTTTGATCCAAGCTTTTTGTATTTTATAATATGTTCCTTTTGTTGTTAAAAGGTCTTCTTTAAAAGTTGCTTTGTATTTTAAATCAGAATAGGTTTCCCAATCATAAATAAAAGTTGCTGTCTTGTTATATTTTTTAGCGTTTTCTGTAAGATATCTTGTTGCTGTTCGTAATTTACTATGGATATTAGATATATTTCTTTTATCTGTCCCACTGTTTGTCCATTCAGTTGTTTTTTCGTTGACAAAAATAGAAACAACTATAGAGTTACCCTCTAATTTCCCGGTAGTACCATATTTGCCATCATAGAATGAATTATATTCTATGTTAGGATCATTTAGTACTACATCTGGATCTTTTTTATTGAAACAACCTGTTATAAAGATTACGATAAATAATAAACAGATTATTAATCTTCTTTTCATATTATCACTATCCCAAATTTATTATATCAAAAAAAAGAACTATCTTATAGTTCTTTTATAATTTAAGAATCTTTCTTAGCACTGGATTGTCATAGTATTCTTGTTCATCATTATCTAAATCAACATCTCTAGTTCGATTGGTTTCATTATTAAAGTAGTATGAGAAGTTGTGCATTGTCCATTCTAAACGCATTGATTCAATTGTACGATCCCAAGGAGATGGATAACATTCTTCATAACGACATAAAACTTCAAGAATTTCGTTTCTAATGTCTTTATCCGTAATGCGATATGATGAATAGATTTTCATGTTGGGATCAGCAGAGAATCTTTGATCTTCTACTAAAATATCATTTTCTGTAATGTTTGTTAGACTTCTTAAATAATTTCTGCTACCAATGTAAACATTACCACAGCTATAGCAACCAAATGGTCCACATATTTCATCTACTATTTCATAGTTAGGATGATATTCATAATCGATACTTCCGTAGGATGCAAGAATTACGAGAGCTGCTGAAGCGGCAAGTAGATTTCTTTTTAGTTTTTTCTTATCCATTTCAGCACCTCCTTTTTAGAGTGTTTATTATACCATAAAAAAAGGAATTTTCTTTCCTTTTTATTTTTTTACTATTTTAGCGCCAAATGGCATTAAAGATAATTTAGCTAGTTTAAAGAATTGTAAACCGAATGGAATACCAATTATTGTACAACATAGAATTAGTCCTGATATAGCATTACCAAAAGCCATTGGAATACCAAAGATTAGTAACCAAATGATGTTAACAATAGTAGATACTGCTCCACCACCGTATTCTACATCTTTACCAAACGGTGTAAAGGCTAAAGAAGCGAATTTAAAGCATTGTTTGCCATAGGGAATACCAATTATAGTAATACACCAAATAATGCCTGAAATAAGCCAGGAAAGGCCGCTTAGGAAGCCTCCAAATATTAACCATAAAATATTACCAAGTAAACTCATATTATCACCTTTCTATTTTTAATTTTACTGATTCATTGTTGCCTTCGACAACCGTTATTGTGTAGTTATCTATTTTAATAGATGGTCTTTCATTTTTTAAAAGAATTGCTTTATAGTTTGTACGATCTGATTCAAATAATATTTCATAAGAAATATCTGTTTCCCAAATGCACTCTTCTTTATTGCAATCGTTTTTGATAGTCATAATATTAACTAGTTTAATTGTTGTGTGATAGTAATCATCAATATAAATACGCGATCCTTTTTTTAAGGAAACGTTTTCTTTGATATTAGCATATTGAATTTCGTTAGTAGTAATAAAACTTTTTTTGTTGTTTATTAAAACAGCTATAATACTTATTAGTGAAATAATTACTACTATAACAATTAGAAACATTATTATATTCCCTTTGGTCATATATTTTTTCATATTAATCATTCCCTATCTAAATTATAATATATAACGAAAAAAAAACAAACTAATTAGTTTGTTCTTTGTCAAAGACAAATGATACTTTAGCTTCATATAGTTGTTGATAATTAAGTCTTTCGTCTTTATATTCTCTTCTGTCTAAGGTTTGAATTTCGATAACATTCCAAATTGCGACCCACCAGAAGATGCAGAATAGTTCTGAAAGAACTATGCTTCTAGAATATTTTTCTAGCAGAATATAAAACGTTAGAATAATAACTCCTATTATTAGGAGAATAAGTGATCTTCTATTTTTAACATTCATATCGTAATCTAGTTCATCGATTTCCATTCCATAGTTATTTTTTATAGCATCTTTGATTCTTTTTTGAGTTGCCATATCTATTTTAGGACAATGAATTTCGATTTCTAAATCAATGTTTACAGGAACCATATAAGCGATTTCTTCTATATAATCACAAACAGAATATGAAACTTCCATTTGTTTATAGTCGTGTTTCATGTATAAATCAGATACTTTTTCTAATAATAAAGGAATAACTACTTTACCATCTTTATAGTAATACTTTTCAATATAATTGTCT
>JAEEGL012673078.1_pt1 | contig 13727 bp, 10 predicted proteins | sample 9134231 | NCBI WGS metagenome assembly JAEEGL01 (sample SAMN16246548, study PRJNA631951) | gut metagenome | biome: gut microbiome; feature: rumen; material: fiber-attached | host: Bos | place: Iran: Karaj | collected 2018-10 | reverse complement strand
TGGACTAGTCTCAATGTTAGATTACTACACCGAAAGGTGTGTTACTTGTTAAGTTGATTGAACCGCCGTGTACCGAACGGTACGCACGGTGGTGTGAGAGGTCGGAATTTCTCACTTGTGAGAAATTCCTCCTACTCGATTTTTTGCATTCCCGCGCGGTTGTGTTATGGAGCCTGTTGAGTGATCTGCTTGGGATAATTAGTGGTAAGCGTTGCTATTCTTGCATATGCCTTAGATACATTTGTGGTGTCTTTTGTGTCTGTTACGTAGTTTAACGAATCATTATTTCCGGCACCGCCGTCAACAAATACTCCATATTTAGACTTTTCAACGCCTTTTACTACGTTGTTTTCAATAGAATATTGCCTGTTAGGAGTAATGCCTGACTGGTTCTTGAATATGGCTTGTATTCCAATATATGAACTGCGAATATTGTTATTCGTAACAGTTATCCTGGAGTCCTGGTTCTGGGGAGAGAATTCTTCATTGCCGGAGATACCAATCGCTCCACAGTTATTGGCATCTATGTTTATATCATTGTCACTTATAGTGATATCGCCTTTTACTCCTAAGATCCTGAGTCCATATGTCAGTGTTGCGGAATCAGCGTTGGAATTGATCTTGTTATGCTGGAAAAAGATATCAGTATTAACGAGCTCAACTCGGATCAGTGTGCCTGGCTTAAAGGTGTCTACAATCTGACCGTCATAATAGTAGTAACCCGGATTACAATTGATCTGGTTATCAGAAATTGTAACATTATCATTTACCTGCTGCTCTTTGCGGAAGCAGACAATCGCAAATCTGCAATTCGTGATGTTTAATCTGTTATTGCTGATGAGAGCAGCGCCATAAGTGTAAATTCCACTTCCGTAGGTGCCGGAGATCGTGTTATCAGTGATCTTGCTGTATGTGTAGCCGGAGTGACCCTTGCAGGTTATATAGCCTTCTCCGAAGCCTGCATTCGTCAATGTGTTTCCGGTGATCGTAAGATCAGCAACTTTTGTATATACGCCTTCTCTGTCTTCGCCAAAGCCGTGTACATCAGATATGTTATTGCCGGTGATCGTGGCTTTGTTGGCGCTTACAGCCAAAAGGTTCGCATTGATATTGTGATTGCCTGCATATGGATCATCTCCGGTGTACAGATTCTTCAGAGTATTATTTGCAATATAAGCATCATCAGACTCTGTATAGGTATTGTTGGTCAGATCGCCAAGCCATATTGCGGCTACAGGACCGCTTAACAGCTCTGAACTGCCAATACCATCGAAGATGTTATCGGTGTAGACCGATTTTCCGATATTGATTGAGTGATGTATTGCTATTCTTCCAATATTGTAGAACTCACATCCGGTTACATAATCGCTCTTTAAATGGCCTTTTCTGCTGGTTACAGAGGATGCAAAGCCCATGTTTTTGAAGATGCAGTTCTTGTAAACGACTTCGGTTGTATCATTTGCAGGATGCATGGTAACAACACCGGTGAGTTTGTACTGGAGACCGCCTGCACCTGATATTGTGAAGTTGGCACCGCCATCAAAGCATATGTTTTCAAGTTCAATGCCGTTTTTGGCGTCAATTCCAAGATTTTTGATCGTGGTCTTGTCTTTGCCCTCACCGATGAAAATGTGCTTATTGTCGAGGGTTAAGATACTGCCATCAAAATTATAGGTTCCGGAAGGGAAATAGACCTTACTGAATCCCTTGCTTATAACCGCCTGAAGTCTGGAAAAGTCTTCCTTGCTTCCATCACCTCTGATGCCGTAGTTTTTAACTGATACCAGGCTTGTGTCTTCGATAACCGCGTACAGACCGTTGTTCAACCTGACACATACACCATCGTCAGATGTAAGTTTTGTGCTCTTGGTGATCAGATAGGCTGATCCGCCGCCATCGTTCTTGGTATAGTATCCAAGAGTAGAAACCTTGTCACCGGCCTTGAGATTGGCTTTCTTAAGTTCGCTTATGCTTGCAAACTCGGTCTGCACTTTGCTGTATCCGCAGAGTTTACAAATACCCTTTGCATCGAGTTCGCACTTTTCTTCGATCACTTCATCGCATATTGTGCAAACCTGTAAGTGAGTTCCGTTGTTGTTTGAATGGTAAGTCCAGACATGTTCGCATTCTTCGGGAACGATTTCTTCATCGACGATTTCGTCAGATATCTCTTCGGTAACCTCAGTGTCTTCGTAAACAACAGATGAATCGGAAGGAACTTTTATTGCGTTAGGAAATGCAGGTTTTGATCCTTCGACATATCGTCCGACTACGACAAGCTTGCCGTCATAGGCGAAGGCTGAACCCCACTCGATGTACTTGCCGTTTGGAGCGCTATACTCGGGCTCGCTTGCAACCGAAGACCAGACGCTGCTTACATCGTTAAAATTATCCTCTGTATAGTAGAAAAGACCCTTGCCGACATATTCGGCAAGATCAGGTGTTACATTGGTAAATGTTGCGTCGGAGTTATGAGAATCAAACAGATAGTAATCCGCCTCAGCGTAAGAAGCACCATTGTCAGTGTAAACACCTATGACAATGATTCCCTGCTCGTGTTTTATAATGTGGCGCCATTCGATAGTGATTCCGGAAGACTCAAGTGCGCTTAAATCCGGTGCCTTTGCTATGGCTTTTTTGGATTCATCCGCATTGTCGATAATATCTTTACTGTAATAAACCATGCCATAACCAAGATAATCGATTGTATCATCGGTCATGCCTGAAAGTCCCTCAAAGGATACGTCAGGATGTAATGCCAGGAAATACGCTCCCGACATACCGGCTAAGGGAACGTTATCATCAATGATCGTAGAAGGTCCATGTTGTGATGGTACGTGTGGTTTTATTATGAAACATACTACGAGAAAAACGACCAGAGCAGATATGGGTATAACTCTTTTTAAAATATCAGTTAATGAAGGCTTCATACAGGATCCTCCTAACGAAGGTGTTGGAATGGTTTTTGCATAATTATGTGGCTGGCACTGCAATTTAATTATTATATAAAAAATTGGAAAATGTAATATTATTTTTCTGAAGAAAATATAAAGAAATTATTATCAAAAACTCACCAGGGGGCAGCGTTGTATTTATCAATAAACTTGCTATAATATATAAGCCTGATAATAAGACCGGCGATGACAGATTTCTGATCCCGCCCCGGAGAGCATACATAGTGATAGGTAATAACTCCCCTGGAAATCTTATTATTCTGAGCATATTTGATTGGTGTGGAATACTTAATGGATGAGAATAAAAAACGCAGACTCAAGAATTGCACCTTTGTAAAAACCGTGTTGATGCTTCTCGTAATAGTTTATCATTGCTGCGTCTTTTGGACCGGGACCTGGTTTACAAAGGATCCGGTATATGAAAGCAGGGGTTTGGCAATTCTGTCAAGTTGGTTAAATTCGTTTCACATATACGGCTTTACATTTGCCTCGGGGTATATATACTCGAGTTTAAGAAATGATATGGGTAAATACCGCGACAGAAAGGCTTTTATAATAGGAAAGGCTAAGCGGCTTATCATTCCTTTTTATTTTGTTGTTCTGGTATGGGTGATACCGATTCAGCAATATTTCTTTCATTATGATATAAAGACTATCGTCAGGAATTTTATTCTGGCAAAATCTCCCAATCAATTATGGTTTTTGTGGATGCTCTTTTGCACCTTTATGATTATTTGTTTTATTGTGCAGTGGATAGATAAGTATCCGAAACTGTCATATCTGATTGCTGTAGTCAGCTATATCTTATTTCATTTTCTTCGGTTCAGAATAACTGATTATTTTCAGTTCATTATGTCCCTGCAGTTTTTGCCCTTTTTTCTTGTCGGATATTCCTTTCAGAAGAAAGATTTTAATGAGAAAAAGTGGCCTCTGATTTTGGGGGCACAGGTATTATTGTTTGTTATTTTTGCATACTGGAGACCGGAGAACTTCCCTGCTTTTAGAGTAGTACGGATTGTGCTTGAGTTTCTGCTGCATATGACAGGTGCTCTTATGGCGTTTGTGGTATTACAAGCTCTTGCCAATGTTGTAAAGTGGGAGGACAGTAAGGTGTTTATGCTGCTGTCTAAAAGAAGTATGCCAATGTACCTGTTTCATCAACAGCTTATTTATTTCAGTATTGTATTCTTGAACGGAAAAGTTATTCCGGAACTCAATGCACTTGTGAATTTATGTGTTGCGGTTTTGGGGAGCCTTCTTATTTCATCTGTGCTTGTGAAAACGAGGATAACAAGGATGTTGATCGGAGAAAAGTAGTTATGATAAGAAAGAGTATCAGACAAATTGCAGAATGGGTAATAGCAGCGGGTATCGGCTTTTTTATCATAAACCTGGTCTGCTTTGGCTTTGACAGGGAGCCGGGATGGCTGGACACTCCGTCGGGAGCAACGCCGTCCATCAGAGAGCCCTATTCTGTACTGGTTCATGGCAAAGAAGGTTATGGCATAACAAGAGTAGACCAAAATGGCTATCTCAATCCGGACTTGCCGCTGGCAGATCAGTATGTACTTATGCTGGGGGCATCACATACACAGGGTAAAGAGGTGGCACCGGACAAAAAGTATCCGGTTCTGGTCAATAACAGCTTTGGTGATGATGGTCGTTTACATGTATACAATGTGGCATGTGACGGCAGCTTTTTACCCTCGCAGATTAAGTATTTTAAAGCGGCTTTGGAAGCTTATCCAAATGCAGAAGCGGTTACCATAGAGATATACAGCACTGATTATTCTGTAAAGGCGCTTCAGAAGAGTCTTGATCAGGTTCAATATGATCCCAAAGACACTGCAAAGAGATTTAATAATCTTTCGTTTAAGGAGAGAGTAAAAATTCTTTTAAAAGATTATCTTCCAATGGTGGCCAAGGTGAATGATAATTACAAGACAATAAAAAAAGCCCGTGATTCATCCGATGAATATACAGTTGATATGGATGAATATGAGAGAGTCATTGACGAAGCACTGTCAATAATGCGTTCGGAGACGGACAGACCAATAGTCTTTATCTATCATCCCAAGATGGCCTTTGGACAGGACGGCAACATTATTCTCAATTATAGTGTTACATGGGATCTTTTTAAGGCAGCCTGTGAAAGAAATGGAATCGATGTAATAGATTCAGGCGATGATTTTATAGAGGCATACAATACGGATCACAAGGCAGCTTACGGCTTTTTTAACACGACTCTGGGGGAAGGTCATATTAATGAAACCGGTCACCGGATCATAGCGGATGAAATTATTCAGTATTTGGAGGAGTTACAGTGAACTTTTACTCTCTGAGCTTTCTGGTCTTTTTCCTGGTGTTTTCTATAGGCTTGAATTTCATCAGAAGTATCAAAGCGCAGCATCATTTATTTCTATTGGCAAATGTACTGTTTTATGCATTTTGGGATTTCAGATTTTTGCTGCTTATAGCATTTGTTGTGCTTTTGTCGTATATAAGCGCGTTATTGTTTGAGAAAACAGGTAAGCGCTATTGCATTCATGCCTCGGTGATAATCTGTATTGCAATTCTTGGCGTATTCAAGTATTTCAACTTTTTCTCTGAGTCTTTTTCAAAACTGTTTGGAATCAGTGACCATGTTACGCTGAACCTGATACTACCTCTGGGAATATCATTTTATCTGTTCCAGGCGATGAGTTACATGTTCGATGTATTGTATGGGAAGATCTCTGCTGAGAAAGATTTGGAAAAGCTGGCAGTGTATATATCCTTTTTTCCTCAGATCACATCAGGACCAATTGTGAAATCCAAAGATTTTCTGCCGCAGCTTGACAGGATGCACAGAGTTTCCAAGGACAATGTTTATGAAGGAATACAGCTCTTTTTGATAGGACTTACTAAGAAGATTGTTTTTGCTGACAGGATAGGAGTGGCAGTTGATGCTGTTTACAGCGCACCGGCAGCTTACAACGGAGTGAGTGTTTTGCTGGCGGTAATAGGTTATTCTTTTCAGATATACTGCGATTTTTCGGGATATTCAAATATGGCGATAGGTATTGCCAGAATCTGGGATTTTAATCTCGGGGAGAATTTCAATGCTCCGTATATTGCAAAGAACCCTTCGGATTTCTGGCGAAGATGGCATATTTCGCTTTCGACCTGGTTTAGAGACTATGTCTATATTCCGCTGGGCGGCAGTAGAAAAGGGAAGATGAGAACTTACTTCAATCTGTTTATTACAATGGTGCTCAGTGGCATATGGCACGGTGCCAATTTCACATACATAGTATGGGGAATTGTGCATGGACTCGGATCCGCTTTACATAAACTGAGTACTGATATAAGCAAAGCTTCCGGGCGCGATAAGAAATTCCCGGAATGGATCAGCATAGGTGCAACATTTGTATTTGTTTCACTGGCCTGGGTAGTATTCAGAGCAGGGAGTGTGTCTGAAGCATTGATGATATACAGGAGCCTGTTTAATGCGAGCGGGCTTTCGTATGTAAACATTTATGTACTGTGTTATGTGATTCTTCTCACTGCTTTTAATGTCTATGCAAAAACAAAGAATAATGGCAATGTCTTTTCTGTGAATATGAATCTGGATGCTCTGGGCAGCAAAGTAAAACTAGCTTTGTGGGCATGGGCGATAGTGCTGCTTATGTACGCTGGCAATTCCGCGTTTATTTATGCGCAGTTCTGATTGCAACTTAGAAATTATATTATAACATATGGAAAAACCGGGTCTGATCAGCTTAACTGCTGGTTATGCCCGGTTTTCTGCCTTTTTTAGGTGGAATTGTGAAAATCAACAAAAAAATAAAAAAATAATAAAATTTATCTAAATTTTATATCTGTACATTTTTAGCTACCAATGATATAATCAGTCGACTTTTTATATAGAGTCACTTGTGAGTAATAAATCTAGTTTGTATTGGGAAGGAAGCCATATGTACAAGAACGTATTAGAAATTGATGTATTAAGGTGCCTTAAGGCGCTTATCAAAAGGTGGCAATTCATAACTCTGATGGCTGTGCTTGCATTCATTATCGGTTGTGCGCTTACCGTTGACGTGGGAGTCGACAAGTACTCTGCCGTTGCTACAGTTTATGCCGCTGCAGACAGTTCATACTCAGATGCCACAAATGCGGTCACTGCCATGAACGCATATCTCGATGTGGCTAAATCTTATAAGGTCAGTCAGAGAGCTGCTCTTTTGTTAGGAAGAAGCGATATCGATGCAGCATATCTTCAGAATGCGGTACACGTTAATTCTTCTGCAAAGAAATCTGCTTCATCTTCTAACTTCCTTTATAATTCGGCAACCATCATGTCATTTGTTGCAACATCCCCGGATCCAGATCTGTCAATGGCTATGGCTGACGCAATGGCTGAGTCATATACCATCGAGATGGCCAACATCCTTAAAAATGATGCGGTTAAAACCTTGGATACAGCTAATTCGTCATATCGCTCTGTTGATGCCTCAAAAGAGGCCTGGAAGGACAGGATCAAGTTCATGCTCGCAGGAATCGCTGGAGCCATGATCTTCGTACTGGCACTTGAGGTCATTGATACGAAAGTCCGCACTGTGCGTGAAGCAACAATCAGAAATGAGATACCGATAATTGGTATCATCCCTGATTACAAGAAGTAAGGAGAGAGCAATGGAAAAGCTGGAAATATATAAAAATGACAATTATGTACTAAACGATGCCTTCGACCAGGCAGTGATGAACCTTCATATTCATAAGAAGCAGAATGGCTACAAGAGCTTTGTTATCTGTGGTTGTGAGACCGGAGACGGAGCTACAACTGTTGCGATCAATCTTGCTGCAGCTTTGGCGTCCTCAGGCTATAAGACAGTTCTGATAGACGGAGATATGAGAAAGAAGAACCGCTACAAGAGACTCAATGAGAACGCAGCCCTTGGGCTGTCCGATTATCTGATGAGTAAGGCACAGCTTAGCAATGTTATATGTGAGACTACAACGGACAATCTTTCATATATTCCCTGCGGAGAGCTGATCAATAACCCGGTCAGACTTCTTTGCTCTTCCAAAATGAATGAGGCCAGAGACGAGCTTGCCAAGGTCTTCGATTTTATCATCTTTGATATGCCTGCAGCCAATGCAGCCATGGATGCCAAAGTTATCGCAGTAAGTGCAGATGCGGTTATCCTGGTTTCTTCTATCGGCAATACCTCCAAGAAAGGTCTTGTTGAGGCGGCTAATTCCATGGTGGAAGTTAAGGCCAATCTGATCGGTACAATAATCAACAAAATGGATATGGATCAGTATTCTTCTTACAATGAGGATTATGACTACTTCCAGAATGAAAAGTATCTTAAGAAGACCAAGAATGCAGCTAAGAACAAAGGCAAGAAGGGATAAGAGGTAAATAAAATGCAAAGAATACATTCATTATTCAGGAAAACGATCACAAGCCTTCTTGTTGTGTATTTGACGGTATCTAATTTCAGTCTGGTGGCAAACGCAACAGAAGGCAATCAGGAACTTGCGATCGCCGCTGATGTGGCAGCCCAGACAGCTGTTGCACCGGATAGTTCAAAAAAGGCAAGGACTGCTGAACAACCGGCACCTACGGAAACAGCTGTGGCAATAGTGGAGATTCAGGACTATTCACTTGCATCAGGAAGTATTGGGGCCGGTGAGAGTGTAGAGATTGAAGTACACCTTCATAATCTCAGCAATACAACCAGAGCTGCTGGTGTAATGATGACAATTTCAAGCAGTTCAGGAAAGGCTTTTCCTTCCTTTGGCCAAGACAATCAGATCTATGTGGGATCTATTTCTGCCGGCGGAACTGCAACAGCAATAATTCCGATAACAATAAGTTCTTCTTTTTCGGGAGAATATGTTGATCTGACCTGCAGGATAGACTATGAGAGCAATAATAAGGCTACTCAGAACACTGCAACAATGATACTTCCGGCAGCTTCGGGAGCAGACATGATTGTTCAGTCAGTGGGACTGAGCTCAAAGGCGATAGTTAATTCCAATACACTTCTGAGCATCAATTACGCCAATAGAAGTAAAAGAAATATTGAGGATGCTGCTCTTGTCATAGAAGGAAATGTTACCAGTGATAGCAGTCGGATCAAGCTTGGCTCGGCATATGCTGAAAAGAGTTATATGAAAGACTATCATATAACCTTTACCGAGGTGGGACGGCAGGATATAAACATTTATCTTACATATACCAATTCGAATGGAGAAACAATTACCAGCGGACTTGGAAGTTACTCTGTGGATGTATCTGAACAATCTGAATCTGAGGCGATGAGCAATCATGTTAGTTCCACAGTAATCTGGATTGGACGTCTGATTGCAGTGTTGGCAGGTATTGTTGCATTGATAGCAGTGATGATTTATATCAGACGTAGATAAAATGAAACGGATAGCAATTGTAGCCCCGTGCATTCTTCCTGTGCCTGCAACAAAGGGCGGGGCAGTTGAAGCACTGATCACAAGGCTTATTGACGACAATGAACTGAATAAGTGCTTTGAGATAGATCTGTATACAGTGTCTGATGAGAATGTGGAGAGAAAATATCAACTGACCACTATTATTCCTGTCAGAGTAAAGAAAACACATCGACTATTGTACAAGCTGACTGATAAGTATTACAGGACAGTGAAGAATAAGAGCTCCAAAAGATCTATTGATGATGATATAAGAGACTTATTTGCCAGCCGTCTTCAGCAACTTAAGCAGCCTTATGATGCGGTGGTGCTTCAGAATATGATGTCAACAGCCGTCAAGCTTGTGGATTTCTGTAAAGGAAAGTATGAGTTTCCTTTTTACTTTCACATGCATAATGATGTGGATATTTATCGTACTCCCGAATATATCAGAGAGCTGGTAAAAAATGGCGTTCAGTTTATAGCTGTCAGCAGCTATATAAAAAATCAGATTCTGAAATATGCCGCTGATGCAAGAGTGCACACTCTTTACAACGGTGTTGACCTGACAGAATACAATTCTGCAGCAAGACATCACCGTGGCGAATCCTTTATTTATGTCGGCAGTATAATCCCGGATAAGGGAGTAAAAGAGCTGGCAACAGCCTTTAATATGTTTTTTGACGCTCTTGACCCCTCGGAGAAAAAGAGATTTTCTCTGGAGATAATCGGCTTTTCAGGGTTTGACAAAAGATATGAAGAGATTGTTCGCGGGATATCTGAACATAATCAGCAGATATCGTTAATCGGCCAGCTTTCTCATCAGGATATTGCCAAAAGATATGATTCTGCAGATGTGGTTGTTATTCCCAGTATGTTTGAAGAACCCTTTGGGCTTGTGGCGCTTGAGAGTATGGCAATGGGAAAAGTCATCATTGCATCTGATTCCGGGGCCTTGCCGGAAGTGCTGGGAAATGCCGCGCTGATTGTAGATAAGAATAAAGATTTCACCGGGAATCTCTGTGAAGCGATGAAAAAAGTTTCAACAGATGAAAGGCTTTGTGACGACCTGGCACGGTGTGCATATAGTCGGGCAAGGGATATAAAAGATTTTGATATTTCAGTGTATTATTCGAATTTCTGCAAAATAGTATCCGGAAGAAAGCCGGAAGGGAAGATATCTGTAATAGTTCCGGTTTACAATGTTGAAGCCTATCTTCCGGTATGCCTTGAGTCTATTATAACCCAGAGCTATGAGAACCTGGAGATAATACTGGTCAATGACGGGGCTACTGATTCCTCCGCTGCGATATGTCATGAATATGCTGCTAAGGATGCCCGGATTAAAGTTATCAGTCAGGAAAACAAGGGACTGTCGGAGGCACGAAATACCGGACTTGACAATGCTACAGGGGATTATATTTTCTTCTGTGACAGTGATGATTCTTTAAGTAAGGATGCGCTTGAGCGATTGATAGATAAAGCAACAGACAGTAATTCTGATGTTGTGGCCTGTGGGATAGCCAATGTGTGGTATGACGATAAGGGCGCTATAGTGCAGACTGAACGCTTTACAAGTCCAAATCCGGGAATGTGGAGCGGCAGACAGTCAGTTATTGAAATGATGAGATCCAACAGTGTCTGTTCGGTGGCATGGAACAAGCTGTACAAAAGGCATCTCTTTGACAATATACGATTCACCGCCGGTGTTTTACATGAAGATGAAGCTGTTACCTATAAACTGCTTTACAGAGCAAAGCTTGTTTCTTTCATACCTGACCTGCTATATAGCTATCGTCAGCGAAGCGGAAGCATAATGCAGGGTGATCTGTCCGACAGATATGAATATGGCATAAGAGCATTTGCTGACAGAAGGCGATATTTTGAGCAGCTTGGTGAGAACGAGCTGGCCCAGCATAGTCAGGTTTCATTATTGCAACAGATAAAGTATTACTATAGAAATGTCTGTAACGAAGATATTAAAGAAGAATTAAAAAGAGCATATTCCAGGGAGCTGCATGATGGCGGCGCTCCGGATGTAATTGGGGTTAAAAAGAAACTGGCGCTTATAATCTGGAGATATATAAAGTATTAGTTATGGATGACAAGAAACTTGTGTCGGTTGTAATACCGGCCTACAACGCAGAAAACTCAATAAGAGAATGTCTCAATGCAGCTATGTCGCAGACCTATAAGAACATTGAAATCATTGTTATAGATGATGGTTCAAAAGATAATACTGCATATGTGAGTAGTTGTTTTATGGCAAAAGATGACAGAATAAATGTCATAAGGCAGGAGAACTGTGGCCCTTCAGTTGCAAGAAATGTAGGAATTGCCGCTGCGCATGGAGATTATATTGTTTTCTGGGATGCTGATGATTATCCTGAGGATGATCTGATTGAGAGCTATGTGCGGGCATACGATAACTGGAGAGACAAAGAAGTTTCATTTGTTCTTTGCGGGATGTTTTTTGATAACAGGTTTAATTCAAGAATCAAAGATAAAGTCAGCATATTGGAGAGTTCATGGGGATATATAGAGGGCGAGAACTGCCTCATGATCAGAAGTACGGCAGCAGTGCTTTCATACCTCAAACTTTTTAACTTTGTTACCAATAAATGCTACGATCTGAAAAAGATCAAGGAATATGGGATTACTTTCGACGATAAGATAAGAATAGCTGAAGACCTGAAATTCAATCTTGATTATCTGGAAAAATGCAATGGTTGTTATGGCATGATCAACAGGGCTCTGTACCATTATGTCAAGAGAACAGGAGATAATCTGTCCATATCTTATCACAGAGGAGATCTGGAAGACACCAAGGAAATCTACAGCAGATTTGTTGAGTGGGAAAGACGCCAGATGCATGCTACGGATGACAATGTAAATGTGATAAAAGGTATTTACCTGCGCGGATGGGTTGGACGCCTGACATCAATGTATGAAGCCTGGCTCAGAAGAGAGGAACCATTTACTTTCAGAAAGACCATAACAAAAGAACTGCGAAGTAAAGAGTTCCAGACATTGCTTCATGAAGTATACAAAGCGAAAAAGATCAGCACCTTAAGATATCTTTGTTTAAGATCCGGAGACTTTTATGCCTTTTATTTCTTCAGGAGTATTTATCAGCGCCTGAAGGGATAAAGTGTTTTGGCTTTTATTGAACTGATCTTCTAAAGGATGAATTCTTTATGACAATGGAAAGTGGAGGCAAGCGGGTATCAGTAATTGTTCCGGCTTATAATGTTGAAAAATACATAGAAAAATGCCTTGAATCAATTCTGGAGCAGACCTATAGAAATATAGAAATAATTGTGATAGATGATGGCTCAAAGGATGGTACATGGGATATCATTACAGGGCTTATGAAGTCGAGTCCCAGAATAAAGGGATATCATCAGGAGAACAAAGGCGTTTCTTCAGCAAGGAATTTTGGACTCAAAGAGGCATCCGGAGATTATATTCAATTTGTTGATGGGGATGACTACATTCCCCGGGATGCTGTAGAAAAGCTGGTAACAGCACTGGAAACAAACGAAGCAGAGTGGGTTAACTGTCAGTACCACCGCGTGGATGAAAACGGGGATGGGCTTGAAGATTATAATTTCACTAAAGGTTATATAGAGCTGGCTAATGAGAACAGCAAGCTTGTCTTTATCAGAGATATTCTTCTCGAATACTTTGCAGGCTTTGAAATATGGAACAAGTTATATATTTCAGATCTGATCAGGAAAGGCAATCTGAAGTTTGATGAAAAATGCCATATGGGTGAGGATCTGGAGTTTAATATATGCTACTGCCTGCAGGCGGGTAGCATAGTATGTATTGAAGACAGACTGTACTTCTACAGGGTGAGAGGCGGATCGGCCATGCAGTCCATAACAGCTCTCGAAGATAACTTTAAAGAGAGGATGCTGCTTTTACAAGGAATTGAGAAACCGGTAAAAAACTATTTTGCAGAAGATGGCGACAGGGTATTTGCTCAGATATTCTATAAGCTGTCACTACATGCATGCAGAGGATATACAACCGAAGAGATTGCAGGTGTGGCCGCAGCATCACCATACAAGAGCTATTATGCCTGTAATCTGGCAAAAGTACTTGGTAGCAAGGCCGTGTTCAGGCAGTTGCTGCCTGACAAATTGGTCCGCATTCACAAAAGTGCCGGCTATTACATCCTGAACAGACTTGATGGAAGCACAAAGGGAAAGCTGTATTTGGCTGTTTATAATACATATCGAAGACTCAGAGGCCGTGAAGTGATCTCTGAGTGGAAACTGGTTTGAGGAATTAGAAGTGGGTAATAAGCACGCTTATCTGATATTGGCGCACCAC
>JAEEGL011651179.1_pt1 | contig 13727 bp, 13 predicted proteins | sample 9134231 | NCBI WGS metagenome assembly JAEEGL01 (sample SAMN16246548, study PRJNA631951) | gut metagenome | biome: gut microbiome; feature: rumen; material: fiber-attached | host: Bos | place: Iran: Karaj | collected 2018-10 | reverse complement strand
AAGCTGGACTTATTGCGGATAAGTGGCGTCCACTCGGTGGTGAAGTGTTATTGAGTAATTGTTTTAGTGATGAAAGGGGATATCTTTTCGTTGCTGAAGGACTTCACTCAGTTGGTGAACACCCAGAAGGGACTGAAGTTTTGCAAATAAAAAAAGTTCCATTTGAAGAAGCATATCAAATGGTGATGAATGGTGACATAAAAGATGGCATGAGTGTGATTGCACTTATGCGTTTTAAACTGGAGATGATGAATAAACAATAAAGATCTCTTTTGATCTTTAGGTGGGGAGGATTTTATGAAAGAAATTATTATTGCAAGACACGGTAATACTTTTAAGGCTGGAGATAAAATTGTCTGGGTTGGAAGGAATGAAGACTACCCTTTAACAGAAGAGGGGGAAAATCAAGCCAGATTGGTAGCTGAAACCTTGCAAAATACAAAAATTGACACCATTTATTCTGCTCCATTAAAGAGAACGCTTCGATTCGCAGAGATTGTTGCTGAAAAGATTGGTGTAAAACCTCAAATTGATAATAGGCTACTCGAGATAGACTATGGTGCTTGGGGTGGAAAAAGTGATGCTGAAATAGAAAACAAAGAAGAGCTGAAAGCTTGGAGTGAAAATGGTATTTGGCCTAAAAGTGGTGTTTGGGGTAGCACAGAAGGCGAAATTAGAGCAGCAATTCATAGTTTTGCACAAGAAATCGTAAAAAATAGCGATGAAAGGGTGTTAGTTGTAAGTAGTAACGGTTGTATTAGATTTTTTGCAGAGCTTCTAAGTAATCGGCCTCAAGAGCTTTATGGTAAAGGTTTAAAAGTTAAAACTGGCTTTCTTTGTAGTATTACATATAATGATGGTGTATTTAGCCTAAATTATTGGAACAGGAATCCCAAAGATGTCGGGTAGTAAAGTCGAAAGCCTTCAGGACCATGTCTTAGCTGCACTGCATGCATTAGATGCGCAGATTGCAAGAGCAATGCAACGTACCCCCAAGGAACGAGAAGAACACGGTGTTGAAAAATGGAAACCCATTCAAGAAAGGGTGGAAAAAATTACAGAGATTGTTTTACAGGGATTTGCTGACGAACGATGTAAATTAGATGGGATTCTTGTTTTATCAGAAGCTATGGTAAAGAGTTTACGAATGCTTATCGAAGAGCTGGAGAAAGAAGGGCTTGGAGAAGTTCGAAGCCACTATTGTGAAGTGATATTTTCAAATATTGAAAGGGAAGTCAGAACAGTAAATGAGCTTCTAAAGTCTGATAATTATCTCCAAAATTAGTTTGTAAGTGGGGGATTGGTGATAAAGTTACATGGTGTTAGTAAAATATATCCACCTAATCATTCAGCGCTTTCTGATATAAATCTCGAAATTGAGCAGGGCAGTTTTGTCTTTATTGCTGGCCCAAGTGGAGCAGGAAAAACAACCCTTTTCAAGCTTCTTTTTGGTGCAGAATCAGCTTCATCTGGTGATGTAATTGTTTCAGGTCGGAATCTCTCAACAGTTGGTTCAAAAGGAATTGCTGCGTTAAGACGAGAAATAGGGGTTGTATTTCAAGATTATAAACTATTGCCTCGTCTTACTGTTTTAGAAAATGTAGCCTATGGGCTTGAGGTTCGTGGAGTAAAAGCCAAGGAACGTTTGGCGTTAGCACATGAGATGCTTACCGTTGTTGGGCTGGAAGATAAGGACAATCGCTTTCCTCAGACACTTTCAGGTGGAGAACAACAAAGGGTTTCGTTAGCCCGTGCCTTACTTCTTCGTCCAAAACTACTATTAGCTGATGAGCCAACTGGAAATCTTGATCCAATGATGACTAGAATTGTTTTTGATTTGCTGCTAGAGGCAAATGCTGCAGGTGTTACTATTGTAGTTGCCAGCCACAACTTTTCAATTATCGAAGAACTTGGACTTCGCACAATCATTCTTGAAAAAGGACGAATTGTTAGGGATACAGCTAAGCAAAGGATCGTGTATTAAGAGGAGCAATTGTAATGCATGATGAAAGAATAACTTCTGTTTGGTCTAAGATTTCTGGACTTTCTAAAGTTGGTAGATTCTCTTATTCACTTCATCTTGTACGACAAGCTATGCGTAGTTTGATAATCTCACCATTCTCTGCCTTAATATGCATTATTACTGTTGCAGCTGCCATGACAGTATTAAGCTGTTTTCTTCTCCTTGTAATCAATGTTAGTGATGTGGTGGAAGATGGAGATCTTAATTGCCGTATTTACCTAAAAGATCTAGAAGCTAAAGATCGTATATTAAATGAATTGAATAACTATAATGGGATTGAGAGTGTTAAATTCATCTCTTCAGGTGATGCGTTGCTTGAGTTTAGGGAATCGTTTGGTGAGGATTTAACAGTTGGTTTAGAGAAAGATAATCCGTTGCCTGATTCATTTCTTATAACAGTTGCAAAGGATAACCAAGATTTAATCTCTGCTTTGGCTTCACGTTATGAAAAAGATCTTGGCGTTGAATATGTTCAATATGATAAAGAGTTTGTTCAACACTTTACACAAGCAATATTGCTCTTCAGACGTTTTATTTTACTATCTGTTCTGGCTTTAGCGATTGTAACAGCTGTGATTATTGCAAATACTGTGAGAATGACTTTAAGTAAAAGAGCAGAAGAGATCGTTATTATGCGTCTGGTCGGCGCTGAAAGTATTGATGTTTTACTACCATGCGTAATAGAAGGGGCTTTTTATGGGATGGTAGGTAGTATATTGGGAATTATAACCGCTTATCTTGTTTGGCTCACATCAAGTGGATTTATTTCGGATTTAACTATCATTAAGTTATTTTTTTCAAAAACTTATTTTATAAATCCTCTTGGTATTTTCTTGATAATTTTTGTGAGTGCAATTGTTGGCGCCCTTAGTAGTTTTGCTGCAGTATCGAAGGTTTCAGAAAAATGATTTTTTTCTATAAAGCAGTCATTTTATTGATTTTAATTTTTGCTTCGAACAATGCAAAAGCTGTTGATGAACTGAACATCACTCGCATAAAGCAGAATGTTGAAGCTAAAGAGAGCGAATTAAATCAAATTTCGCAAGAATACGATAAAATTCAGAACGATATAAATAAAAAGGTAGCGCAACTTTCAGTACTTAGAGAACGTGCAAAAAATCTTGAACTTGAACTTAAGATAGTTTCCGAAGAATTAATAAAGCTACAACAAGAGATTTCTGACAATGAAGAACGTAAAGATGAGTTAGGGGAACTATCTAAAGAACGGATAAAGAACCTTTTTTTTCAAAAAAGAAAAAAACAGCTTCGCTTACTTAGTTTAATCAACAGGGAGAATTATTTGCGTGATGTTTTTTTTCTTGCAAAAGTTGATTCTCATGATAAGGATTTGTTAACTCGATTATCTGAGTTTAGTTTAATACAAAAGGCAAAAGAGGATGAGCTAAAAACATTATTATCAAACCAAGATCTGCTTAAAGATAAGCTTAGTATTGAGGAAAAGGCTGTCTCTGCTGGTATAAATGAGGAAGTTAAACTTAGAGCAGAGCTGAAACAAAAAAAGGATCAGATTGAAAATACCCTTTCAAAGCTTCGTGCAGAGGCCCTCCGTCTTGAAATGGTTATAAAATCTTTAACTGGCGCTGAAAAAAAACGTAAGGATAATAAGAATGATTTAGTTAAAAAATATGGAAAAGCTGATATAGATAATGGCATTCAAGGTAATGGTTTAGTTAGAGGAATGCTGGCATTACCAATCCATGCTCAGGTTTATAGGCCATACGGCACCCATATAGTTAAAGGATTTAGAGAACTCGTTACAAGTAAGGGGATCGAATTTAGTCAAAGTTCATCTGGAAAACCAGTTTTTGTTGTTTCTGATGGCCGTGTAATGTATTTAGGCGAGATGCCAGCTTACGGTAAAGTTATGATAATATCGCATGGAAAACGATATTACAGTTTATATGGTAAACTTTCCACTACACTTGTTACTGTAGGTGATAAGGTACAAAAAGGTACTCAGATTGCAAGTGCTGATAGTGGTTTCTATTTTGAAGTAAGAAAACAAGGTCAATCTATTAATCCAATGACTTTTTATCCAAAAGGTTTTAATTAGTATCTTACTTCATTTGGGCTGACATTGCGTCACTTAGTGCGCAGAAATCTTGAATGCTTAGATTCTCTGGTCTCAGGTCAGATGCCAACTTGGCTTCCTTAAAAGCAATCTCCCAATCAATATTTGGAAAGAGATTACTTGCTTTTAAGCTGTTCAAGATCTTTTTTCTTCTACTATGAAAAGCTGTAGCAATTAAACGATTAAAGGTGTATGTGTCTTTTGGTGTGCAACGCGGCTCCTTAAGAAAACGCAGCTCCAGAACCTGAGAATCAACTCCCGCTTCAGGATAGAAAGAAGTTCCTTTAATTACTGGGCCAAGACGAACGTCTGCATACATCTGACATGTGATAGTAATGACACCGTAGTCCCGACTTCCTGGTGTTGCGGCAAGACGTTCAGCAAACTCTTTTTGAAGCATAACGACCGCCCGTTTTATGTTTTTAGCAAAACCTGAAAGATGAACAATAACATCAGTAGAAATCGAATACGGTAAGTTTCCAAAAACTGTTAAGTCATCACCTAATTCAGAGAAATCAACTAATCTAACATCACTTTCTATTACATTAACATTCGGAAACTGTTTTTCGATATAACGACAGAAGTTTGATTCTATTTCGATAACAGATAAATTGTTATAGGAGGCGAGTTCTGCAGTTAGCGCTCCAAGTCCCGGTCCGATTTCAATTACGGAGCCTGTATTATCAGGTCTGCCAAAACGGACGATCTCTTGTACTGCGGCCGGGTCAACAAGGAAGTTTTGTCCACGTTCCTTTTTAGGGGTGACACCTAAAGATCTTAATGTGCTTTTTATCTTATCACTAATCACGAAAGCTCCTCTATAGGCCAGCGTGATACAACAGAGCCGTTAAGAGGGCTTTGTTCACCGCGAGCCAGCCTGATGGCTGCTATAAAACCAATCATAGCACCATTATCAACACTGTGCTTAAAATCAGGAAAATACGATTTGATGTTGCGTATTGCCGAAATTCGACGCCTCAAACATTGGTTAGCTGAAACACCACCAGCAACAGCTACAGTTGTTACTCCAGTTTCTTTTATCGCCTTTTTTAGCTTATACACCAGAGCGTCAACAATTGAATCTTGGATCGTATAAGCAAGCTCTGCAGTTTTCTTTTGAGCTTCTTCTTCTGAATCTTCGGGGTTTCTTGTTCGGTTAATCAAAAGGCTGATGGCTGTTTTTAAGCCTGAAAAGCTAAAACCACTTGCTTCTCGCATCACTTTTGGAAGTTTATATGGGGAGCTTGAAACCGTATCTGCTAGCTTGGCGAGGGTAGCGCCACCTGGGTATGGGAAACCTAAAAGGTTAGCTGATTTATCAAATGCTTCACCTGCCGCATCATCGCTAGTTTGAGCGAGGATTTTATATTTACCAAAACTTTCGGCGTAAACTATCTCAGTATGTCCACCCGAAACAATTAAACCAAGAAATGGGTATTGAAGCTCTGGATTATCTAGTAAGACGGCGTTCAAATGGCCTTCAATATGATTAACACCAATTAATGGGATATTACGCGCAACCGCGAAACCTTCTGCAAAGGAAACTCCCATTAAAAGGCACCCCTTTAATCCAGGTCCTCGTGTTACTCCAATAGCATCTATATCTGACAATTTAATATTTAACTCTTGGCAAAGACCGTTAACTAAGATTGGAAGGTTACGCATGTGTTCTCTTGCGGCGAGCTCTGGAACGACACCGCCATATTCGACGTGAATCTTCTCCTGTGAGGCCAATTTTTCGCCTAAAAGTTTAGGAGGATTACCTGTTTCAAATAATGATACAGCAGTTTCATCACAGCTGCTTTCAATCCCAAGAACGAGCATTATCCCTCAATTGATTTTAAGTAAGTGGCGATAGCCCTAAGATCGCTTTCTGGGGCATTTCTAAAAAATTCATAGTGACACTTTGTTTTGCTGATCTGTTTTCCTTGAGGGTTTTCGCCAGATTGTAAAAAGTAAACAATATCCTCTTCGGTCCAATCTTTGAGAGAAACATAAGCCTTTTGGTTAGAGCTAAAACCAAAAAGAGCGGCTAAACTAAATTCATTGCTTTCTTCATCTTCTGGATATTCAAAACACTCACTTATCCTTGCAATATTTTCAGCCAGATACTTCCCATACTCAACTTCGTATTTTGGGTTAATCCGTGGGACATAACCAGATTGTGTTTTTCTTTTTTCCATAAAACCTATTATGTTTCTATCCAACCAAGTCAGCTCTCTTTTGGGGACGACATTTTCAACAGGTGGAAGTGATTTGATATAGGCAGCAATGGCTAAAGCATCACTATCTGACATCCACTCAAAACCATCATGCATCTCAACAGAGAGGGGGCGACCATCTTTAGCGGTTGAAGAACGGAGCGCCCTGATAATGTCATTGACACTCCAATTTGCTAAACCACTTCGTGAAGGGGTTAAATTGGGGGCATATAATTCACCATAGCGATCTACAAATTTTTGACCACCAGAAAGTGGTGCATCAGGCGAAGGTGTATTGCCGTGGCAGACACCGCAGGAGGCAAGTCCTGTTACCAACTCTTGCCCATGACTGGAATAGTTTCCTCCCATTGGAATACCTAGAGTAATCTCTTCTGGATCTTTTTTGCATCCAAAAATTAAGACAGCTAAGACTGATAGTATCAAAAATTTCTTTGCCATTTTCCCCCTTTAAAAGTGTGGTCATTTTAATATTTTAAGTTAAACCATTCAAGCCGCTTAGTATCTTTATTATTCTTGACAAAATAACCTTTTATGACGTAACTGAAGGACATCACTGTGGGTATAATTATGAGGGAAAGATAATGAAAAAGTTAGCTTTATTGTTCTTTTTATCTTTATTTTGTGTAAATAGCGGATTCGCTGATGATGAATACTACGACGAAGATTATCAATACGAAGAGCAGGAAGACGAGCCAAAAGAGGGGCATTCGGTGTTACATAAGGTCGTGATGTGGTTGCCCAACCGTATCCTTGATATTATAGATATAATTAAGTTTGATGTTGGTGTAGGGCCAGCTTTTGGTGTGACGGCTCGAGCTACAAAATACGGTAACGTTGCGCTGCGTGCCGTTCCTGTATCTGCCAGAGTAGGATTGATGGGGCGTCGTTTGCCAGTAGCCGTAGAAGCAGGCTCCGAAACTGGGGTTGGACCATTGATTGCTGAAACGATGGGAAGAGATATTTGTGCAGGTGAGATCGGAGCTGGAGCTGATTTGCTTATCGCGGGTGCTTATGGTGGTGTTTGTGCTGATGAGTTAGCAGATTTTGTCGCAGGATTGTTCTTTTTTGATTTGAAGGACGACGATCTATAGAAATTCCCGGACTGTATTAACTACCAATTTAACGTTATCTTCCGGTGTATCTTTAGGAACTCCGTGTCCAAGGCTCATAATCCAGCCAGCACGGGTTTCTAAAGGTAGTTCCTTAATTTTTTTAAGATACAGTAGGAGAGCATCTTTCAACCCGTGTTTAGGTAATAGTAAAAGCCTTTCATCAAAATTACCCTGGATAACCTTATGTGGTTTATTTAGGTAATCTATCAAATTTTCTTGATGTCCTAATGCTAGCCCAGTTGATGGGTTTTGGTAGAAAGGGGTAGCTTCCTTTGAAAAATAAAGTATTTTGTCTGGATTTTCACATATAAGCTCATTGATTATGCTAAGATAATCATAGTTTGCGGGTAATAGGGCAGCAAAGCTATCAAAGATAACAACTAACTCTGCACCTGCTTCAAGTTGAGTTTTTATCTGTTTTCTTAAAATCGGGATTATAATCTTTGAAAATTCAGAGAATAACGCCAGATTAATTTCATTTTTTAAGAGGTGATGGGGATCTCTGTTAGCAAAACAAAATAGGGTAAATGGCCCTCCTATAAAACCGATTAAGCTTTTATTATTTGGTAAAAGTCGTTTTGTTTCTTTTAGTGCATCTATCTGAAAACTCAAATCTGGTTCGTTTAAAAGCTTTAAGTCTGCAGAAGATTTTATCTGGTGTTGTAGTACAGGAGCCGATTCTGGATAATCTAAGCCAAGTGTTTCTAAAGGAAAGAGGATATCACTAAATAGAATAGCTACATCAAAATCAAATTCTTTAATCGGAGCGATAGCTGTTGCTGCGGCGAGTTCTGCTGTTTTACATATTGTGGTAAAGCTATATTTTTCACGAAGTTTTCTATAACTTTTTTGATAACGCCCAGCTTGACGCATAAACCAGATAGGTGGGGTGTTTTGTGAAATGAAACCTATAGCGTTCTTAAATGCTTCATTCATAGCGCAACGTACTCATACCAATCATTAGAATTTAACCAAGCTGAGAGGTTAGCTTTTGCGATATATTTTGAGAGGGCTGTGTATGTTTTTCCAAGTCCAGTTGCGTGGTAGCACTCTTTTATTTCGGGGTGTCGTTCATAAAAAAATAAGAACTGTGATGTGCTGTGCCAGAAAAAGTGAGTTTTCCCATCAATAGATGGATAATCATTTTGAGGAAGTAATTTATAGGTTGCAAGAAGATTGGTATTTTGTGAGTTTGTGTGGCTTAATTTAATTACCGTTTTTTCCTTGAGTAGTTCATTTGGAAACATAAACTCTTCACCTAAAGCTTCTGATGCTCCGTTTACCCAAATTCCTCTTTCTGCAAGTTTTTTCCAAGTGGAAAGCCCTGCTGTAATAACTGGGGTATCAAAATCAATTTTCCAGTCATCAGGCAGAGCGCTTGCTTTTGAAACGTAGAATGCGAGATTTTTCTCCTGAGGTTGAACAACTTGTAACTTTTCGACTTGAAAAAAGTTAGGGCAGAGCCAAAGCTTTGTTTTATCAGCTTTTGGAGGAAGGGGAGTATTACCATTTAGTGTAACGCTATTTATGATTTTTCCAGCCTCTCCAGCAATGTATGTAATATTCCCAAGTGGGTGTGTAATAACTGTTGCACCGATTTTTTGATGGCAACCGCCACCGTATCCTTTTAAGATCTCCCTTTCTTTGGTTGCGTTATTGAAACTGTCATCATCGAAACAATCGGATAAAAGCTTTTTATAATCACTATTTGCAGCTTCAACGGCTAGTGCAGCCTGAGCGGCAGCGCTGGGACAGTGGGTTAAGGGTAAAACTATCCAGCAGCATTTGTTTAACTGGTTTTTTATAGTTTTTTGAAGTCCTATGAATTCAGGTTGCTTGGCATTGAGTAGCCTAGTTAATGCAACCTTTGCCAGTACTAATGCATCAGCTTCTGATTCTAGTAGCTTTGAGATACGAGTTGGAATATTTCCCCTAACGGAGATAAATTCGCTGGATTCGATTTTAAAAGGTAGTGCCCAGGTTAAGAATGAGCTTAGGTTGTAAGCACGACGTGGTGAGGAGGAGAGAACTTTTATTTTTTTTGTTTGCTTTATAGCTTCTAAGCTGCTTTTTTTTACGAGCAGCATATCTCTTGGGTCTCCTCTTTTTATGGTTCCGATAATGGAAGTTCCAGCAACCATTTCAGTTGGTAAGTCTTTCCAAGAATGGACTGCTAAGTCGATTGTTCCATCGAGTAATAATTGAGATAGGTCTCTTGTAAAAACTCCCTTATCTTCCATTTTCCAAAGGGGTGTTGTTCTATCAATATCACCCTCTGCATTCTTAAAAACGTATTCGATATTAATTTCTGGGTGCAGTGCCTTAATGGTTTCACCTACAAGGTAAGCCTGAATTTTTGCCAAATCACTTTTTCTGCTACCGATCTTTAACGTTTTCATTTCAATTTTGATTTTTTACCGCAATTTGGCCAATACTATACAATATGCAGATAAAAAGGGCGAGTATGGCACTTTTAACTTTTGAAATGAAAGAGTATGCTTCACTTGGGTGAAATTTGATCTTGCAGTTTTCTGACTACAGATGACTGATAGCTGTATCCAGCTAATTGATGGACCGCCAAACGGGCGAACTGTGTTGTATCAGCTTTCAGCTGACTGTATCCTGCAGAGATATACTAACTGGAATAAGAAAACTGCGCCAGGATGGCATCAGAGAACGAAACCTGAATAAAACCCCGTAGGGGTTTTCCAAAGGGAGCGTTAGCGACCGGCGCTAGGATGGGGTAGACAAACGGAGACCGCTTTAGCGGTCGACGTGCAGGATACCCCATTATATGTGGCATTTACCCATACCCGCACCCCGTAGGGGTGCCACAAAAATTTGGAGTTAATTAATGGCAAGAATTCCTGTAAAAAATGCTGAAGAAATTAAGGCGATGCGTGCAGCCTGTAAGATAACGGCAGATATTCTTGATGCTGTTGGGGATATTATAAAACCGGGGGTATCGACGGAGGAGATAAACCGCTTTGTTCATAAGATGACCATTGATGCTGGAGCAACACCAGCACCGTTAAATTATCACGGTTTTCCGAAATCGGTTTGTGTTTCTATCAATGATGTCATCTGTCACGGTATTCCCAGCCCGTACGAACCCCTAAAAGAGGGAGATATTGTTAATATTGATGTTACATCTATCAAGGACGGTTTCCACGGTGATGCCAGCCGTATGTTTTTTGTCGGTGGTAAAGATGCTTGTAGCAAGGAAGCCATCGATTTGGTAGCCGCCGCTAAAGAAGCGATGTATATCGGGATAAAAGAAGTTGCTCCAGGAAAACACATTGGTGATATTGGTGCTGCGATTCAGGCTTACATTAAAAAGACTGGTAAACATTATGGCATTGTGCGTGATTATACAGGCCACGGTCTTGGACGTAATTTTCATGAACCACCCCAAGTTTTACATATTGGAAAGTTCGGTTATGGAGAGGTGATGCGTCCTGGTATGACATTTACCATTGAACCGATGATTAATGCTGGAAGCTACGAAACCTCTTTGTCAGAGATCGATGGTTGGACTGTTAGAACAGTTGATGGAAGTCTTTCCGCTCAGTGGGAACATACAGTTTTAGTTACTCCAAACGGCTATGAAATCTTAACTAAAGGTAATGTTCCAGAATCAATATAAGCTTCTAGCCAGTAATTATGTGCTACGCACATGACAAACCCCGTAGGGGTTATCCAAAGCGACCGCTAGGTCGCGGCGCCAGGATGGGGTAGACGAGCGAGCCGCGTTAGCGGCGAAGCGATGGATACCCCATTATAGGCGACATCCCCCCCACGCACCCCGTAGGGGTGCAACAAAAATTAACAAGATAGATAATCAATTACATCATCCGCAATATGAACAACAGCAAGATGACCCGCATTTGGTACAACACTAAACTCTGCCTGTTGAATAAATGATGCGTTCTTTTTTGCCATAGCTAGGGTGACATAACAATCTTCATCACCGTGCCAGAAGTGGACTGGAACTTTTATTTCAGATGGTGAGAATCCCCATCTTTTGCAGAGCAGTATAAAATCTTGCACAATACCGCGTCCACCTTGCTTTAAGCTTTCAGTTAAAACATTTTTTACCATTTTTTCATTTTCTGGGATATTTAGTAGCGCTTTATCAGCTTTCGACATAAAAAGCTTCATCCAAGTGAACATATTGTTAACGTTGCAGCTCCATAAAAAGCTAATTAATTCAGCAAGCGGCTTAACTAACGCAGGGGAAAAGCGTCCAAGCTTTAGGAAGATCTTATTTGAGGCGGTCATCCCTTCAAAAACAGCATTATCTTCAATTTCTGATACACCGCTGATGATCGCAACTTTTTCAATCCGATCTTGTAATTTTGCAGCACAGGCTAGGGCATAAGGAGTACCGCCCGAAATTCCGATAATCTTACAGCGTTCGATTTGTAAGGTATCCAACACTTCACTAAATTCGTTTGTAAAGTCGAGGATAGTACGATCCTTTATATAGCTTGAATTTCCGTACCCTGAACGTTCCAATGCTATAAGTCTTACATCTTTTCCATTAAGGCAATCTTTGAAAAGTGTAGAATCATAGCGACAGCCAGGAAAACCGTGATTAAAGAAGATAACGTTTTTAGAGTTTTCGTTACCGAGTTCTAATATACCGACGATCTGACCATTTTTGAGGGTTAAAGTATAGTCTTTCATACAAAAAAAATTTAATAAATAAAACAAGTTAAACTATATATCAGTATATTGTATTATTGATAACAGGACAATTTGGTATTTTAAGAGGAGATAGCAGCCAGTTTTAAGTAGTATAACTTACTAAGGAACCTAAAAATATAACTTTTGTTCCCTACACGGGGATAAAAGACTTTTTACTTGGCTCTGTCTTTTGAACTAAGGGAAATAGGATCCCTAATCAAACGTATAAAATCGCTTGTATTTTTAGCATATTAAGTCTATATATTCGTCAATAAACAAAAAAAAGATAAAAATTAAAGTTGTGGGTTTACTATGACATTACAGGACAAGAGTGAGAATTTAATCTCCGGTGCTGAAGCTCTAATGCGCGCTCTCGTTGATGAAGGGGTGGATATTATCTTTGGTTATCCAGGGGGAAGCATTATTCCAATTTATGATGCCCTTTATGACTATAAGGATAGGTTGCATCATATTTTGACAAGACACGAGCAGGGGGCTGCCCATGCTGCTGAGGGGTATGCCAGAGCGACAGGCCGGGTCGGTGTTTGTTTTGCTACATCTGGACCAGGTGCAACAAATTTAGTTACAGGTATTGCTGATGCCATGCTTGATTCAGTACCTGTTGTTTTTATTACAGGGCAGGTTGGAACATCAATGCTTGGCAGTGATGCTTTCCAAGAAACCGATGTGATTGGTGTGACGATTCCGACTACGAAGTGGAATTATCAGGTAACGAAGGCTGATGAGATCCCAGAAGTCATTGCTAGAGCATTTAAGATTGCTGGGAGTGGACGTCCAGGACCAGTTGTAATTGACGTTACAAAAGACGCTCAAGTTTCAAAGATGACGTATAAGGCTGCAGTCCTTGAAGATGATGAAATTCAGTTTCCATCTCAAACTGACCGATTAGAGGAAGCAGCAGCTTTGATTAATTCAGCTGAAAAACCATTAATCTTTGCAGGGCACGGTATTCACATTGCGCATGCAGAGGAGGATTTTAAGCAATTTGTAGAAAAGACTGGTATTCCAGTTGGCTTTACCTTTCATGGTCTTTCAACGTTACCGTATAGTCATCCGCTCAATATGGGAATGCTTGGAATGCATGGTAACTACGGTTTGAATATGCTTTCAAATGAAGCGGATTTAGTGATAGCGATTGGAATGCGTTTTGATGATCGTGTCACTATGAAGTTATCTGGTTATCTTTCAAAAGCTAAGATAATTCACATTGAGATTGATCCAGCAGAGATTGATAAGAATGTGAAGATTGATGTCCCGCTTGTAATGGATGCAAAGACTGCAATAAATGAGCTTATGCCGCTAGTTGAACAAAAATCGCACAGTGAATGGCTTTCAGAATTCGCTGTTTACACGGCTATTGAGCAGGAAAAAGTTACTGTGGGGGCGATACATCCAACTTCGGATCAGTTGCGAATGACTGAGGTTGTACACAGAGTTTCAGAGCTTACTAATGGTGAAGCGTTAGTTGTTACTGATGTAGGTCAGCATCAGATGGCTGCTGCGAAGTATTATGATTTTAAGCGTTCTGACAGCTTCATCAGTTCTGGTGGTTTAGGTACGATGGGTTT
>JAEEGL010648136.1_pt1 | contig 13727 bp, 10 predicted proteins | sample 9134231 | NCBI WGS metagenome assembly JAEEGL01 (sample SAMN16246548, study PRJNA631951) | gut metagenome | biome: gut microbiome; feature: rumen; material: fiber-attached | host: Bos | place: Iran: Karaj | collected 2018-10 | reverse complement strand
CGCGATCGGCTTCAACAACGCCTTCCAGGCCGCCTCGCGCGGCGAGAAGTTCGGCTGCATCTTCATCAACAACTCCCTCTACGGCATGACAGGCGGCCAGATGGCCCCCACCACGCTCGAGGGCGAGAAGACCACCACCACGCCGTTCGGGCGCGATCCTGCCCTCACGGGCCACCCGCTCCACGTGTGCGAGGTCTTCAGCCAGCTCCAGGCGCCGGTTTACATCGCCCGCGTCTCCGTGGCCGACACGAAGCGCATCATGCAGTGCAAGGCCGCGATCAAGCGCGTGTTCAAGATACAGCGGAGCCACAAGGGCTATGCGCTCCTGGAAATACTCGCGCCGTGCCCGACGAACTTCCGGATGGATCCGCTCAAGGCTGCTGAATTCTGCAAGAACGAGATGGAGGCCGAGTTCCCGCTTGGCACCTTCCGCGACGTAGAGAAGGGAATCGGGCAGGCGACGATTGAAGAGGGACGTCAAGAACCGCCCGACGCATCTGGCGTCGCGTCCGTTCTCGAAGTCAAGCCCGTGCCGCAGGTCGCCACGTGCGCCGAGCTGTTCGCAGAGAAGAGCGCCGTGCCTTCGGCGCTGGACGATCCGTCGGTGCCGGAGCGCAGGTTCAAGTTCGCGGGCTACGGCGGGCAGGGCATACTGTCGCTCGGCCTCACGGTGGCGGAGGCGGCGCGCCTCGAAAGACGCCATGCGCTGTGGTTCCCGAGCTACGGCCCCGAGCAGCGCGGCGGCTCGGCGTCCTGCTCCGTGGTGGTGAGCGGCACGCCGATAGGCTCGCCCACCGTGGAGCATCCCGACGTGCTCGTGTGCATGAACCAGCCGTCTTACGAACGCTTCGTCGGAGACGTCAAGAAGGGCGGCGTGGTGGTGGTGGACGCCACTGTGCCGATCACGCGCCAGCCGCCTGAGGGCGTGCGCCTCGTGCAGTGGTCGGCGATGCGGATGGCCGAGGAGTTCGGCGTGCCGAAGGCGGCCAACACAATGATGCTCGCCGCCCTGAAGAAGCTCGGCTGCACCGGCCTTTCCGGCGAGAACCTTGAAAGCGCCCTCGTCGCAAGCTTCGCCAAGAAGCCCGCGCTCGGCGTGAAGAACCTCGAGCTTCTGCGCGAGGCCGAGACGCGGCTCAAGGAATGAACGGCATCGCGCAAAAGGAGACAATCATGGACATTCCAGAGGCATTCACCGACGACATACGCAGCGAGTACTTCGAGCTGCTGAAGTTCGAGACCGTCGGCGCGGATCCGATGAAGCTGCGCGACTGCGTGAACTGCGCGATGTGGATCAGGCGATGGCTCGCGCCCATGGGCTTCTCGTCGGAGCTCATGCAGGCGCCGGGCATGCTCGGCACGCCGCCAATCGTCCTTGCGGAGCGGAAGGGGGCTGAGGGCGCCCCGACGGTTCTCTTCTACGGCCACTACGACGTGCAGCCGGCCGATCCGCTGGATGCCTGGGAGACGCCTCCGTTCGAGCCGACTCTCAAGGACGACGGACGCGTTTACTGCCGCGGCGCGCAGGACGACAAGGGCCAGTGGTTCGCGTGCCTCTGCGGCATGAGGCGGTTCCTTGCGGCGCGCGCCGCCGCAGGCGGCGTCACGCCGACGCTCAAGATACTGCTGGAGGGGCAGGAGGAGAGCGGCTCTGGCGCGCTCACCGCCCTTGCGCCGACAATCCGCGAGCGCCTTCGCGCCGACGTGCTCATGGTGTGCGACACGCACGCCGCCGCCGGGCTGCGCCCGGCCATCGTCGCCGGGCTGCGCGGCGTGAGCCACTTCACGCTGAGGCTCGAGGCGGCCGACCACGACCTGCACTCCGGCGAGTTCGGCGGCATAGCGCCGAATCCGGCGCAGGGGATGGCCGAGCTTCTTGCGTCGCTTCACGCGCCGGACGGGTCGATAGCGGTGAAGGGCTTCTGCGACGGAATCGAGCCGCCGACGGACGAGGAGCGGGCTGCGGCGGAGAGCTCGGCCATGAGCGAGGAGCGCTACGAGCAGGAGATGGGATGCCCGCCCGTGGGCGGCGAGCAGGGCCTCACCGTGACGGAGCGCAACTCGTTCCGTCCGACGGTGGAGGTGAACGGAATACACACGGGCTACGGCGGGCCGGGGTCCAAGACGGTGATTCCGGCGGGGGCGCTCGCCAAGCTGTCCATGCGCCTCGTGCCGGGGCAGAGTCCGCAGCGGGCGATGGAATGCGTGCGGAGGCATCTGGAGCGCAACGTGCCGCGTGGCATGAAGATGTTCATCGAGGACCTTTCCGGCGAGGCCGCGGGGTTCCGCCTGCCGCTGGCGTCGCCGGTGTTCCGCCTCGCGGCGTCAGTGCTGAAGGAGATGGATCCGAGAGGGGCGGTGTTCCAGTGGGACGGCGCGTCGATTCCGGTCGTCTCGGCGCTCAGGGCGGCAAGCGGGGCCGCGCCGCTGCTCGTCGGATGGGGGCAGACGCAGGACCGCATCCATTCGCCCAACGAGTCCTACGGCCTGGACCAGTTCGCCCGCGCCGTGGAGTGGGGCGAGAGGTTCCTCGGCGCGCTTCCGTGACGCCGTGGCCGTCTTCCCATTTTTGGGATTTCATGGGCTTAGAAGTTTTGGTATAATACGGGCGTTGCGGGGCGGTGCCCCGCCGACAACAGGAAAGGCAGATTTGTTAAAATGACGAAGAGAGCCGCAAGGCACATATTCACGTCCGAATCGGTATCGGAAGGCCATCCAGACAAGGTGGCCGACCAGATAAGCGATGCCGTCCTCGACGCTTGCATGAAGCACGACTCAAACGCCCACGTCGCATGCGAGACGATGTGCGGCCCCGGCCTCGTCGTAAACATGGGCGAGATCACCAGCAGGGGATTCGACGCCGTCAACACGCAGGAGATCGCCCGCCGCGTGGTGAAGGACATCGGCTACGACCGCCCCGCCGAGGGCTTCTGCTGGGACTCGTTCAACTACGTGAGCGCGCTCCACGGCCAGAGCCTCGACATCGCCCAGGGCGTGAACCGCAGGGAGGCCAGGAAGCAGGGCGCGGGCGATCAGGGAATGATGTTCGGCTACGCTACGAAGGAGACGCCGTCGTACATGCCGGCCGCCATCGTCTATTCGCACGAGCTGCTCAAGATGTTCGCGAAGCTGAGGAAGACCGATCCCGCGTACGCATGGCTCAGGCCGGACTCCAAGAGCCAGCTGTCCGTCGTGTACGAGGACGGCAGGCCGGTGGCGATCGACACCGTCGTGATATCGCACCAGACGACCGAGGAGGGCGCGACGAGGGCGCACTACGATGAGATCAGGCGCCTCGCGAAGGAGCATCTCGCCGGAACAGGGCTTCTCGCGGCGAAGACGAGGTTTCTTGTCAACCCGACCGGCAAGTTCGTGGTCGGCGGACCGTTCGGCGACACGGGCCTCACTGGGCGCAAGATCATCGTTGACACTTACGGCGGCATGGCGGCGCACGGCGGCGGTGCGTTCTCCGGCAAGGACCCGTCAAAGGTTGACCGCAGCGCCGCGTACTACGCGCGCTACGTCGCGAAGAACATCGTCGCGGCGGGCCTCGCCGGCCGCTGCCAGATCCAGGTCGCGTACGCGATCGGCGTTGACAGGCCGGTGTCCGTGTGCGTCAAGACCTTCAAGACGGCGCTCCCGGGCGTCACAAACGAGCTTCTGGAGAAGATGATCCTCTCAGAGAAGGTGTTCGATTTCCGTCCCTACGCGCTCATCGAAGACCTCGGCCTGAAGAAGCCGAGGGGATGGTGCTACCGGGACACCGCCACCTACGGGCACTTCGGGCGCGAGGGCTTCCCGTGGGAGAGGACGGACAGGGTGAAGGATGTGCAGAAGGCGCTGAACAAAGTATAAACGAAAGGAATCGGTAAAGCAGAGATGGTGACGGCTATAATAGTGGCCGCTGGCAGGAGCGAGCGGATGGGGACTGGAGCGGACAAGGCGTTTCTCAACCTTGGCCCGCGGCCCGTGGTTGCGTGGAGCCTTATGGCTTTCGAGCGCTGCACGGACGTTGACCGGATAGTGCTTGTGGTGCGCAAGGACCAGCTGGTGGCAGCGAAGGCCCTTGGGAAGATGTTCGGCATCTCGAAGCTCACGGCTGTAGTCTCCGGAGGCGCGAAGCGCCAGGACTCCGTCATGCACGGCCTGAAGGCCATCGACGTCGATACGCGCATCGTGGTCGTCCACGACGGCGCGCGCCCATGCGTGACGACGGAGACCATCACCGAGACGATAAAGCTCGCGAGGCGCAGCGGCGCGGCTGTCGTCGGGCGGCACATCTGGGACACCGTCAAGGTCGTTGACAAGGGCAACACGATCACGCGCACGGAGGACCGCAGCCGCCTCTGGGCGGTGCAGACCCCGCAGGCGTTCGACGTGCGCATCATCCGGCGCGCCTACGACGCCGTGGTCGAGCAGAAGGCCGACGTCACCGACGACGCGTCCGCCGTCGAGCTGATCGGGGAACCCGTCAAGATCTACGAGTGCAACATGCCAAACCTGAAGATCACCACCGTTGAGGACCTGCGCATTGCGTCCGCAATGATGCTGAGGTGACGCCCGATGCAGCGAAGATACGCCATACTCGGAGACATCCACGCCAACATCGACGCGCTGAACGTCGTTCTCGACGACGCGCGGTCGCAGGGCGTGACCGACTTCGCCTGCGTGGGCGACGTCGTCGGGTACAACGCCGCGCCGGTGGAGTGCATACAAATCGTGCGCCGCGAGCTTGGATGCCCGGTAGTGCGCGGCAACCACGACCACTACGTGTCGTATCTCGACACGGACCTCGCCGACTTCCACCCAAGCGCCGCGCAGGTGGTGGAGTGGACGCGCAGCCGCCTTTCCGAGGACGACGTCCAGTGGCTTCACGAGCTTCCCCTCAAGAAGCCGGTGATGGGCTTCATGCTCGTCCACGCCACGCTCGACAGCCCGGAGAGGTGGGGATACGTGTTCGACAACCAGCAGGCCGAGGCCAACTTCAGCTACCAGCTTACGCCGATCTGCTTCCACGGCCACACGCACGTGCCGATAACCTACGCCATGGAGCAGGGCAGCGTGGTGCATTACGAGCCGGGCGACTTCAGGGCGGAGCTTGGGCAGCGCCTGTTCATAAACGTCGGTTCCGTCGGCCAGCCGCGCGACGGCGACCCGCGCGCCTCATACGTCATATTCGACATGGCCACGCGCATGGTGCGCTTTCGCAGGCTGGCGTACGACGTCGAGGCCGCCATGGAGCGCAACCGCGCCGCGGGGCTGCCCGACCGCTGCGCGGCTCGGCTTGCCATAGGCCGCTGAAAACTAGAACGGAGAAAGAGTGATGAACATCATGCGCTTGTTGACTGGAACTGCCGCCGCGGCGATGGCGGCGCTTTGCGCGGGCTGTCTTTCTTCCTCCGCGCCGGAATCCAAGGCGTGGCTGGTTTCGCCGCGCACAGATCTCCCGACGGCCGTGACGCCGGAGGGCGCCTCGGCATTCTCCGCCACGCGGCTTGGGCAGGTGACCGTGTGCGCCCCGTTCGACAGGCCGCCATTCGCCGTGCGTCGCGGCGACGGCACCATCGCGTTCGACGCATACAACATCTTCGCGGCCGCGCCGGCCATGCTGCTGCGCGCGCCCGTGCACTGCCGCCTCGCCGCAGACGGACGCTTCGGCCATGTGATCGGAATGTCGAGCGTGGCGTTCGCCGACGCGCAGGTCGAGGTGACTGTGACCGACCTCTCGCTCGACTGCCGCGACAGCGGAAAGCGCACGGCAAGGGCGGCGCTGAGCCTAAACGTGATAAAGGCCGGACGCGGCCCGAGGGAAATCGCATTCACGGGCGCGGGCAGCGGCGAGGCCGACGCCGGCTCGGGCGACTATTCCGCCGCATTCTCCGCCGCATTCGACGCCGCAATGGGCGATGCGCTTCGCGCCCTGAAATAATTTTTGTGTTTTTTCTCGAAAGTGACATAATAGTGACAAATCGGCCGTCCAGTTCTGATATACTTATGGCCGAATTTGTCGCGCACAGTTGGCCCTCCCCTCTGTGCGCGATATTTGTTTTCACGCCATGAACTCCATCAAGCCCTGGCTGCGCTTCTTCCGCCTCCCCAATCTGCCGACCGCGCCCGGCGACGCGCTCGCAGGCGCCGCGCTTGCTCTCGCGGCGTTTCCCGAGCTGTTCGCGGAAGGAACTCCGGCGGCTGTCGCCGCAGGGGCGGCGTCGTTCTTCTTCTACCTCTTCGGGCTCGCGGACAACGACGTGGCCGGCGCGGCGTCAGACGCGCAGCTTGCCCCGGAGCGTCCAATACCTCGCGGCGAGATATCGCTCCGGGCCGCCAAGGCCGCCCGCGCCGCCTCCCTCGCCGCCGCGCTTCTCGCTGGCGCCGCGGCCCGTCTGCCGCCGGCGTGGTGGTGCGTGGCCGCCTTGCTCGCCGCCGCCGTGCTCGCCTACAACCGCGTCAAGGGAGCGTGGCTGATGGGGGCGTGCCGGGGGCTGAGCCTCGTCGCCGGCGGCGCGGCTCTCTGCCGCGCCGGGCTCTTCCGCAGACCCGACTGGTCGATTCCCGGCGATCCGGGGACGATGTTCGCCGTCTTCTGGACATCGCTTCTGCTCGCCGCGTTGGGCTGGACCCTATACATCGCCGCCGTCACTCTGCTTTCGGAGGGCGAGGAACGCGAAAGCGAGGGCCTCGGGAACCGCCGCTATCTCTTTGGCCTCGCCGCGTTCGCGCCGCTTGCGGCGCTTGTGCCGGCGGTCGCGCTGCGAATGGCTCTTCCCGATCCGCGGATCACGCCGACGTTTCTGCTGTTCCCGCTGCTGGGGTGCCTCTGGACGTTCGCGTCGTGGTGCGCGGCCGTCGCGCCGCTCTGGCGGGCGCACGGCCCCGCCGAGAGACGCCGGGCCGTCGGGAGCGCGATTGGCGCGCTGCTGTACCTCCAGATCGGCTTCATGCTCGTTGCGCCGGAAAGGGCGTTCCTGGCGCTTGCGGCCGTCGCATGGGGCGCGTCGCGCACGATACGGCGCTTCGCGCCGGACGTCAGCGGTTCGTGATCGTGGCGAGGCGCGCGGCGCGCCCGGCGGCGAGAAGGGCGCGGAGCGACGCGCCGTCGCCGGACGCAATGGCGCGGCGGTATTCGCCAAGGCGGGCGATTAGCCCGTCGAGCGCGTCGAGAAGGGCCGGGCCGTTCGCGAGGAACAGGTCGCGCCAGACGTCCGGATCAAGCTGCGCCACGCGCGTCATGTCGTGGAAGCTGCCCGCCGAATAGCCGCTGTGCTCGGCGGCGAGCGGATCCTGAACGTACGCCGAGGACACCACGTGCGCGAGCTGGGACGTGAGGGCGATCATCCTGTCGTGGTGTTCGGGGGTGGTGACGACCATGCGGCCGAAGCCCAGCGACATGAAGAGGGATTCGAGAAGGTCTAGCGGACCTCTCCCGCACGACGGGTACGGCGTAAGTATCATGGAAGCGCCGCGGAAGAGGTCGGGAGTGGCGTTCGCGAAGCCGCTCACCTCTTTCCCCGCCATGGGATGCCCGCCTACGAATGTCCACCGATGCTGGAACGCATGGCGTTCGAGCTCTTGGCATATCCGCGCCTTGACTCCGGCGACGTCAACCACAACCGAGCCCTGCCTGAACTGGCCCGCATGGCCGTCGATCCACGGAACGACTGCGGCGGGGGGCAGCGCGACGATGACGACGTCGGCGTCGGCCAGGAGCTCCGGGCGGCATTCGGGCGAGCACCACGGCTCGTCGGGCGTGTTCGGATCGACGCCTGCGACGGAGTGCCCGGCGCGTATCGCGGCCTTGGCGAGCGATCCGCCTATAAGGCCGAGGCCGATGACGGCTATTCGCATGGTATGGTGCCTCCTTTGGCTACATTGCGGCGGCCAGGGCGGCGGCGAAGGCCGAGCAGGAGACCTCGGCGGCGTTCTCCATCTGGCGGGCGAAGTCGTAGGTCACGGTCTTGGCGGCGATCACCTTGTCCATCGCGGCGATGATCCTGTCGGCGGCCTCGGTCCAGCCCATGTACCTGAGCATCATCTCGCCGGAGAGGATGAGCGATCCGGGATTGACCTTGTCGAGGTTCGCGTACTTCGGCGCGGTGCCGTGCGTGGCCTCGAAGACGGCGACGCCCGTCTGGTAGTTGATGTTCGCGCCGGGCGCGATGCCGATGCCGCCAACGGTGGCGGCGAGCGCGTCGGAGACGTAGTCGCCGTTGAGGTTGAGGGTCGCGATCACGTCGTATTCCGCGGGGCGGGTGAGGATCTGCTGCAGGAAGGCGTCGCAGATGCAGTCCTTGACCACGATCATGCGGCCCGTGCGCGGGTTCAGGAATTCGCACCATGGGCCGTCGCCCATCGGCGTCGCGCCGTATTCGCGGCGGGCGAGGGCGTAGCCCCAGTCGCGGAACGCGCCCTCTGTGAACTTCTGGATGTTGCCCTTGTGGACGAGCGTCACCGACCTGCGGTCGTTCGCGACCGCATAGTCGAGCGCGGCCCTGACCAGCCGCTCGGTGCCTTCCACGGAAACGGGCTTGACGCCGATCGACGCCGTCTTGGGGAAGCGTATCTTCTTGACGCCCATCTCTTCGAGCAGAAAGCGCTTGACCTTGTCCGCCTCGGGCGTGCCGTTCATCCACTCGATGCCGGCGTAGATGTCCTCGGTGTTCTCGCGGAAGATCACCATGTCGGTGAGCTCGGGATGCTTCACGGGGGAGGGAACGCCCTTGAACCAGCGCACTGGGCGCAGGCACACGTAGAGGTCGAGGTTCTGGCGCATGGCGACGTTGATCGAGCGGATGCCGCCGCCGACCGGCGTTGTGAGCGGGCCCTTGATCGAGACGAGATGGTCGCGGCAGGCGGCGAGCGTCTCGTCCGGCAGCCAGGTGCCGGGGCCGTATATCGCGTTGGCCTTTTCGCCGGCATAGACCTCCATCCACGATATGCGGCGGCTGTCGCCGTAGGCGGCCCGGACGGCGGCGTCGAACACGACGTGCGCCGCGCGCGTGATGTCCGGCCCGATGCCGTCGCCTTCGATGAACGGGATGATCGGGCGGTCGGGCACGCAGAGCCTTCCGTCGCGCATTTCTATCTTGTCGCCTTCAGGCGTCTTTATTCTGCTGTTCATGTGATTTCCTGGCTTGCTTCATGGAAGAAGAAGATTATACCATTTCCGCCGCCGCAGTTCAATCTGAAGGACGGAATTTGCCATGCGCAAGTGATGTTCTCTTGGCTGCGGATATGGTATAATATTCGCGTTCGAAAGGAAGGGACATGATGGCAGCGGAAAAGACAGCAGGGGCCACGCCGAATGCCGGCAGGCCTTACATCCAATTAGTTTGCGCGGCGGCGATGTGCGCGGCGGCCGCCGTATGCGCCGGAACCGAGGCGCGCGGCGAAGTCGCGGAGGTAAAGGAGATCACGGCCGCTCTTCGCGGGCGGCTGCTCCCGGAGGAGGACAAGTTCCTTGCGCACGACGCGATTCTGAAGGAGCTTTCGGCCGCAGACGCGGCGGCGGACGCAGCCTGGCGGGCGCTCAGGAGCCGCGCCGAGTACGACGCCTACCGCACTAAGATGCGCGAGAGGTTCATTGCCGCCATCGGCGGGCTGGACGTCAACGACGGCAGGGGCACGCGTCCCGCGTGTCCGCGGTCGAGCGGAACGTTCGCCACCGTCAGCGCGAAGGTGACCGAGAAGATCGCGCGCGACGGCTACCGCATCGAGAAGGTGCTGTTCGAGAGCCGTCCGGGCGTCTATGTCACGGCCCTACTCTTCCTGCCAGACGAGGCGAAGTTCAAGCCTCCGTATCGCGGCATCATACTCACGTGCGGACACTCCGGCGACGGCAAGGGCTCCGCCGTTTACCAGCGCGGCGCGGTGCAGGGCGCGCTCGCCGGGTTCGCCGTCCTGATCTACGACCCGATATCGCAGGGCGAGCGCGAGCAGGTGCCTGGCGGGCTGTGCTGCGGGCCGCACAACCGCTACGGAGCTCTCGCTGCGCTTCTCGGGCAGAGCACGGCCCGGCAGCGCATCTGGGACGGCATGAGGGCGATCGACTACCTCTACTCGCGCGGCGACGTGAGAAAGGACGGCGTGGGGTGCATGGGAAACAGCGGCGGCGGCACGATGACGGCGCTTCTCGAGGCGGTCGATCCGCGCATAGTCGCCGCGTGCCCGTCGTGCTACATCTCGTCGCTCCGCGAGGTGTGCCTCCACTGCGGCCCGCAGGACGCGGAGCAGAACATCTTCGGGCAGCTCACATTCGGGCTGAACCACGCAGGCTACATCCTCCTCGGCGGAAACGCGGTGAGGATGCACTGCTGCTTCAAGGACTTCTTCCCGATCGCCGGATCGCGCGAGACCTACGCGGTGGTGAGCGACGTCGCGAAGAACTGCGGCCTCGGCGCTGGACGCTACGGGATCACCGACGTGCCGGGGCCACACGGCTGGAAGGAATCGACGCGCACTTCGTCCGTGCAGTGGATGCGCCGCTGGCTCGCAGGCGATGCGTCAACGCCGGAGATCGACGTCGAGGCGTGCCGCAGGCTCGACGTCGGGTTCGATGTGGCGAAGGTTGAGCACGGCCTTGACGGGGCGGCGAAGAACGTCACGACGAACGGGAAGGTGAGGCTGCTGCCGGGATTCAGGAGCATCTACGAATATCTGAAGGACGACCTTGCGGAGGCCGAGAAGGCGAGGCCGGAGAAGAGGGACGCGGCGGCGCTGGCGGAGGCGGCCGCGCGGAGGGCCGGGATACGTCCGCTCGAGAGCATCGGCGCCAAGGCGAAGTCGGCAGGTGCCGTCGAGACGCTTGCGGACGGCACGACGATCCTGCGCGAGGTCTATTCCTTCGGGGACGGGCAGAAGGTGCCGGCCGTTACGTTCCTTCCGAAGGGCGCGGCGAAGGACGCGATAATCGTGCTTGACGACAGGCCGGACCGGGCCATTCACCGAATACGCGTGCCGCAGGCGCTGGCGGAGGGGAAGGCGATAATGGTGGCGGACGTCGCATGCACCGGCGAGACCGGCGGCAGGCGGCACGTGTTCTACAACATCAAGAACGCCGACGAGGGGCCGTCCGTGATGCTGTATCTGCTGGGCAGGTCGATGGTGGGAATGCGCGCCGAGGAGACGATCGCGCTCGCCGACTCGCTGAAGAGGCGCACGGGCAGGAAGGTGGAGGTGGTGGCGCACGGGAGGCCGGGCATCGCCGCCGCGCACGCCTTCGCGGTCCGCCGCGACCTCTTTTCCAGCGTGAAGTGCCTGATCGCGCCAGAGAGCTGGGCGGCGAGCGTGCGCAAGGGAAGCGTTGTGCCGTTCGCAAACGTCGTGAACGGCGCATTGCTGGAGTACGACTGGACTGACCTGGTGAAGTAGATAAAAGCGGAGGAGGTGGACCATGGACTGGGACGACGCCTGGGAGTGGACGAAGAAGGGCTGCATATTCGGATGCCTGGTTCCCTTCGCCGTGACGGTAGCAGCGGGGGTCGTGGTGACGATCTTCTCCGACAAGGTGGCCGAGCCGGCCGAAAAGCCGAAGTCCGCGGAGGTGAAGCAGTCGGCGCAGTCCGGCGGCGGTGCGCAGGTCAAGCCCGTGACGCTGGAAGAGGCGTTCGCGGAGCTTGACGCGCTGGTGGGCCTGGAGTCGGTCAAGGCCGAGGTGAAGAAGCTCGCGAGCTTCGTGAAGATCGCCGAGGAGCGCAGGAGGGCCGGGATGAAGGCCGCGCCGATGTCGTACCACATGGTGTTCACGGGCAACCCCGGCACAGGCAAGACGACGGTGGCGCGCATCATGGCGAAGATATTCAACGCGCTCGGGGTCCTCAAGAAGGGTCATCTCGTCGAGACCGACCGCGCCGGGCTGATAGCGGGGTATGTGGGGCAGACGGCGAAGCAGACGAACAGGAAGATCGACGAGGCGCTTGGCGGAGTGCTGTTCATAGACGAGGCATACGCCCTTGCCGGCGGCGGGGAGAAGGACTACGGCGGCGAGGCCATCGCCACGCTTCTGAAGCGCATGGAGGACGAGCGCGACAACCTGATAGTGATAGTGGCTGGCTACACCGACGAGATGAAGACCTTCATCGACTCGAACCCCGGCCTTAAGAGCAGGTTCAACAGGTACATAGAGTTCCCCGACTACTCCGCGCCGGAGCTGGCGGAGATGTTCCGCCGCATGGCGAAGAAGAACCAGTATTCTCTTGCGCCGGACATTGAAAAGAACCTGGTGCCGGCTCTGGAGGCGCTCACGCGCAAGCGCGACAGGCAGTTCGGCAACGGGCGCTTCGTGCGCAACCTGTTCGAGAAGTCCGTAGAGCGTCAGGCGGTGCGCCTTGCGGCGCAGAAGAGCACCACCACCAACGAGCTCGCGACGCTGACGGCTGCGGACGTCGATCTGCGCCCGCCGCCCGAGGAGAGGCCGCCGACCGTGGAGGAGGCGCTTGCCGAGCTCGACTCGCTCGTTGGCATGGCGCCCGTCAAGGCGGAGGTCAAGCGCCTCGCCGCATGGTGCAGGATGGCCAAGGAACGCAAGGAGAAGGGGCTTGCCGTCGCCAAGATGTCGTACCACTTCGTGTTCACCGGCAATCCCGGCACGGGCAAGACGACGGTGGCGCGCATCATGGCGAAGATCCTCCACGCGCTGGGAATCCTCGAAAGAGGGCATCTCGTCGAGACCGACAGATCCGGGCTCGTCGGCGAGTACGTGGGGCAGACCGCCGCGAAGACGAACAGGAAGATAGACGAGGCTCTTGGCGGGCTGCTCTTCATCGACGAGGCGTACGCGCTCGTTGACGGCGGCAGAGGCGACTACGGGCGCGAGGCAATCGCGACGCTGCTCAAGCGCATGGAGGACGACCGCGACAGGCTTGTGGTCGTGCTCGCCGGATACACTCAGGAGATGGAGCGCTTCATGAACGCGAACCCTGGCCTGAAGAGCCGGTTCAACCGCACGATCGAGTTCCCCGACTACACCGCGAATGAGCTTGCGGAGATGTACAGGCGCATGGCCAAGAAGAGCAAGTACGTTCTTTCGAAGGACGTGGAGAAGTGGCTGAATCCGTGGTTCAACGTGACCACGGAGAAGCGCGACAGGAACTTCGGCAACGGCCGCGAGGTGCGCAACCGCTTCGAGAAGGCACTGGAGCGCCAGTCCCTGCGCGTCTCCGAGCTGAAGGATCCCACGCCAGAGCAGCTGACCACCCTCACGATGCGCGACGTCGGCATCTCGCTCAAGAATCCTAATGCCTCCGACGAGGATTAGCGGCGCGATTTCGCGTTCCATTCAAAAGACATTCTGTCTGAAGTCACGACGAAGAGGTTGCTGAAATGATGTCAAACGCAAAAGGTTGTCTGATTGCGGCGGCGGTTGCGGCGAGTGTGGTTCTGCCAGTTGCCGCGGCGGAGTTTCCCGATCCGGCGGCGTTCAACCCGACGTGGGAGAGCGCGAAGCCAGGCACGTCGTACAGCACCGACCTCCCGACGGCGGCCCTGCTCGGCAACGGCTCGCTTGGCGCGGTGAACGGCGGCGACGGCAATCACAAGAAGTTCGTGCTCACGCGCGGCGACATCTGGAGCTGCGGCGACTTCACGTGCGGCAAGGCCGACCACCATGTTCGCCCGATTTCCTTCGCAGACTTCTCCATCGGACCGGGGATGCACAGCGTCAAGTCCACCGACACGCTCGACCTGCCCACGGCTACGCTCCGCACCGAGGGCGGTTTCGGCAAGGGACGCGT
>JAEEGL017159451.1_pt1 | contig 13728 bp, 11 predicted proteins | sample 9134231 | NCBI WGS metagenome assembly JAEEGL01 (sample SAMN16246548, study PRJNA631951) | gut metagenome | biome: gut microbiome; feature: rumen; material: fiber-attached | host: Bos | place: Iran: Karaj | collected 2018-10 | reverse complement strand
GCCGGGGAACCGGCGTAAACGATTTTGGCCGATCCGTTCGGACAAAATCCATTGTATTCCGATGTGTCCACATAACAACAGCACCCATTGGGTGCTGTTGTTATGTGGAGCGGATTACGAGGCTCGAACTCGCTACCTCCACCTTGGCAAGGTGGCGCTCTACCAGATGAGCTAAATCCGCATCGGGAACGTGTGTTAATATACCACACCGAAAACCGTTTGTCAACCCCGATTTTTTCTTTTTTTCGAAATCCCGATAGGGAAAACGAATAGCTGCCGGCAGGGGTATTGAATTATCCGATATGATATGGCGAATCATTGACATTCCGGCCCGTTGGCATTATGTTATCCTTATAATCAAACAATTGAAAAGGAGACTGATCGATATGGTAAACCTCGACGCAATGGGCAAGCCCTGCCCGATGCCCGTCATCATGGCCAAGAAGGAACTGACGAAGGGCGAGCCCTTCACCATCACCGTCGACAACGAGACGGCCGTCGGCAACCTGACCCGCCTGGCCAAGGCCATGGGCTGCGCGCTCGACGTTCAGAAGGGCGAGGGCAGCTTCACGCTGGCCTTCGGCGCCCCCACCGGCAAGGCGGAAGCGTCCGACAGCGCGGGCGAATACGCCGTGTTCTTCAACAAGTACACGGTCGGCACCGGCAGCGACGAGCTGGGCCACAACCTGGCCAAGATGATGCTGTACACGCTGACGCAGAGCGACGCCAAGCCCGCCTATGTCCTGCTGATGAACGGCGGCGTCAAGCTGGCCTGCGAGGACGAGACGGCCGCCCACCTCAACACGCTCGTCGACATGGGCTGCAATGTGCTCGTCTGCGGCACCTGCCTCAACTACTTCGGCATCGCCGACCAGTGCAAGGCCGGCATCGTCAGCAACATGTACGATATCCTCACCGCCATGCAGCAGGTGTCCAAGGTCATCACCGCCTGAGCTATTGACAAAACCGCCCCGTGCGTATATAATTATCCCAATCGCAACGATGGGGAGCAGTACGACGCCTTTGAAGCGCAGAGAGGACGCGGCCGGTGCAAGCGTCCGTGACGATGCGTCGGAACGTCGCCCCGGAGCTGCCGGGCTGAACGGACAGTAAGCCCGGCCGTCCTGCCGCGTTAAGGCATAAAGGGTCTCGTTGCCCTTGAGTGCGCGTCAAAGACGCGAATATGGGTGGTACCGCGGATCGCATGATTCGTCCCGTAGCAGTTATCTGCCGCGGGACTTTTTTATTGTCCCGCGCCTCAAATCCAAAGGAGATGAAACAATGAGCGAGAGACATGAGCTCCCCAAGACCTACGATCCGCACGTCACGGAAGACAGACTGTACAAGTTCTGGGAAGACAGCGGCTTTTTCCACGCCGAGGTCGACCACACCAAAACACCGTTCACCATCGTGATCCCGCCCCCCAACGTCACGGGCCAGCTCCACATGGGCCACGCCTTCGACGACACGCTGCAGGACATCCTGATCCGCGCCAAGCGCATGCAGGGCTACAACGCCCTCTGGATGCCCGGCACCGACCATGCCGGCATCGCCACGCAGATCAAGGTCGAGGAGTATCTGCGCACCAAGGGCGAGACGCGCTTCGACTACGGCCGCGAGGGCTTCATCGACCTGTGCTGGCAGTGGAAGGATCAGTACGGCTCCCGCATCCTCAACCAACTCCGCAAGCTCGGCTCGTCCTGCGACTGGGACCGCCTGCGCTTCACGATGGACGAGGGCCTGTCGCGCGCCGTCAGAGAGGTCTTCGTCAACCTCTATGAAAAGGGCCTGATCTACAAGGGCCACCGCATCGTCAACTGGTGCCCGCACTGCAATACGGCGCTGTCCGACACCGAGGTCGAGTACGAGGAGCAGAAGGGCCACCTGTGGCACATCAAATACCCCATCGAGGGCAGCGACGAGTATCTCGTCATCGCCACCACCCGCCCCGAGACGATGATGGGCGACAGCGGCGTCGCCGTCCACCCGGACGATGAGCGCTATCAGCACCTGATCGGCAGGAACTGCATCCTGCCGCTGATGAACAGGCCCATCCCCATCTTCGCCGACGATTACGTCGAGCGCGAGTTCGGCACCGGCTGCGTCAAGGTCACGCCCTGCCACGACCCCAACGACTTCGAGATGGCCGCGCGCCACGGCCTCGAGCACATCTTCGTCATCGACGCCGAGGGCAAGATCACCGCGGAAGGCGGCAAATACTGCGGCATGACGCGCGAGGAGGCCCGCGAGGCCGTCGTGCACGATCTCGAGGAGCAGGGCTACCTCGTCAAGGTCGAGGAATACAGCCACAACGTCGGCACCTGCCACCGCTGCCACACCACGGTCGAGCCGCTGGCCTCGACGCAGTGGTTCGTCAAGATGGGCCCGCTGGCCGAGCCCGCGATCGACGTCGTCAAGTCGGGCGACATCAAGTTCGTCCCCGAGCGCTTCGCCAAGACGTATATGAACTGGATGGAGAACGTCCACGACTGGTGCATCTCCCGCCAGCTCTGGTGGGGCCACCGCATCCCGGCGTGGTACTGCAAGGACTGCGGCCACATGATGGTCTGCAGGGACGAGCCTCACGTCTGCGAGAAGTGCGGCAGCGCGAACCTCAAGCAGGACGAAGACGTGCTCGACACCTGGTTCAGCTCCGCGCTGTGGCCGTTCTCGACGCTGGGCTGGCCCGACAAAACGCCCGAGCTCGAGTATTTCTATCCCACCGACGTCCTCGTCACCGGCTATGACATCATCTTCTTCTGGGTCTCGCGCATGATCTTCTCCGGCATGGAGCACATGAAGCAGAAGCCGTTCTCCACGGTCTTCCTGCACGGCATCATCCGCGACAACCTCGGCCGCAAGATGTCCAAGTCGCTGGGCAACGGCGTTGACCCCATCGAGATCATCGACATGTACGGCGCCGACGCGCTGCGCTTCACGCTGGTCACCGGCATCGGCCCCGGCAACGACGCCCGCTTCTACAACGAGCGCGTCGAGGCCAACCGCAACTTCGCCAACAAGATCTGGAACGCCTCGCGCTTCGTGCTGATGAACCTGACGGTCGACAGCGGCGAGCTGCCCGAGACGCTGACGATGGAGGACAAGTGGATCCTGACGCGCTACAACGAGCTGATCGCCGCCGTCACGGAAAACATCGACAAGTTCGAGCTGGGCGTCGCCGCCGACAAGCTGTACAGCTTCATCTGGGACGATTTCTGCGACTGGTTCATCGAGCTGTGCAAGATCCGCCTCAACGACAAGGAGAATATGGAGCAGAACGAGAACGCTCAGCGCGTGCTGGTGCATGTCCTGCGCGGCACCATGCAGCTTCTGCACCCGTTCATGCCGTTCATCACCGAGTCCGTCTGGCAGGCGCTGCCGCACGAGGGGCCGTCGATCATGGTCTCTCAGTGGCCGCAGGTCGACGGGACTAAGCTGTTCGATCAGGAGGCCCGCCAGATGGAGCAGATCATGGACATCATCCGCGCCATCCGCAACCGCCGCTCCGAGATGAACGTCCCGCCCTCCAAGAAGGCCGAGCTGTTCATCGTGTCCGACCATTCGATGTTCGACGGCGCCGAGCTCTATTTCAAGAAGCTGGCCTACGCCTCCGAGGTCAAGGTCCTGGCGGAGGTCCCGGCCGACGCCGCCTCGATGGTCTCGGTCGTCACCACGGCCGCCAAGGTCTATATGCCGCTCAGCGACCTCGTCGACATCGAGAAGGAGCTGCAGCGCCTCAATAAGGAGCGCGACAACATCGCGGCCCAGATCACCCGCATCGAGGGGAAGCTGAACAATCAGGGCTTCATCAGCAAGGCGCCCGAAGCCGTCGTCGCCGCCGAGAGGCAGCGCCTGGAGAGCTACAGGGAGCATTTGAGCAAGCTTGAGGAGAGCATTCACAATCTGAAATGAAGTACGAAGATGCGTTGAGTTATATCCACGGCGCGACAAGGTCAGGCGGCCACACCGGCAGCGCCCGCGTCCTCCGCGCGCTCGAGCTGCTGGGCCAGCCGCAGAAGAAGCTGCGCTTCGTCCACGTGGCCGGAACGAACGGCAAGGGCAGCACCAGCACGATGACGGCCTCGGTGCTGCACGCGGCAGGCTTCAAAACGGGCCTGTTCATCTCGCCCTACGTCATCGATTTCCGCGAGCGCATCCAGCTCGACGGCGAGATGATCCCCAAGCAGGAGCTGGCCGACGCCGTCGAGACGTTGATCCCGGTGTTCGAGCAGGTGAAGAGCGAGATCTCGGAGTGCACCGAGTTCGAACTGGACGTCGTCATCGCGTTCTATTGGTTCGCCAGGGTCGGGTGCGACTTCGTCGTGCTGGAGTGCGGCATCGGCGGCCTCAACGACAAGACGAACGTCATCGACCCGCCCGAGGTCGCCGTGATCTGCACGATCGCCTTCGACCACACGGCCTCGCTCGGCAACACGCTGGCCTCGATCGCCGCGCACAAGGGCGGCATCATCAAGCCCGGCTCGTCCGTCGTGCTGTACTGTGACCAGCCGGAGGAGGCGCGTGCGGTGCTGCTGGGCTGCTGCGAGAAGTGCGGGATCACGCCCAACATCCCCGACGTCTCGGCGCTCGAGGTGCACAGCGTCACGGCCGCGGGCTCGGATTTCGCCTATAAGGGTCTGGAGTATCACGTTCCGCTCGTCGGCCGCCACCAGGTCAACAACGCTTTGACCGTGATCGCCGTCTGCGAGGAGCTGCGCGCCCGCGGCTTCGACGTCCCCTATGAGGCCGTGCGCGGCGGCATCGCCGCGACGCGCTTCGTCGGCCGCTGCGAGATCCTGCGCGAGGAGCCGCTGTGCATCATCGACGGCGCCCACAACCCCGACGGCGCCGCCTCGCTGTGCTGCGTCATCGACGAGGTGATGGCGGGCCGCCGCATCACGGCGGTGATGGGCATGCTGGAGGATAAGGACTACCGCGACGTCATCGCCATGGTGGCGCGGAAGGTCAGCCGCTTCATCGCCGTCACGCCCGACAGCTACCGCAGCCTCGCTGCCGAAAAGGCCGCCGCGGTCGCCGCGCCGTACTGCGGCGACGTCACCGTGATCGCCGACCCCTCCGAGGCCGTGCGCTTCGCGCTGGCGACGGCGCAGAAGGACGAGGTCGTGCTCGCCTGCGGTTCGCTCTATTTGATCGGCCAGATCAAGGAGACGGTCCTCGCCGATCTCGACAAAAACCGCTGAGAAAATCGCATCGAACCGGATAAAATAAGCCTTGGACAGGCCATCCCGTCCAAGGCTTTTTTCTTTTCTTCGTCAGGCGCGGTACCAGCGCGGCGTCACGCGCGTGAAGCCGTCGTACCACTGCGTCACCTGCTCGGCCAGCGCGATCATCAGCTCGATCTGCTCATCGCCGCGGGACACCGCCCAGGGGATCGAGGAGATCATGTTGACGCAGACGTACAGCGACGTCAGCGCGAAGAACGGCTTGTCCGGCTGCCCGGCGAGATAGCCGTCAACGCGCCCGCGCGCGAAGGCGGGCGAGCACGCGACGTCCCAGATCAGGCGGTCGAACTCGCTCAGCGGGTCGCCGTACTCGAGGCGCGTGTAATCGATGACGACGGGGCTGCCGCCCTCCTCCATCAGGTTGCCGACGTGGTAATCGCCGTGCAGCGGTGCCAGCGGTCTTCCGGCCGTCAGCGGCAAGGTGCGGCGGATGTGATCGATCATCGCCTCATCGCCCGCAAAGCGCAGGCCGCAGGACTCATACTGCGCCAGCTTGCGCGCGGCCTTGGCGGCGAAATGCGCCTGCCAGTCGAACGTCTCGGGGCAATGCTGCCCGTGCAGCCGCCGCAGCGCCGCGCCGGCTTCGCGCCCGATGCGGTACTGCTCCGCCTGCGACGCCTGCGGCAGGTACGCGCGCAGGTCCTTGCCGTCGATCCAGCGGTAGAGTGCCTGCGTCTCCGTCTCGCTTTCGCGGACGGCCAGCAGCTCGCTGTGCGCGATCTGCGCCCGCGTCAGCAGCGCCTCGCACGCCTCGAGCGTCTCTCTGACGCCCGGCTTGCAGATGCGCAGCAGCACGGTGCGGCCCCCGCGGTCGACGGCGCGCAGCTTGCGGTCGGACGAGAAGCCCGCCGTGATGGGTGTGGCTTCGATCAAATCAAACATCGGCTCACGTCCTTTCGTGGGTATAAGGGGTGACAGACATGCAGCTCAAACAGGAGCGGCTCGGGCCGCTGCTCGTCCTGCGGCCGGAGGGGGAGATCGACCACCACTGCGCCGCCTCGCTGGCGTTCTCGCTCTGCGACGAGATCGACCGCCAGACGCCGCCGCGCGTGCGGCTCGACATGAGCGCCGTCCCGTTCATGGACAGCTCCGGCCTGATGGTGGTGCTCGGCGCCGGCCGCCGCGCCGCATCGCTCGACGCGCGCTTCGAGGTGTTCAACGCGCAGCCGCAGCCGCTCAAGGTCCTGCACGCCGCGGGACTCGACGCGGTGATGACGTTCACACGGGAGTGAGAGCATGAAAAAGGAGATCAACAGGTTCAGCGCGCGCTTCCCCTCCAAAAGCGCCAACGAGAGCTTCGCCCGCGCCGCCGCCGCGGCGTTCTGCGCGCAGCTCGACCCCACGCTCGACGAGCTGGGGGACGTCAAAACGGCCGTCTCCGAGGCCGTGACCAACGCCGTCGTGCACGGCTACCGCGATACGATCGGCGTCGTCGCGCTCACCGTGCGGCTTTTTGAAGACGACACGGTCGAGATCACGGTCAGCGACAGGGGCGTCGGCATACCCGACGTCGAAGCCGCCCGTCAGCCGCTGTTCACCACCGGCGGCGCCGAGCGCTCCGGCATGGGCTTCACGATCATGGAGAGCTTCATGGACTCGCTCAGAGTCAAAAGCAAGCCGGGGCAGGGGACGACGGTGACGATGAAAAAGCGTCTCAATACCCGCCCGCGCCGATGACCGCGGCGGAGCGCGAGGCGCTCGTCGAGCGCCACACGCCGCTGGTGCGCAGCATCGTCCGCCGCTACATAGGCTGCGGCGTCGAGCCGGACGATCTCTTCCAATTGGGGGTCATCGGCCTCATCAAGGCGATCGACAACTTCGACGCGCGCCGCGGCGTGCAGTTCTCCACCTACGCCGTGCCCAAGATCGCGGGCGAGATCCGCCGCTTCCTGCGCGACGACGGCGCGGTGCGCGTCAGCCGCACGGTGAGGGAGCGCGCCGCTTCGCTCGAGCGCGAACGACTCAGGCTCGCGAGTGAGAGCGGACGCGAGCCGACGCTCTCAGAGCTGGCCGCGGCCGCAGGACTGAGCGCCGAGGAGGCTGCCGTCTGCCTCTGCGCGCCGCTGCGCGTCTCGTCGCTCGACGAGCCCGTGGGTGAGGACGGCGCGCCGCTGCGCGAGCTCATAGCGGGCGAAAACGGGGAAGAGCGCCTGCTCGAGCGCCTCGACCTGCGCGACGCCCTGCGCGCGCTCGACGACGTCGAGCGCCGCGTGCTGCTTCTGCGCTATTGGCGCGACATGACGCAGCAGCAGGCGGGCGCGCTTCTCGGCATGAGCCAGGTCAAGGTCTCACGCACCGAGAAAAGAGCCGTCGCCCGCCTGCGGGAGATGCTGCTGTGAAAAATGATTTTTATTGCTTGGTGTGCTCGATCGTCGAGCGCAGCGCCCTGCGCCAGCCGTCGTAGCGGCGCGAGCGCTCCTCCTCGCTCATCGAGGGGTTGAAGACGCGGCTGCTGCGGCGCAGGCCGGGCAGCTCGTCCTTGCTCCAGAAGCCGCACTTGAGCCCGGCCAGCATCGCCGCGCCCATGGCCGTGCATTCCACGCTCTCGGGGCGGTCGAGCGGCACGCCCAGCAGGTCGGCTTCGAACTGCATCAGCACGTCGCTCTGGCTCGCGCCGCCGTCGACGCGCAGCTCCGTCAGCGCGATGCCGCTGTCCTTTTCCATCGCGTCCGTCAGATCGGCCACCTGGTAGGCGATGGCCTCGATGACGGCGCGCGCGAACTGCGCGCGGCCCGTAGCGCGCGACAGGCCGAACATCGTGCCGCGGGCGTACATGTTCCAGTGCGGCGCGCCGAGGCCGGTGAAGGCCGGCACGATATAGAGCCCGCCCGCGTCACTGACCGAGGCTGCCAGCTCGCTGCACTGGGGCGCCGAATCGACGATCCGCAGGTCGTCGCGCAGCCATTTGATCACGCTGCCGGCGTTGAAGACGCTGCCCTCGAGCGCGTATTCCACCTTGCCGTCGAGGCCCCAGGCGATCGTGCTCAGCAGCTTGTTCTGCGAGCGCACGCGCTTTTCGCCGGTGTTCATCAGCAGGAAGCAGCCGGTGCCGTAGGTGTTCGTGGCCTGCCCGGGCGCGTAGCAGCCCTGCCCGAACAGCGCCGCGTGCTGGTCGCCGGCCAGGCCGAGGATCGGCACGCCGTCGACGCATTCCAGCCCGCGCGAGCTCTGCACCACGCCGAAGCGCGCGGAGGAGGGCAGCACCTGCGGCAGGATGTCCGCCGGCACGCCCAGCAGCGCGCACAGCTCCTCGTCCCAGCGCAGCTCGTCGATGTTGAACAGCATCGTGCGCGAGGCATTCGTATAGTCGGTGACGTGGCTCTTGCCGCCCGTCATGTTCCAGATCAGCCAGGTGTCGATCGTGCCGAACAGCAGCCGGTGCTCCTTGGCCAGCTCCCGCGCCGCCGGGACGTTGTCCAGCACCCACTTGATCTTGGTGCCGGAGAAATAGGCGTCGGCGATCAGGCCGGTCTTGTCGGCGATCATCGCCTCTTGACCGTCGGCCTTGAGCTGCTCGACGAAATCGGCCGTGCGGCGGCACTGCCAGACGATGGCGTTGTACACCGGCCGGCCCGTCTCGCGGTCCCACAGCACCGTGGTCTCGCGCTGGTTGGTGATGCCGATGGCGGCGATGTCAGCGCTCGTCGCGCCGACGGCGCGGCAGCACTCGTCGATCGAGAGCGTCTGGCTGAACAACAGCTCCATCGGGTCGTGCTCGACCCAGCCGTCCCGCGGGAAGATCTGCGTGAACTCGTGCTGCGCCACCGAGGCGATGTGTCCCTCGCGGTCGAAGAGGATGGCGCGCGAGCTCGTCGTGCCCTGGTCCACGGCCAGGATATACTTTTTACTCATGATCGTTCACCCCATCGATCCAGTGCAGGATATCGTCGTACACCTGATCGTTGTCCGTTTCGTTGAGGATCTCGTGGCGCATGCCGGGGTAGCCGATGGCCGTCACGTCACGGCCGTGGCTTTTGAGCTGCTGCTCGATCCACTTGACGGCCTGCCCGTAGTTGCCCACCGGGTCCTCGTCGCCCGAGATGACGAGGAACGGCTTGCACTCGGTCTTCAGCGCCCAGCCGTCGCTGCGCACGCGGCATATGCCGTCGAACAGCGCATAGAATCCCGCCGTCGTGAACAAAAAGCCGCACATCGGGTCGCGCTCGTATTTATCGCGCACGCTCTTGTCGCGCGACAGCCACGAGAAGACGCACTTCTCGTCCTCAAAGCGCTTGTTGTAGCCGCTGAAGGCGATGGCGTTCAGCGCCGCGTTGGGCTTCTTGGCCATGCCGAGCGACATGAACGTCTTGGCCATCGCCTTGCCGGCCGCCGCGCCGCCGGTCGGGGCGGGGGAGCCGCACAGGACGAAGCCGTCGTAGATCGTCTCGCGCCCCAGCGCCGCCATATCGCTTACGATCAGCGAGCCCATGCTGTGGCCGAACAGCACGAAGCGCCCCTGCGGGATCTCGGCCCGCACCATGCGGCCCAGCTTTTCGGCGTCGCCCGTCAGCAGGTCCCAGCCGCCGCTTTTGCTGAAAAAGCCCGGCGTCTCGTTGTCGCGGCAGGTCTCGCCGTGGCCGCGGTGATCGTGGCAGAAGACGGCGTAGCCGTGGTCGGCCAGGAACTCGCCCAGCCTCGCGTAGCGTCCGCCGTGCTCGGCCATGCCGTGGCAGATCTGCACGAGGCCGCGGACCTCCCCCTCGGGGAGCCACTCGCGGACGAAGAGCGGATGCTCGAGGCCGTCCACCACATAGCGTTCGGTAAAGACAGACATGCTTGCACCTCCGTTGATTTATTCCGATCACATTATACCAAATATCCCGCGCGAATGGAATGCCCGCGGGAGAATAAAAAACGCAGCCCGGCCGCGCCCGCAAAGGCTTGACAAACAAGAGGATCTGTTGTATTCTGAAAATGGTTAGCAATACGCAACCGTTTCTTTTTTGACTGCGAGTTAGCAAATACTAACTTGATGGGAGGGATCACCCTTGCTTTTGATCAACAAAACGCTGATGAGCATGGCCGGCGGGCTGAAGCGCTACGTGCTGCTGATCGCGGCGCTCAAGCTGATGGTGCTGGCGGCCACGGCGCGCTTTGCCCAGGCGATGGCCTCGTTCATGGGCAACATGTTCGCCCCTTCGATGACCTCGGCCGACCTGCGCGCCGCAGTGCTGGCCGCGCTGGGCGCGTCGCTGGTGATGCTGGCGGGGGAGGTGTTGGTGGGTGAGACGGAATACCGCTGCACGGCCAAGTCGCGTCTCATCCTGCGGGAGCGCATCTTTTCCAAGATGCTCGAGCTCGACGTGGGCAATATCGAAAAGCTCGGCGCCTCGAGCGCCGTCGCCAACGCCGTGGACGGCGTGGAGCAGATGCAGGTGTATTACAGCAAATATCTGCCGGCGCTGCTGTATTGTTTTCTGGCCCCGGTCTATTTGTTTTTCCGCCTGCGGCGCATCTCGCTGCCTGTGGCGTCGCTTCTGCTCGTCACATCCATCGCGCTGATGCCGCTCAATAACCGCTTCCGCACCGTGGTCAACGATCTGAAAAACGAATACTGGGTCAGCTTCCGCTCGCTGACGGCCTATTACCTCGAATGCCTGCGCTCGCTGACCACGATCAAGCTGTTCAACCAGGACGATCGCCGCAGCGCCGAGCTGCATCGGCGGGCCTATGAGTTCCGCAGCCGCATCATGGACGTGATGAAGATCAATTTCTCGGCCTTTCTCTTTACCGAGACTGTGATCTACGCCTCCGTCGTGGCGGCCGCCGTCATCACCTGCCGCCAGATGGCGGCGGGGCAGGTGACGCTGCAGCAGGCGCTGATGGTGCTGATGCTGTCCTACAGCTTCTTCTCCGCCATGCGCGCGCTGATGAACGCCACGCACTCGGCGCTGACGGGCATCGCCGCGGCGCAGAACGTGGCCGAGACGCTGGAGATGGACACCACACGCCCGCATAAGGAGCTCGCGGGCAAAAGACCGGACGCGGCGGACGGCGTCGAGCTGCGCGGCGTCACCTTCTCCTACGACGGCAGAAAGGACGTGCTGAAGAACGTCGACATGACGTTTGAAAGGGGCCGCATGACGGCCATCGTCGGCCGCTCCGGCTGCGGCAAGAGCACCGTCGCCTCGCTGCTCATGCGCTTCAGCGATCCGCAGCAGGGCACGGTGGAGCTGGAGGGCGTCGAGTACCTCTGTCACACGCCCGAGGAGCTGCGCAGGCATATCGCCATGGTGCCGCAGGCCGTGACCGTGTTCTCCGGCACAATAGAAGACAACCTGCGCATCGCCGACAAATACGCCTGCGAAGAAAAGCTGCTCGACGCCCTCGAGCGCGTGCGCCTCAAGGATTGGGTGCTCTCGCTGCCGGCCGGCCTCAAAACGGACGTCGGCGACGGCGGCGCGAAGCTGTCGGGCGGGCAGCGCCAGAAGCTCGGCATCGCCCGCGCGCTGCTCAGCGACGCGCCGTACATCATATTCGACGAGGCCACCTCTTCGGTCGACGTCGAAAGCGAGAATGAGATCTGGGCCTGTATCGGCGAGCTCGCGCCCCAGCGCACGCCCATCGTCATCTCGCACCGCCTGTCCACCATCGCCCGGGCCGACATGATCTATGTGCTCGACGGCGGCCGCAGCACAGAGCACGGCACGCACGAGGAACTGATGCGCCGCGGCGGGCTGTACAGCCGGCTGGTGCGCGAGCAGGCCGAGCTGGAGCGCCATGGGGAGAGGAGGCTGCAGCATGCGTAGGGAACAGGGCTTTTTCGCCATGTCGATGCGCCTTCTGCGCATCGCCTCCACCGTCAGGTACAAGCTGATTGCTTCGACGCTGGCCTCCATCGTCGGCAACGCCTCCCACCTCGGCCTGATGGGCTTCGGCGCGATGATGGTGCTGTCCTTCGCCGGACTGGCCAAAACGGGCACGCCGCTTCTGTGGGGCTGCCTGATGGGGCTGTGTGCGTTCCTCATCATGATCTGCCGCTATATCGAGGGTCTCGTGTCTCACGGCGCGGCCTATCAGCTTTTGGCCGACATGCGCGTGCGCATGTACGACACGGTGCGCCGGCTGGCCCCGGCCTGTCTGGTCGACCGGCAGAAGGGCGACGTGCTGTCCATCGCCGTGGCCGACATCGAGACGATCGAGTTCTTCTTCGCCCACGCCATCGGGCCCGTGTTCACCGTGGTGCTGCTGCCGCTGATGACGCTCGTCATCGCCGCGCGCGTCGACCGGCTGTTCGTATGGGTGCTGCTGCCGCTCTATTTCATCATCAGCGTGGCGCTGCCGCTGCTGTCGCTGCGCCTGGGACGTGAGGTCGGCCGCCGCTACCGCGCGCAGGTGGGCGGGCTCAAGGCCTCCGTGCTCGAAAGCGTCTACGGCGTGCGCGATATCCAGATCTTCGGCGTGGGCGACGAGCGCCGCCGCGACGTGATCGAGCGCACGAAGGAGATCAACCGCTCGCAGCACCTGCTCACCATGCACCGCCAGCTCGTCACCTCCGCGCCGACGTTCTTCATCTATCTGGCACGCATCCTCATCATCGCCGTGGCCTCGAGCCTCGCGCTCGGCGGCAGCAGCGATCCCGCCGGCGTCGTGGTGCTGTCGTTCGTCGTGTCGGCCTCTTTCTCGTCGACGCAGTCGCTGACGCTTGTCGTGACCAGCCTGCTGGAGACGTATGCCGCCGCCGAGCGCCTGTTCGAGCTGGAGGACACGGTCCCCGCCGTGATCGAGGATCCCGATCCCGTCGAGCTGCAGAGGATCGAGAAGATCGAGTTCCGCGGCGTCACGTTCAGCTATGACAAGTCGTCGCCGCCTGTGCTGAAGGATCTGGATCTGACGATCAGGCCGCGCGACAAGATCGGCGTTGTGGGCGAGAGCGGCATCGGCAAGTCGACGGTCATCCGCCTGCTGCTGCGCTTCTGGGAGCCGACGGGCGGCGAGATCCTGATAAACGGCGTCCCGCTCAGACGCTGCAGCCTCGAGAGCCTGCGCAGCCGCATCGCGCTGCTGGAACAGGATACGTTCATCTTCAGCGACACCATCGCCGGCAATATCGCCTTCGGCCGTCCCGACGCATCCCAGGCCGAGATCGAACGCGCCGCCGCGCGCGCCGGCATCCATGACTTCATCATGACGCTGCCCGACGGCTATCAGACGAACATGGGCGAGCTGGGCGGGCGACTGTCCGGCGGTGAAAAGCAGCGCATCGGCATCGCTCGCGTCATGCTGGTCGACCCCGATATGCTCGTGATGGACGAGCCGACGAGCAGCCTCGACATCCTGAACGAAAAAGGCCTGCTGAAAACGCTTGACGACGAATATGCGGACAAGATGATCCTGCTCGTCTCGCACCGCTCCTCGACGCTCACCGGCTGCACCCGCATCCTGCGGCTGCAGGACGGCGCCATCCGCGAGGACGGCTGAGCGCAGCCGCTCTGGCGCGCTGATTTCTTGACTTTCCCCCTCACGGATAGTACAATTTGACTAT
>JAEEGL016717487.1_pt1 | contig 13728 bp, 8 predicted proteins | sample 9134231 | NCBI WGS metagenome assembly JAEEGL01 (sample SAMN16246548, study PRJNA631951) | gut metagenome | biome: gut microbiome; feature: rumen; material: fiber-attached | host: Bos | place: Iran: Karaj | collected 2018-10 | reverse complement strand
CCCGACAACCAAAGGAAGAATAAGCATGTAGAAAGCCGCCTGGTGCGACGTTTGGACGGCGGTTCGAGTCCGCCCATCTCCACTTCTTATTCACGGATATGGCTTTACCTATCCTGAATACATAGCATGTAACCAAGTTGATGCTTTAACTTTTTTAATGCAAGAAAATACAAATAGAATCATTGCATTCAATACGATAGTCCTATATATTAGGCTAGCTTTCAGCGCGGTTACGACTCTCCTTGCTACTAGATTTGCCCTGAAAGCATTAGGGGTTGATGATTTTGGACTATACTCTGTTCTCGGGAGTGTCATATCTTTCATGTCCATTTTCAATACCATTATGCTATCCACATCCAATAGATTTATCGCCATCGCTATAGGTAAAGGAGACGCTAATGAGATTAACGAACAGTTTAATATCAATTTGATTATCCATATCGTCATTGCATTATCCACTTTGTTGATTGCTCTGCCTATTGGAGATTGGTATATTCATCATTATGTCAATTACAATGGCGACATAAATCTGGCATTACGTGTTTTTCGGTTTTCAATAATAGGTTCTGCGATTTCTTTCGTCAGTATTCCATACAATGGACTACTAATGGCAAAGGAAAAATTCTGGGTCTTCAGTTCTACAGACATTATTGTACATATCCTGAAGTTGTTGCTCTCTATCTGTCTGCTTTATTATTTTACGGATAAACTTCTTGTATACTCCATTGGGATGGCACTCTGTATAACTATCCCAACAATTGTATACTACCTGTATTGCAATAAAGTATATCCAGAAATAGTACGCATCCGATTATCTCGTAATAAGAAAAAATATAAAGAGGTACTCTCTTTCTCAGGCTGGGTATCTTACGGAGCGTTTGCATCTGTGGGACGCTCCCAGGGTGCTGCTCTCATTGTCAATAATTTCTTCTCTACAGTGATAAATGCGGCATTAGGAGTGGCGAATCAGGCAAATACTATGGTGTCCACCTTCGCTAGCAGCGTCACACAGCCTATTGCTCCCCAAATAACCAAGAACTATGCTTCAGGAAACTACGACAGATGCTTCAGTTTATTTGTATTCTCAAATAAACTAGCTTTTCTGAGCATGCTATTTATTTCATCACCGCTTCTTGTTGCGCCTGAATGGATACTTAATATTTGGCTCGGTTTTGTACCTGATATCGCAGTAAATTTTATGGTTCTTGTCACGATCGATACTCTCGTACAGTCTCTTAGCTCTGGCATTTCAGACTTGATTTTTGCAAATGGCAGGATTTCAATGTATCAGCTGGTAGTCAATACCTTGAGACTTGCCGCTTTACTTCTTGGTTACTTTGTTTTGAAGTCCGGAGCTCCTGCCTATTATCTATATTATGCCTATATAAGCGTTTCCGTAGTCGTTTTCTTTGTTAGTCTGTCAATCCTTCATAAGACGCTGAATTTTGACAATAAAATTCTCTGGAAACAGTCATATCTTCCGTCTCTGGCAGTTACAATACTCTTCTTACCTTGCTGCTTCTTATTAGAATCCTTTTCACCTTTATACAGAATCATTATAGCACTACTTTATATTGCTTTATTAGTGTTGATAGTAGGTCTCTCTAAATCAGAAAGATCTTATATATTTGACAGTGTCAAAAAGATTCTATCTGCGAAATTCCTCACTAAGAATAACCAAATATAAAAAAACCTACCGGTACCATCGTTCGATGACCGGTAAGGAGGAGTTATTTATCTGCTACAGAATTACTTCTGTCCAAACGGATTAGCAGGTCTTGGCTGCTGCTGAGGCTGTGCGGCCTGAGGGGCTGCCTGAGGAAGAGGCTGACCGGTAATCTGAGCAGCGAGCTTATCGAACTCAGCTTCGTTGATCATCCTGCAATTGCCGTTGAAACGAGCATCGAGCTCTACCTGAAGACGCCTTACATTGAGGTCACCCTCGACTTTGCAACCGGCCTTGAGAGATAAGGTGTCCTTTACATAGAAGTTTCCTGCGATGGTCCCGCAGAACTCTACATTCTGGCATACTATATCACCTTTGATGTTCGCTTTCTCACCGACCTTAACCTTTCCCTTGGAATATACTTTTCCTTCGAAAGTGCCATCGATCTGAAGGTCGGTCGGGGTGTTGATTTCACCCTTTATAACAGTGCCTGCCGAAATGCAGCTCACACCGCCTGTCATTACGTTTTGTTCCATTGGTTTAGCCATATTTTAGTTTACTATATTTCTATTGTTAGACGAGTCCCTTGCCGTGGCAGTTCTTATACTTGAGCCCCGAGCCGCAAGGACAAGGATCATTTCTTCCGACTTTCTTGTCCGCCTTGATAGGGACTCGAGACTTCTGTTCTCCGTTGGTAGAAAGCTGGGATGGATCATTGGTCCTCATCTGACTCATGTCAGTTCTACGAGGCTGAGGAGCTCTCCTCGGAGCCTCCTCTCTGTCCCTTAGAGGAATAAATGCTCTCAGGAGGAAGGATAGGGCATCCTTATTGAGATCCTCAAGCATGGAGGAGAAGAGGTTGTAGCTCTCGAGTTTGTAGACCACCAGAGGATCTTTCTGCTCATAAGCTGCATTCTGGACACTCTGACGAAGGTCATCGTTGTCGCGGAGGTGCTGCTTCCAGTGCTCGTCGATCTGGTAGAGGATAAGATTACGGCTCAGAGCCTTGGCAATCTCCTTTCCTTCTGTATTATATGCCTTCTCGAGGTTGACTGTAAGGTTGAGCATCTTCTTGCCGTCGGAGACAGGAATCGCTATATTCTGATACATGGATCCCTGCTTCTCGTAGACCTGCTTGATGAAAGGATAGACCTTTGTCACCATCGCATCCATACGGCGGTTGTAGACCTCTTCCATATGCTCCTGAAGAGCCTTGGCCAGGTCATCCTTTTTAGCTTTATCATAGAACTCGGCGTCAAATCCGAGATCGATGGAAAGCTGAGCCATAATATACTCTTCGAAGGCCTCATAAGACATTCCTTCGGAGCGGTCGGCCATAATGGATGCCGTATCCATCATCATGTTGCGGACATCAATCTCAATCTTGTCTCCTGCAAGGGCATTGCGGCGCCTGCTGTAGATGGCCTCCCTCTGATAGTTCATGACATCGTCATACTCGAGGAGTCTCTTACGCACACCGAAATGGTTCTCTTCAACCTTCTTCTGTGCAGTCTCAATAGCATTGGAAAGCATTCCGGAAACAAGAGCTTCGTCGTCCTTCATTCCAAGGCGGTCCACAACTCCTGCGATTCTCTCTGAGCCGAACTTTCTCATCAGGTCATCCTCAAGCGAAACATAGAAGGTTGAAGATCCCGGGTCTCCCTGACGTCCGGCACGACCTCTCAGCTGACGGTCGACACGGCGGCTGTCATGCCTTGTAGTACCGATAATTGCAAGACCTCCGGCAGCCTTGACCTCCGGGGTCAGTTTGATATCGGTTCCTCGACCAGCCATGTTGGTCGCGATAGTGACCTTGCCTGCATGACCGGCCTGGGCTACGATTTCAGCCTCCCTTGCATGCTCCTTGGCATTAAGGACATTGGGATGGAGACCGCGAATCCTCATCATCCTTGCAAGGAGCTCGGAGGTCTCTACATCGGTAGTACCGACAAGGACAGGCCTCCCCTGCTTTGAAAGCTCGACCACCTTGTCAATGACGGCGTTGAACTTCGCCTTTTTGGTCTTGTAGATAATATCATCCTGGTCATCCCTGATCACCGGGCGGTTGGTCGGAATAACGACGACATCAAGCTTATAGATGCTCCAGAACTCACCCGCTTCCGTCTCTGCGGTACCGGTCATACCGGCGAGTTTATGGTACATCCTGAAGTAATTCTGGAGAGTAACGGTTGCGAATGTCTGAGTAGCAGCCTCAACCTTCACATTCTCCTTCGCCTCGACAGCCTGATGCAATCCATCGCTCCAGCGGCGGCCTTCCATGATACGGCCGGTCGACTCGTCGACGATCTTGACCTTATTCTCAATCACGATATAATCGACTTCCCTCTGGAACATCGCATAAGCCTTGAGGAGCTGGATAACCGTATGGACACGCTCGCTCTTGAGGGAGAAATCCTCCATAAGAGCGTCCTTCTTCTGCTGCTTTTCGGCAACGGACAGAGACTCGTCGTGCTGGATTTCAGCAATAGCGGATCCCATATCCGGAAGGACGAAGAATTCAGCGTCACCGACAGCCTTGGCAAGGACATCATGACCCTTATCGGTCATATCCACCGTATTCTGGACCTCGTTAATCACGAAGTATAGATCGTCGGTGATTATATACATCTGGCTCTCATTGTCCTGCAGATAGAAATTCTCAGTCTTCTGCATAAGCTGCTTCATACCGGGCTCGCTGAGGAACTTGATGAGAGGCTGGTACTTTGGAAGTCCCTTGTGGCAACGATAGAGGAGCTTGCCTCCCTCGGCCTCATTGCCCTCGGAAATCAGCTTCTTGGCCTCATTGAGAGTCTGGTTCACGAGCGCTCTCTGCTTATTGTAGAGGTTCTCCACATAAGGCTTGAACTCCATGAACTGGGCATCATCCTCTGTCTGCTGGGTAGGACCGGAAATAATGAGAGGGGTACGGGCGTCATCGATAAGGACGGAGTCGACCTCATCGACGATTGCGTAATGATGCTTCCTTTGGACGAGGTCATCCATACGGATAGCCATATTGTCACGGAGGTAGTCGAAGCCGAACTCGTTGTTGGTACCAAAGGTAATATCGCAGTTATAAGCCTTTTTACGGGCTTCGCTATTGGGTTCATGCTTATCGATACAGTCGACGGAGAGTCCGTGGAACATATAGAGAGGTCCCATCCACTCGGAATCTCGTTTGGAGAGGTAATCGTTGACAGTAACGACATGGACACCCTTGCCTGCAAGAGCGTTGAGGAATACCGGGAGGGTCGCAACGAGAGTCTTTCCTTCTCCGGTCGCCATCTCCGCTATCTTTCCCTGATGAAGAACGATACCTCCGATAAGCTGGACATCGTAATGGACCATGTCCCAGGTAATCTCATTGCCACCGGCTACCCAGTGGTTCTGCCAGACGGCATTGTCACCATCAATATGGACAAAATCCTTTCCGGAAGCAGCCAGATATCTGTCGAAATCAGTAGCAGAAACCGTAATGGTCTCATTCTGGGCAAATCTCCTTGCGGTAGATTTCATGATTGAGAAAGCCTCCGGGAGAATCTCGTTAAGGATTTTCTCTATCGCCTCATCTTCATCCTTGACCAGTTTGTCGGACTCTGTTGCAAGGGCCTCTTTCTCGGAGACCGGAATATCCTTGGCCAATTCTTCCTTAATCTCGGCTATGCGGGTCTCAAAGGGAGCCTCAACCTCACGAATCCTCTTTTTCAGTTCCTCTGACTTAGCCCTTAGGCCATCATTGGAAAGCTTGTCAATCTCAGGATAAGCGGCAAGGACCTTATCGAGAATAGGCTTTACAGCCTTCATGTCCCTGTCAGCTTTTGATCCAAATATTTTCTTTATAACGTCAGCTAATGCCATACTTTAAATCTATTTTACCAAAATCTCACAAATTTAACACTTTCGGGCGGTAAAACAAAAACATTGCCTAAAGAAATTACTGACAAAGTTATTGACAATATGTCACGAAAAGTTCTTTCTGGAAGACTTGACTTCTGACAAAGAAGAAAAGATTTTTGGTAAATAGCGGAAAGGAAGAAAAGACTTGTACTTTATAGCCTTTACAATGGTAAAGGGGATGACTCGGAGTATTTCGAGAAAGTAGCTCCTTGAAGGGTCGGCAAGGCGGACCAGGGATGATGTGAAATAATTGCGGTATACTATTCTCTCAAGCGGCTCCTCCCTATATAGCCGGTCATGAATAGCACTTACTCCTTGAACGACCCTGACTTTGTAACCCATGTAGCGGGCTCTGTCACATAAGTTGTCATCCTGTCCATAGATTGGGAAGAGAGGGTCGAAAAGTCCTGTCTTGCGAAGGATGGCAAGATTGACAAGCCAATGAGCAGCCATTACCCTAGGGACCGAACCGTCTGTTGAAGTAATCTTTGATAAAACATTCTTTTCAAACAGTTTATCATATGACACTCCATCTGCCGCTTTTTGCTCGGGACTCAGTATGGCGCTTTTTTCGTCGGATGCTTTCAGAAGATCTCCGAGAGTAGATGGGAAAATCCAAGCGTCCTGATTCAGAAGATAGGCAAAGTCGTAGCCGTTTTCGAGAGCGTAACGGAAGCCCACGTTATTGGCCTGAGTAAAGCCGAGATTCTCGCTGTTTCGTACCAGAACGGCTTCAGGATACTCTCTCTCCACAAAATCCGCAGAGCCATCCGCCGAGGCATTATCGACCACATACAAGTCAGCAGGAGTCTCGGATGAGCGGACACTGCCAAGACAACGGTCAAGCCACTTCATACCGTTGAAAGTAACTACTATTACAAGTACCTTTTTCATCCTGCAATCGAATTATAGTATCTTTCAAATATCTCCTTTGTGGTTGCCGAAGTGAAAACCGAATGCATCACATTACGCGAAGTATCGAACATTATTTTATTCTTTCCCTTCTTCTCAAGGGGAAGATACTTGAGGTATCGAAGCGCTTCAATTAACCACACATAAACACCTAACAAGAAATACTTTATCTTCGACCCTCCGCTATAAAAAATCAGAGCTCCCCTCACCCTCGTAGGCTTAATCGCTGCCTCAAGGCGGGAGACGGTGGAGCCTGCGAGATGAGTGATTACGACATCATCATCCGACCAAACCGAATACCCCATCTCATTGACCTTATGCCCGAGCGCTATATCCTCAGGGGTAAAGGTAAATCTCTCATCGAACCATCCGGCTTCTCTAAAAATATCTGTCTTTATCAGGAAGCAGGCACCGTTGACTGTCCAAGTCCTGAAAAGACCTTTTTGCATGCTCCATTTAGTAGGGACTGTTTCATCGACAAGATGGAGATAATGCTTCATGTATCGCCATGCTGTCCAAGGTGCTCTTCCGCTTGTCTGGACCTTCCCGTCAGGGAATACAATCTTTGGGGAAACTATAGCAGCATCAGAGGGAAGTTTCTCAAAATCAGCGGCTAATGAATCGATGACAGGCATCCTCATCAGGGTGTCATCGTTTACTATGAAACAATACTTTCCCTCAGCCAGACGAAGAGCCAGATTGTTATTTTCTGAAAAGCCCCGAAGAGAGTCGCTCACTATGACCTTGACCTCAGGATAATCCCTTCTCAGCGCCTCCAGATTCGACCGAGAGAACATGTACGCAACGACAATTATCTCGAAGGAAAGAGAAGTATTGGCCTTTATCCCGTCGAGACATGGATAGAGCGTGTCAGGCCGGTTCATCGAGACTATTATTACACTGACCTCTATCATCACTTCTTCCTCCTTTTCATTTTCTTTCCCCAGACGATAAGATCCACGATAGGGCCGGAGCTCCATTCTTTTATAGCCGCCTGCCTTTCTTCTTCGCTCGAAAAGGCGGCGACATACTTAATCCTGTATAGATTGTCGGAAAGCAGCCGAATCATTCCAAGTCGGGAAATATAACCCTTCTCGTAAAGTCTCCTGTAGACCATCAGAGACTCATGAAGTCCCTTTCCGCTAAGGGCATCCTGTACCGTCCGATTGCTACCGTGCTGGCGGAAAAGGTTGAGCGGCTCAGCTATGAAGGACACTCTCCCTTTCTCTGCAATCGAGCTCCAGAAAAGGATGTCCCCGGCTCCGCTGTAATCCATGAATTCTCTATCCGCTTTAAGAGCCGCATCCTTTCTAAAAACAGCGGCAGAAGCATTTGCAACGACATTTTCACGAGAAAGATATCGCTTTATAAACTTCTTCCCGTCCATAGAGAAATCCTCTTCCATATCCCTCTGATAGCGCTGGATTCCAAGGGCGAGCCCGTCCGAATCGATCTCCTTCGACCTTGAAAAAGCGAGGACTGAACCGGATGATGTCATAGCTTCGACAGCCTTTTCAAGGAATAATGGGTCCGAACTGTCGTCACTCTCAGCAATCCAGACAAAGGATCCCTTCGCCATCTCTATCCCTTTCATCCACTGCCGGAACGGGGACCCGCTATTCTCTTTGTTGACAACTATCCTCGCACTGTCTTCATAGAGGCGGATAATATCCATGCTGCCGTCTTTAGAGCAGTCATCAAGAATAATCAGGTCAATATTCTTATAGCTCTGGGAGAGAATGGAGTCAATCCTTTCCTTAAGATAAGGGGCATGATTGTAATTAGGGACTACAACACTTACTAACGGACTGTTCCCTCCCATATAGTCGATAAACGCCTTGTAACCGTTCTCTGTGATCCGCTTGGCTTCCGCTAAGGCCGCAGGGTCCTTTTCAAGTGTTTTGAGTCTTAATGACACCTCCTCTATAGCAGAGGCTTCATCCTCCTTGGAATCAAATGCCGAAGTAATGTCCACTACCCTGTCCCCCTTCCCAAGAGCCGCTGCAAGACCACTCATCTTATGCTCGTAGCTTAGTGCCACAAAAGGAGTGTCATTATTGATTGCAAAGACTACTGAATGATATCGGGCGCCGACAAGGAAAGAAGCACCACGGATAATAGCCTGCTGGATATCGGAACTATACTTATCAGAAGCCACCAAATCCTCTTCAGAAGCTATTTCTTCAAAGAAAAGACGGTCATTTTCTATCCAAGAAGGGCCATTGTAGAGCTGAGGGAGAAAAATGACTTTATGGCTAGGGTAAAGCTTTTTGATCTCGGAGAGCATCCGAATATAAAAAGAACGTACTCTGTCTATTCCGACCTCTCTATACCTATAATGCCATACAAGAGAGTTGGGGACAAAAACCATGTATGGGCTACCGCCAAGATAATCATTTACTTCCGATGGGATAGCCGCCTTGGGAGAGTCAAGAAAAGCGGAGTCTAGAGTCATTACATGGGGCCTTTCGCCAACATACTTTTCGGACTCGGAATCCCTTAGCGAGATGAAAGACATATAATCCAAAAGACCGTCAGCTTTCTGATGGAAAAGACTTGAATCGGGGTCGGAATCCTTGAACGGTCCTATGGAGCGCCCGAAATAAGCGAGGGGTTTACCAAGATACCTGGCAAGTTCCAGAAAGAATACGTGATGCCAGTCCTTAAACCCGCCGAGATTGATTCCTCCCGGGGATGAGACGACGAGATCTGCATCCTCATAAAGCGATAAAAGCCTTCTTACAGATGGATCAAACCTCCATAGGAAAGTCCACCCTCTCTTCACTCCATATACCCTGGACCGATAATAAGCTATATCCTCCGGGGTATGGACATAGACCACCTTTTTATCTTCGACCATGAACGGGAGCATGGCCTCAAGTGGATACCGGTACGGAACCGTTATCCTCTCCACTGCAGGCTCGGCGGCAAGACGCCTTACAAGCGCCTTGTGAGCCGATTCATCTCCCCTGTTACGGACAGGCTGGTCTATTATAAGAATCTTCATCAGTGGTAAATATTGGTTGCCTCAATGGGACGTCTGTCTGAAACCGGGACCTTTACCATATCTTCCATTACGCCGGTTCCGATTATAAGGATAGGCACCTCGTACTCCGGCACGCCAAATTCTTTGAGGCTCTCCAGTTTTTCGAAGGTAAATCCGCAAGAAAGCGGGATGGTACCGAGCCCTTCACTATGAAGAGCATTTATAAGGTTCATGGCATAGAGGCCTCCGTCTATATAGGCCTGCTCCTGCTCGTAATAGAGGAACGCCCGAAGATCCGCCGTTACCAGAATAGCGGTTCCAATCTCATCCTCGAAGCCCCTACAGCCACCCTGCCACTGAAGAAGGGCATGGGCGCGGCGACCCGAGTAAACATGGGTTCGCCAAGCCTGCCGGTTGCACGCGGAAGGCGTTCTGGAGGCCATCCTCAAAGCCTTGTCTATCAGTTCTTTCCCTACAGGCTCATCTTTATAATACCGGATAGAATGACGGCTGTTTAAAAGTGCCTCGAAATCTTTTCCGACTCCGGAACACTCTTCTTTTGATAGAGTGAGCACGCAGTCTTCCACTTTGGATCCGGAAAGGGCGATATCAATCTCCCCGAACATCCTTTTGATATCAGGGATCTCAACTCCGGAGGCTTCTGTGTAATTGATATAGGAGCGCAAAACCCGTATCGGATACTCCATGAATCCATCAAAGCCGAATCTGTCTTTGTAGGCCTGCACCCCTTCGATAAGATGCATCGCCTTCCCCTTCCCAAAGCCTTTTCTGGGGTTTCTAAGGGACATTCCCTTTTCTATGGTATGAGTCTCCCTAAGGAGGAGATAACGTTGTTTTACACGGTCTTTTTCATTGTTCAAGGACGCATTATAACGCTTCTGGAGCTTTTTAAAAGCCTTCCAGTCGTTCCTCATTGCCCGATTCGCTTTCGCTGCATTCTTGATCTTTCCAAAAAGTGTCATTTCTTAGAATTATTGAGTTTTAGTGTGGTTAGGATTTCTCTCACTTTAGCATCTGCATAAGCCTTCTCTCCAGGGGTGGTCGCCCAGAAATAAGTAGAGCATCCAATTGACAAAGTGCTGACAAGGACGACGGCTAAAAGCCTCCAAATGCCTCCGGGAAGACAATAGGCGACAATAGCGGTCACGCCAAATGAAAATAAGGTGACATAGAGAATCTTCCTTAAGACCTCGCTTCGGAACATCGCTGCGGGGAACCCGATTTGGCGCCTAAGTATCAGCATCTTGATCACAACGAGAAGGGCATATACTGCTATATAAACAATATACGAGCTCTCCGGAGCGGCCCCGAGAGCAAAACATATCCACGATATTGGGAATACAAGGAAGGAAACTCCCCCGATTATCAGGTAATACCTCTTGATATTCCCGGTAGCCATTTCGAGTATGGCCATGGAATTGCCAAGCATATCTACCATATTGGCGATGACGGCAAGGGGAACGAAAATATCTGTGTATTTAGGATAATCGCCAAGCCAGAGGCGCATCAGTATATCCGATTCAAACACAAATGGAATGGCAAAAAGAAGCATGAGTATCCAAGAATACTTCGCCCCTTTGCAGACAAGCTGGTAGCAATAGCTCCTGTCCCCTTCCGCATAGGATTTGGTAATCTGGGGGTTGAGTGCCGTAGTAAAACTCGTAACAAACTGACGTACAATTCCTTCCACTTGGACTGCATATCCTCTTGCTGCATTGACTACGACACCGAAGAAAAGGTTTGTTATGATGCTTATTCCCTGAGTATTGCAAAGATAGGAGGCGGATCCGAAAAAGTTCCATCCTGCAAAACCGGCCATCTCCTTTAATACATCCCTGTCGAATACGAGCTTTCCCCTGCACTCTCGGAAACGGTTGCAGTAGGATGCATATACGGCCCTGACTATGACAGAAACAAGGAGCATAAGGGCGGAATATGTCACAAGTTTATCGATGGGAGATACGTATAGAGCAAAGGCGATACCGAGTTTCAGCACAGCTTCAAGAAGGCTTATATAGGCGAAAGCCTTCATCTGCTCATGGGCGATGATTACGGCATTGAAGGGCACGCTCATCAAAGAAGCGACTAGCATCAGAGCAGAGAATTGAAGCACATAATTGGCCGCCCCGAGCCTTTCGGCAGGGATATTCATGTGATTATTGAGGAACCACACTCCTACAAGTTCCACGAGTATCAGGACAATTCCGGCCAGGATACCTTCAATCAAGACTCCGGTAGAAAAGACCTTGTGAAGATCCCATTTCTTGTCGCCTCCCTCAGACTTTCCAAGTCCGAAGGTGATAAAGCGACTTATGGCAGTAGAGAGTGAATTGGAAATAATTGTAAATGAGGTCACCATAGCGGCGACTGCATTGTACACTCCTACGTCCACAACTCCAAGAGCTTTGAGTACTACCCTTGAAGTAAAAAGGCCTATCACAAGCAGGATAAACATCCTGAAATAAAGGAAAAGAGTATTCTTGGCAATGCGTTTGCTCTTGTTGGAAATGGTACCGGGAGGAAGCGAAGATGCCTTTACTTTGCCTCCCATGCGGACAAATGCCATCCCGCAATTGGATGCAAACTCAGCGTCCGAGGGGCTGTCTCCTACCATGACCGATTCTGCGGCTGTTATTTCCGGAAAATCCGCACATGCCCTTTCAAAAAGCCCCGTCTGGGGTTTTCTGTCATGGTCTGAAGAATCGGTTGCGGTGGAGACATAAATACCATCGATTCTTCCCCCGTACTCCTTAATTCCTTCGAGCATCCGAGAATGGATATCTTCGAGGGAGGATTCGCTCATAAGGCCCTTTCCAACGCCTCGCTGGTTGGTAACTATGAATATTCTTTCGTATTCAGCGGACCATCCGGCGATAGCCTCCCTTATTCCGGATATGAACTCAAACTGGGACCAATCCCTCACATAATCACCTACTATCTGACGGTTGATTACTCCATCCCTGTCCAGAAAGAGGAATCGTTTCCCGGAAGGCAGATTCACCTCCATTACATCCCGGATCTCTTTCATCTGGAGCTGTGCCCTTTCATAATCTTCCGGGATGCCTATATCGATGAAATATGAAGACGAAATCATCCCCTCCACCATCCCCCTTGAGGCTTCACCGACAAGGAAGTCTTTTTCAAAAGAGAACTTCTCCGGGAGGGAAGACAAATCCACGAGGCTCCTTTTGAGGGAATAGACTCCTCCGTTTATAAGGCCTTCCTCGCAATATTCTTTTTCCCTGAAAGACAAGACTTTCCCGACTTTCTCCGAGACCATTTCAATATCCACGGAGCCGTACCTGTCGAAAGAGGTCATCTTCTTTAGGGCTATCACTGTGCTACAGGAAGTCGAAAGGGAGCGATGAGTCTCGACCAAAGAATCGAGATCCACATTGAAAAAAGTATCTCCGTTGAGAACTACTACATTTTCCTCTCTGCACTTTGACAAGGCAAGACGAATGCCTCCGCCTGTGCCGAGAGGCTCTTTCTCTACAGCAAAATCAATTTCGAAAGGCCAATCTCCGCCAGGTGGCACTTTCGCTCCGTTTTCCGACCCTAGCCACCTAAAAACAGATTCCTTAAGATAGCCGACGGAAAGGACAACCCTCCCGACATCATAACGGCAAAGTGAAGAAAGCAGATAATAGAGGAAAGGCTTTCCCCCGACAGGTGCCATGCATTTCGGGACCTCGCTCACGACAGAGCGGAGCCTCGTTCCAAGTCCTCCGGCCAGTATGATTACATCGAACCTCAATCCTTTCTACATCTTATCCACCCTGTCGGTCTCATAAATTTTCCACGCATGGGCGCCCCTATCGGTAAACTGGAAAGGGACGACCTGTCCAGGGAGGGTCGAAAGGGCGTCAACCACGTCTTTTTTCTTTACCGGAGGGACCATAAGCATTATGAAACCTCCTCCGCCCGCTCCGGATACCTTTCCAGCGAGGGCTCCTGCGGCCATTGCCGTATCGAAGGCCTCCTGGATGACCGGATTGGTAATCGCCATGGCCATTTTCTTCTTCTCTTCCCATGCCATGCCGAGAAGGCGGGCGAACTCCGCCATATCCCCTTTCAAGAGTGCCACTTTCATATCTTCGGAGCTCTGGCGGATCCGATGCATCGCCTCGATGGCGACTTTGTTGCCGATGGAAGTATTCTTCTGCTGCTCTCCGATAATGGCAGCACTGCTTCGGGATTTTCCGGTATAGTAAAGCACCACGGAACATTCCAGCTCATCAACTAT